>PPYE01778051.1_pt1 | contig 12096 bp, 9 predicted proteins | sample 1559881 | NCBI WGS metagenome assembly PPYE01 (sample SAMN08240022, study PRJNA423297) | Human gut metagenome, whole genome shotgun sequencing project.
GATTCGAACCCCGGGTACCTCGCAGTACAACGGTTTTCAAGACCGCCGCAATCGACCACTCTGCCACCTCTCCAAAACTCCTTTATCAGAAGTGCTTTCCGTTGAAAGCGGTGCAAAGGTACGAATCATTTTTAAATCTGCAAACAATCTGACATTTTTTTCGCGAAATAATCGTATTTTTGCAGCCTATAATAAGTATAAAGACATGATATATCCTCAAAATTTTGAGCAAAAGATAGGATTCGACCAAATAAGGCAGTTACTGAAAGACAAGTGTCTCAGCACTTTAGGCGAAGAACGGGTTTCAGACATGAGCTTTACCGAGCAATTTGAAGAAGTGGAAGAGAAACTGAACCAGGTAACTGAATTTGTGCGTATCATTCAGGAAGAAGACGGATTTCCCGATCAATTCTTCTTCGATGTCCGCCCATCACTGAAACGGGTACGGATAGAAGGCATGTATTTGGACGAACAAGAACTATTTGACCTACGCCGTTCATTAGAGACTATTCGTGATATCGTACGTTTTCTACACCGGAATGAAGAAGAGGAGGAAAACGATGTACCCTACCCCAGCCTGAAACGGTTGGCGGGAGATATAGCCGTATTCCCTCAACTGATTGGTAAAATAGACGGTATCCTTAATAAATATGGAAAAATAAAAGACAATGCATCCAGCGAATTGGCCCGTATCCGTCGGGAGCTGTCCAGCACAATGGGAAGTATCTCACGTTCACTAAACAGTATCCTGCGCAATGCACAATCTGAAGGCTATGTAGACAAAGACGTAGCTCCGACTATGCGTGACGGCCGTCTCGTTATTCCTGTCGCACCGGGATTAAAACGAAAGATCAAAGGTATCGTGCACGATGAATCGGCAAGTGGAAAGACCGTATTCATCGAACCGGCAGAGGTCGTAGAAGCCAACAACCGTATTCGCGAACTTGAAGGGGATGAACGACGGGAAATCATTCGTATCCTTACAGAGTTTTCCAATATCCTGCGTCCATCTATTCCAGACATCCTTCAATCGTATGAATTTCTAGCAGAGATCGACTTTATCCGTGCGAAAAGTTATTTTGCCATACAGACCAACAGCCTGAAACCGACAGTAGAAAAGGAACAACTATTGGATTGGACAATGGCAGTGCATCCCTTACTGCAACTCTCATTAGCCAAACATGGGAAAAAGGTTGTTCCACTGGATATAGAACTAAACCAAAAGCAGCGTATCCTTATCATTTCCGGTCCCAATGCCGGAGGAAAGTCTGTCTGTCTGAAAACAGTCGGTTTGCTACAATATATGTTGCAATGCGGTATGCTGATTCCTTTGCACGAACGCAGTCATGCAGGTATGTTCAGCAGTATCTTCATCGATATCGGTGACGAACAGTCCATCGAAGATGACTTGAGTACTTATTCTTCGCACCTGACCAATATGAAAATCATGATGAAAAGCTGCAATGAACGCAGCCTCATCCTGATCGACGAGTTCGGGGGAGGTACGGAACCACAGATCGGAGGAGCCATCGCCGAAGCTGTGCTGAAACGTTTCAATCAGAAAGGAACGTTCGGAGTAATAACGACTCACTATCAGAATCTGAAGCATTTTGCCGAAGATCATGAAGGAGTAGTCAACGGCGCCATGCTTTACGACCGCCATTTGATGCAGGCACTCTTTCAACTACAAATCGGAAATCCGGGCAGTTCATTTGCCGTAGAGATTGCCCGGAAAATCGGATTGCCGGAAGATGTGATTGCAGATGCTTCGGAAATTGTAGGAAGCGAATACATCAATGCCGATAAATATCTTCAGGACATTGTACGCGACAAGCGCTACTGGGAAGGGAAACGACAAACGATCCGCCAACGGGAAAAACACATGGAAGACACCATCGCCCGTTATCAAACGGAAATGGAAGAGTTGCAAAAATCACGGAAGGAGATTATCAGACAAGCTAAAGAAGAAGCTGAACGAATGTTGCAGGAATCAAACGCCCGCATCGAAAATACCATCCGTACGATTAAAGAAGCTCAGGCCGAAAAAGAAAAGACCCGCTTGGTACGTCAGGAGCTGAACGATTTCCGTACTTCCCTGGAAACAATGACTTCCAAAGAACAGGAAGAAAAGATTGCCCGCAAAATGGAGAAGCTGAAAGAGAAGCAGGAACGGAAGAAAAACAAGAAAAACGAACCGAAAAACGCCGCATCACAGACAGCCGCTACCCCTAAAGTAATACCTATCACCGTTGGTGAGAACGTAAAGATCAAGGGACAGACAAGCGTCGGACAGGTCATGGAAATCAATGGTAAAAATGCAACCGTCGCTTTCGGAAGCATTAAAACCACGGTGAAACTGGATCGTCTGGAGCGAAGCAACGCCGCCCCCAAGACGGAAGGAATAGCCAAAAGTACGTTTGTCAGCAGTCAGACACATGACCAGATGTACGAGAAGAAGCTTAATTTCAAGCAAGATATTGATGTACGGGGGATGCGTGGTGACGAGGCTCTGCAGGCTATCACTTATTTCGTAGACGATGCCATCCTTGTCGGCATGGACCGTGTACGTATTCTTCACGGAACAGGAACCGGAATACTCCGTACACTCATCCGCCAATACCTGTCCACCGTACCGGGCGTCAGTCATTATGCAGACGAGCATGTCCAGTTCGGAGGTGCCGGAATTACGGTAGTCGATTTTGACTAATCTGAAAACAAAACGATCGAAGAACTTGTTCTCATTTAGAAAACCACTACCTTTGTGTTACAGTGGTTTTCTAAAACGAGAATAAAGCATGAAGAATAATCTGTTAAGCGAAAAGCTTATTTACACAGGGGACAGCCTTACCCCCACCCATTTACATCTCTGCACATACAATGCAACCGAGATGCAGGAAAGCTCCGGTGACACCTTCCAAAGCGTCAAAGAAACATTGGATAACGAACGAATCAACTGGCTGCAGGTACACGGGCTGAAAGATACGGAAACCATCCGTGAGATTTGCAGTCATTTTGAAATAGACTTCCTCGTTTTACAAGACATATTAAATGCCGACCACCCGACGAAAATAGAAGAGCATGACAAATATATTGTCCTGATCCTGAAAATATTCTATCCCAATGAGCATAAAGAGGATGATGACCTCGACGGATTGCTCCAACAACAAGTCTGCATCATTCTGGGAAATAACTATGTACTTACCTTTCTTGAAAAAGAAACAGATTTCTTTGATGAAATCAACGCCGCATTGAGAAACGATATACTGAAAATTCGTAGCCGTCTGACGGATTATCTGCTCAGTGTATTGCTGAACAGCATCATGGCGAACTACATTTCAACGATATCTTCCATCGACGATGCACTCGAAGACCTGGAAGAAGAACTGCTGATGATTACCAATGAGAATGACATCGGCATTCAGATTCAGGGGCTGCGCCGCCAATATATGCTGATGAAAAAGGCCATCCTCCCGCTTAAAGAGCAATATGTAAAATTGTTGCGGGCAGAAAATCTCCTTATACATAAAGTAAACCGTGCCTTCTACAATGATGTGAACGACCATTTACAATTTGTATTACAAACGATTGAAATCTGCCGTGAAACACTGTCTTCATTAGTCGACCTGTATATCTCGAACAATGATTTACGAATGAACGATATCATGAAGCGGCTGACCATCGTATCCACCATTTTCATCCCGCTAACGTTTCTTGTCGGTGTGTGGGGAATGAATTACAAATGGATGCCCGAACTGGACTGGCGGTACGGATATTTATTTGCCTGGATTATAATGGCGGTTATCGGTATTATTGTATATTTGTACTTCAGAAAAAAGAAATGGTATTAACTAAAGCGCACCCATCCATGAAATCAATAAAAGAATTATACAGAATCGGCACAGGTCCTTCCAGCAGTCATACAATGGGCCCTCGTAAAGCTGCAGAAATGTTTGTTGAACGTCACCCGGATGCCGCATCTTTCAAAGTAACCCTTTATGGAAGTTTGGCAGCTACAGGCAAAGGGCACATGACGGATGTGGCTATCATAGATACTTTACAACCTGCCGCTCCGGTAGAAATCGTATGGCAACCCAAAGTTTTCCTCCCCTTCCATCCGAACGGAATGACATTTGCCGCTCTGGATGCAAACAACAAGATATTGGAAAACTGGACGGTTTACAGTATCGGTGGCGGAGCTTTGGCAGAGAATAATGACAACCCGACAATCGAAAGCCCGGAAGTATACGGCATGAACAACATGACCGAAATCCTGCAATGGTGTGAACGTACCGGAAAAAGTTATTGGGAGTATGTCAAGGAATGTGAGAACGAGGATATATGGGACTATCTGGCAGAAGTATGGGACACAATGAAAGACGCTATCCACCGAGGTCTGGAAGCGGAAGGTGTATTGCCCGGACCGCTGAACTTACGTAGAAAAGCTTCCACCTATTATATACGTGCTACCGGATACAAACAATCTCTGCAATCCAGAGGACTCGTTTTCTCTTACGCACTGGCAGTCAGCGAAGAAAACGCTTCCGGTGGAAAGATCGTGACTGCCCCTACCTGTGGTTCCTGCGGAGTGATGCCGGCAGTACTTTATCATTTACAAAAAAGCCGTGACTTCAGTGACATGCGGATTCTTCGCGCCTTGGCTACAGCTGGGCTAATTGGAAACATTGTCAAGTTCAATGCGTCCATCTCCGGTGCGGAAGTAGGATGTCAGGGAGAAGTCGGCGTTGCCTGCGCGATGGCATCAGCAGCAGCCAATCAATTATTCGGAGGAAGTCCGGCACAGATTGAATATGCTGCGGAAATGGGGCTGGAACACCACCTGGGGATGACTTGCGACCCCGTATGCGGTCTCGTTCAAATCCCTTGTATCGAGCGGAATGCTTATGCTGCCGCCCGTGCACTGGATGCCAATCTTTATTCAGCCTTTACAGACGGTATGCACCGTGTTTCTTTCGACAAAGTGGTACAGGTAATGAAACAAACCGGACATGACCTGCCCTCACTGTATAAGGAAACCAGCGAAGGAGGACTGGCCAAAGATTATCAACAAATGTAATATAATGACTACAGAGGAGTGTCTGTCCACATTCCTCTGTACATAACTAATTCTACTCCATAACCGGCCAATTCGTATCATCGCCATTGGTGATATCCCTTTCATGCAACAAGCCTCCTTCCTGCGAAAAGTACAGTGCAAATCTCAGATTTCCCTGTTTCACCTGAATCACGGACTCAGTAGGATGCTGCGGATACGTCAATACAAACACATCGGTCACTACCCATGAACTGTAGTTGGAATTACGGAAACCGGTATAAACGGCAGGTACTAACTGATCGATACTATCCAGTTCGTTTTCCGTCATCACCCAGTTGGCATTCGCGTCGAACCAGACATCCAGTTCGTCACCAGTCACCCAGCAGTCAGCTACATAATAATCTCCTTTCATCTCCCACTCCACATTCTGGGCATTCGGATATAGTTGCTTCAATGCCTCTGTGATATTGGCAGGCGGATTATACGTTTCATCATCATTATCATCACATGCGCTGAAAGAAAAGGCAGTCAGCATTAAAACGACTGCCCATGCGCCAAACTTAAACTTCAACATAATTAATTCTTAGGATTTAGGTTATATCATATTTTCATTTAATCATCAATCATCCGCTTTCAGGAATTTTCCTTTCTTGTCGAACTTGAAAGAAACGCCGGTACTTAATTCCACTTCATATCCTTTCCGGTCACGCTCCACTTTTGTCACAGGCTCTGTGAAGTTATGCTCTTTCAGATAACTGACAGCAAACGAAGGAACAACACTTGCCGGAACTGCATGCCCTTTACTAGCACTTACTTCCTCCCAGTTACCTTTACTATCAAAATCTATTTCCGTACCGTCCGTCAATAACACTTCATACTTGGCAGACTCCAACAGATCTTTATCAATCTTGATATGAGCCACCTGAGGTTTGGTAAAATGACGGTTGATAAAGTTGCGTGCCGGAAGCGGTAGCTGATTCATATCCTTTGTAATCACATCGCCGGCAAATGAGAACTGTATAGCTACAATAGCCATCACAAGCAAAGATAAAATTTTCTTCATAATCGTTATTCTTTTTAGTTAATACTATATCTGATAAGTTTTATACTGCAAATAACGATACAGATTTAGGAAAGATTTGGGAATAACCAGAGATCACATTCTTTTTTGTGTTCTTTAACTTTCAGTCTTGAATTTACCCCATAAAAAAGATCCGGATGCCCACTCAGGAACATCCGGATCGCTCTCTCTTCACCTTAACTTTTAACCTTAACTATTTACCTATTTATCTTTCCGAATATCCTGCGAGATTGTAGCAAACGGGAACGGTACTATCACCTACGCGGTAAATTCCGAACTTAAAGTAATACCCGTCTTCGTCGTTACGTCCAATCAGAATCTTCTCATTATCGACAATGTGTTTGCTCACTTTCTTACCTTGCTCCTGATAATCCATCCGTACATCCAGCATGCCCGGTTTCACAATCGTTTCCGCTTCCTTGCCATAGACCGTCCAGTCGATATGGACACGGAAAGTAATCCAGCAGTCTTTCGGGAAATCGGCAAAAGGTAATTTGTAGGCAATGGTGGATGCCTTGTATTCAGAAGTCAGCGGTTTCATAACGGGCGTCTTTCCCGGGTTTGCATTGCAACGGTCATCTTTGTCTGTCAGCCATTTACGGTCGGAGTTTGCTTTGATATAAAACAGTCCTCCGGAAAATCCGAATGCCAATGGCGGGTATCCTCCCTGTTCAACCAACCATCCGTTGGGTTTTCCTGCCTTATATACAGGTTTTCCATTTTTATCTTTCACCGGATTGCCTTGTTTATCCAGTCTGGCCACTTTTTCGTGTCCGACATTCTTTTTGAAGAAGGTCGTTTTTTCCAGTTCTACAAATTCGTCAACAGTCAGTTTCTTCACCTCGCCCTGAGGAGTCTGGACCAGCGTCCGGTCGGGCATTCCGTGCCATTGGGCAAAGATGGTGGAGACATTGCTGTCTAAAGAAGAAGGAATATAAACCGAAAACTCATAGTCACGGGAACTTCCTTGCGGACAAGCTCCCTTCCCGTGATGATAAACTGTCTTTGTGATCTGTGCTTTCTGATAAACGTCGGCAGGTAATCCCCTTTAGTCTGAGCAGTCAGCATCGTGCATCCTGCCGCCATCATATAAATAACCAAAATGTATTTTTTCATTCTATCCGGTATTAAGTTTATCGACGGTGCAAAAATACGAAAGGCAACCCTTACGGCTGCCTTTCGTTTGTCTCAAATGCTTTCACATTTGTGCAATTCTTCTGTCAGAAACGTCTTATATCCCCATTCACAAGTCTATTCAGGTGTTTCTTCCGTATAATCGTCTTCCAACATATCTACTTTCTTTATGCTCATTTTTCCATCGGCCGTTACAGTGATGGAAAGCGGAACATACAAATCGGTCTGCGGATAGCACACACTGGCGGCGTAGACAATTCCCTCCGGTGTAGTCTTGTCATATACGATTCCTTCAAGTATGGATTTTGAAAGGAATTTCGCGTCGACTACCGATGAAAAGTCGTTCTTCGTAAATGTCTTGTTGAGTACGTTTTCACTTCCCCGGGTGATGCGCAACACTATTTTATTGTCTACATACGTATCCCCCATCTCATTGGAGACGTGAGGCAGACTTTCGTCAGGAGTACGCGAAACCAGCGAATGATAGTCTCTTCCCTTAAACTTAATATCAGTTTCAGCTTTTGAACTTTGCATACGCTGCAACCCGTGAGCATCTACACTGTCTTGCCTTGCCAATACCGATTCTTTATTTGAACTTCCGTTCTTACCGCCACAGGCTGCCACTGCCAGAGCCAATGGTAACAAAAGCAGATAAATTAGCTTTTTCATTCCGAACTATTCTGTTTTATAAATATAGAGCAAAGGAACAAAAAGACGGGGAGATTTACAAGTGTAACCGACATTTTTCCTACATTTGCAATCAAGAGTGCTAATATTAACACAACATTTAAAGATTTAATGCCTTGCAAACCTGATATCATGTATCAACGAATCATAGCCATTCTTTTTTTCCTTTATGCATCTTGCATCCTAAGCAACAGCGCTTATGGAAAAAAAGTAAATTATCAGCAATTCGACAATATTTATCTCGGTGCTGAGGCATCGGTTGTCAGCTGTTTCCTTCAAGACAGTGAAGGATTGATATGGATAGGTTCCAACAAGGGATTATTCAGCTATGACGGTTACTCCACACAGCAACATTTTACTTACGGTGAAAACAATAATACCCGTATCTACTGCGGTGTCATTATAGACAACACCTATTTATATATGGGGACAGACAACGGAATCCTGGTTTATAATTACCGGGCTGACCGCTACGAGCAACCGGAAACTGACTTTCCGACAGATGTACGCACCATGGCTCTTCAAGGAGATACCCTATGGCTAGGCGCCTTAAACGGTTTATACACTTATCAGCTGCAAAGCCGGAAACTGACATCTTTTGATACCAGACGCAACGGACTTCCCAATAATACCATATACTCCATTATCCGCGCCAAGGATAATCAAATTTATGTGGGAACCTACAACGGACTATGCCGCTATATCCCGTCCAACGGGAAATTCGAAGGCATTCCTCTTCCCGTCCATAGCAGTCAAAGTAACCTGTTCGTCAATTCTTTGCTGGAAGATACTACCCGCCAGTGTGTCTGGATTGGTACGGAAGGCTATCTCTTCCAATACTTTCCGTCAACCGGACAGATAAAACAGACAGAAGCCTTCCATAATAATTCGATCAAATCATTAGCCCTGGATGGAAACGGAGACTTACTGGCAGGTACAGACAACGGACTTTACGTCTATCATAACGATACCACCCCGCTACAACACATCATTCACGACTCCCGCAATATCCAGTCGTTGACCAATAATATCATCTGGAATATCTTTGCCGACCAGGAACATAACATCTGGCTGGGTACCGACTATGGCATCTCCCTCTCACGCTATAATAGTGCGCTGCAGTTTATTCCAATCTCACAGATTACAGGTACGGGAGACGGAAACCAATTCTACTCCCTGTTTCGTGACTCAAAAGGGTTCTATTGGTTTGGAGGAGCCAACGGATTAATTCGTTTCACTGATCCTGCCGGAGAAAGACACGATGCCATTTGGTACAGAATGGGCGACAAGACTTATCCATTATCTCACAACCGCATCCGGCATATTTACGAAGACAAAGAACAGCAGTTATGGATTGCTACCGACGGAAGCATCAACCGCTACGATTATGCAACCCGCCAATTCATACACTACAACATTGTAGACAATACAGGAACGTATAATACCAACTGGACCTATTATATATTTGAAGATACCGCCGGACAACTATGGATTTCAACATGCCTTGGAGGAATCTTTGTAGTAGACAAGCACAAATTGATGCAATCTACCTCCGGACAATATATAGCCGAACAGAATTACTCCGTCCACAACGGACTGTCCGGTATGTTTATCAACCAGATTATTCCCGATAATGAAGGCAATGTATGGGTATTGCTCTACAATAATAAAGGAATAGATAAAATTAATCCCCGCACACGGGAAGTAACGAAATTATTTGCAGACGAATTAACCGGAGAGAAAAGCCCCAACTACCTGTTATGTGATGAGGACGGCTTGCTTTGGGTAGGATTTCATGGCGGTGTCATGCGCATCAACCCCAAAGACGAGAGCCAGCAGAGTATCTCCTTCGGAAGTTTCAGCAACAACGAGATTTTATCCATGACTTGCGTGAAGAACTCCATCTGGGTATCCACTACCAACGGCCTCTGGATTATCGACCGGAAAACAATGGATGCCCGACAGCAGAATATGACAAACAAACGCTTTACAAGCCTGCTGTTCGACCCGAAAGAAGATTGTGTCTATCTGGGAGGAGCCGACGGCTTCGGTATCTCACACTCCAACCTAGAAGCCACATACCAACCGGAACGTCCGATTCTGTTGACTGCCTTATACATTAACAATCAACTGGTATCGCCACGCACCAGAGATGACGTGCCCAATATCCGATATACCAACTCAATTAAATTAAAATATGATCAGAATAACCTGTCATTCGAGTTATCCGACCTTCCTTATTCGCTGGACGAGAAAAACAAGTTTGTCTATCGTCTGGAAGGCATGGACAAAGAATGGAACTTTCTGAAATCCAATATCAACCGTATTACATACAGTAATCTGAGTTATGGAAATTATCAGCTTATCATCAGCAAGCTGGAGAGAGACGGGCAACCATCCAACCGTCCTCATATTCTGAATATCCGGATTCTTCCACCGTGGTACTATACGATATGGGCAAAAGCCATCTATATCTTACTGCTGCTCAGTCTTATCGCATGGACAATCAACTTTTTCCGCGTTAAAAACCGCCTGAAAGCAGAACGCAGGGAAAAAGAAAAAATACTGGAACAGTCCCGTCAGAAAATGGCATTCTTCACCAACTTATCCAATGAGCTGAAGACACCTCTCAGCCGGATCATAGCTCCTATCAGCCAGTTACTTCCGTCTACGGAAGAAGTACACGAAAAACAGACACTGGAAGAAGTGCAGCGCAACGCCATGAAAATCAACTCGCTGATTCATCAGGTACTCAACTTCAACCGGATTGAAGACAATAAAGATTCATTGCTTATCCTGTCACGCATCGAACTTGTATCATTCAGCCGCAGTTTGTTTTCAGTCTATGAGGAGGACAAACGGTTCACGTTCCATTTCGAAGCAAACAAAGCGAAGATTTACGCCGATATGGATGCCATCAAACTTGGAGTAATACTAGATAATCTATTATCAAATGCTGTCAAGTTCACCTCAGAGGGCGGAAGTATCCGCTTATCCCTTTTCTATCGGCAGGAAACCGGTTTGCTGGAGATTTGCGTTTCCGATACGGGAGCAGGCATTCCGCAACAGGATATTCCTTATATCTTCCAACGTTTCTTCCAGTCACCCCATAGCGGCAGCAAAGAAGGCACAGGTATCGGACTTTATCTGGTAAAGACCTACACGGAATTACACGGCGGTTCTATCGATGGAGTCACCTCCGAAAAAGGAAAGGGAACTTCCATCGGGCTGAGCATTCCGGTCATTGCCGTAGAGGAAGACGAAATACCAGTCATAGCATCCAAAAAACAGTTGGAATCTCTCCCCATACTTAAACCGATCGAAGCAGAATCGCAGGATGAGAAATTTCTGTCGAACATTATCCGTCTGATTGAAGATCACCTCTCCGATGCAGACCTGAATGTCAACGCACTTTGCGAACTGTCGGGAATCAGTAACAAGCAGATTTACCGGAAAATCAAGCAACTCACCGGAATGTCTCCGGTAGAATATATCAAGTCCATCCGCATGAAGAAAGCTGCCATGTTATTGCAACAAAAGAAATTCACCGTTGCCGAAGTGATGTATATGGTAGGATTTTCCAATCATTCTTATTTCTCCAAATGCTTTCAGGCAGAGTTTGGAAAAACACCGCGCCAATACTTGAATGACGGGCTGTAGAGGCATTTTAGGGCTTTTCGTCCTATTTTTATCCTTATATGTCCAATCTGTGCTTTTATGAAAATGCCAGGCAGTCTATCTTTGCCGCTATCAACAAACCACTAAATTTGATAGCATGAAAAGACAGTTTATTCTTACTTGTATTTGTCCGTTATTTGCCTTCGTCAGCACACAAGGTAAAACGACTTCCACACCTTTCGCACATACTTACCGTGCCCTCGGCTATTTGAGAGCAGATCGCAAGGCAGCTATAGATAAAGATGTATACCACTTCTCCCGACCGAATGATACTATTAACCGATATTTCAATAAAATAAATCTTTTACCAATTACACAATAATTATGAACTGTAATATCTTAAATCTACGCCATCTGACTGTACTACTTATATTATGTACAGCTTTTCTTGGAGGCGCAATTCCTGCCTTTGCCCAACAGGGAGGCAAGAAAATGACCGGACAAGTGATCGATGAGAACAAAG
>PPYE01585834.1_pt1 | contig 12092 bp, 18 predicted proteins | sample 1559881 | NCBI WGS metagenome assembly PPYE01 (sample SAMN08240022, study PRJNA423297) | Human gut metagenome, whole genome shotgun sequencing project.
TTATTTTGAGGCGGTGGCGCTTTCTGCTGCTGGCCTTGCTGCTGGCCTTGTTGGTTAACGTTCATGAATTCAAATTCGTTAACCGCCACTTCTACCGCCGTTCCCTTCGTGCCGTCGTTCCGGTCATATTGCCGAACATCCAGGCGACCGCTTACCACTATTTTTCCACCCTTGCGGATATGTGGCGCTAATTTTTCCGCACGCTCACCAAATACCAGGCAAGTGACCCACATTGTCCGCTTATTATCGCCGTAGCCATTCGTTACAGCTAACGGAAAACTACCAATCGCTTTCCCGTTTTGTGTGTAGCGAACCTCCATATCATTACCGATATTCCCGCCCAGCGTGATTGAATTTAAACTCATTAACCCATCTCCCCGTTAAGCTCTGCTACCCGGATGTCATAAACATCTTTTGCCTTGATTCGATGTTCCGATCCTTCCGGTAGTAATTTCCAGCATTTGCCAAATATTTCACGCAGCTTGTTAGCGTCCTGCGCTTTCGCTGCTGCATCACAGAAACGTGCTAATACTTCATCAGGATTTGGCGGCGCTTTCTGCTGCTGTGGTTGTTGTTTTGGTGGGTTTTTCTGCTGGCGAGGCTGCTGGCCTGTCTGCTTAGCGTATGCGTCAGTATCAGGATCTCGCGCATCATCAATGCAGAATAAACCGTTCAAAGCATATTTTCGCGCGTAACTTGATGTCGCACCTGTTAGCTGGCTTGCGTCCATTCCCTTCTTGCTTTCTTCTTCCCTGGCGTAAGCCGTTGCCGCTATTTCGTCTTCACCGTCGCTTAGCGTCGCCGTAGCTTTCACATAATAGCGATTGCCGATCAGGACAATTTCATCGCTTACAGTCAGCGTAATACTTTGAAGCAGTGGTTTAACCGCCTCTAAAATATCCTCCGCCGACCTGTAATTATATCCACCAAAATTATTACGCTGATTTTTCGGCGCGTTCAGCGTTTGCTGAACCGTCCATAGCTTTTTATGTAACTCTGTTTTCACCATTTAATCTCCCGTGCTGTTAACACTATGTATAAGGCTTTATTCGCGGCGCTCCACATTTCGGCATCGTGAAGCATTTCCGCTACTGCCAGTTTGAATTGAAGCGCCTGAATAACCATAATGTCATCTCCGGATGTTTACATTTTGTATTAATGGTAGCGGACTTTATCCAGGGGTTTTTCCCCTAAATGGCGTGGTTGCGTTGCGTGGTAGTAGCTGCCGCTTTCATTTTCCGTATACCATTTTACTGATCCTTTGCGACGTTCTTTAATGCTATTTGGTTTGCATCTTTCCTCGTTTGCAAATCGAATAGCTTTATCCACATTGTCTGTTTTATTGATTGCAGGTGATGATTTTCTTTCGTTTTCTCTTTTTATCCTTCTGCGTTCCCTGGCATTCATTTTGCTATCACATTTACCATATATAATTGTAACGCTCATAATCTGATCTCCGTATATCCTTGATGATACTTAATAAAAAATCATCTTCGTTAATTGCCGCACTTCCAGCGGCTGACCAGATTGTTAATGAGCGGCTTAACATCTTTCAACTAATCCCGCAATCATCGCCGTTCCCGGCGTGACCTTGCTCACTCCAAGCAAGCTGACTCGTCGCCTTGCGTGCGGTTTCGTGGGGGATGTAACGCTTTAAACACCCCATGCGCCTTGTTATCAGTGCCGCTTTCGGTCCCCCATCGGGGAGTTACTCCACGGTTGACAAGGTGTTAAGCCTGATTTTTAAAGTGCCAGGAAGTTGCTTTTGTTACCTGCGCCCTTCCTTTGACTCGCAATATACGCCCCGTAAAACATCGAGTCAATCCATTTTGTATACTTTTTTAAAATATTTTATATGCCATTGATATTTAAATAATAAATAACGTTTTCTGTTTACGTTTTGGTGTTTTCCAGGCAAAGAAAAGCCGCCATTCGGCGGCTAATGTTTATGGCAGGTTTACGATCTTCGCATCAACCACCACGCCTATAATTTTTGATTCTGGATTCATAGGGATTGGCGGATACAGCGGATTGAGCGAACGTAAAAGCCTTTGACCTCCATCAATAATCAACTGTTTAAACGTCGGTATCTGCCCTTCCTCAAGCTGGGCTATAACCAGTTTGCCGTCAATAGCTGGCGCGTGCGGGTCCACAAGTATCATCGTCCCCGCCGGGATGCTCAACCCCTGCGGCGCGTTCATTGATTCACCTTTGGCAACCAGCCAGTAACTGTCATCTGAACAAATAACGCTAGTCGTAACGTGTCGTAATGCTGAACGCCTTGCGTCATCCATATTGTTTACTGTGTCCTTCCAGTCAATAACCGGGTAACTACCTAAATCACGCGGCGGCACGGCCTGAAGTGTATTAGAAACAGAATCATCAATGACCATACCATCATGTGTAACAGTGAACTGCCGACGACCAAGCTCTCGCATAATCCGCGCAATATCTTCAAGATTTGGCTCGCGGCGACCGTTCAGCCAGTGTGACAGGCCGCCTTTAGTTATCCCCATGCGATCCGCTAGTGAATCCTGGCTCATGCCCTGCGCCCGCATGAGCTGCTTTGCTAAGTCATACCATTTTGTTTTCATGTCGCTACCCTATAACCTCAAAAAGTTTGATGCAAGTCACAAAACGTGTATTTTAAGCCTTGATCTTAAAATTCCATTTTGTAAACTTGCAGACAAGGTAAGGCCATACTTGCAAAGACGCAAGGAAAAAGATAACGGAAGGCACAAAAAGGCACTTACCTTAAGCTCTTTAAAAATCCGGTGTCGCTGCGAAGCGAAAAACAAATATCACGCAACGGCGGGATCTGTTGAGCGGTCAGTCACTGCTATCTAATGCTAATGGGATGCCCGCCCGCGCGTTCACTCTAACCATAGGAGAAAACACGATGAGTATGCACATGATGAATGAAGTATGGAACGTAAAACTTAACAGCCCGATTCAAAAACTTGTCTTAATGGCTCTGGCTGAAAAGGCAGATAACAAAGGACGGGTACATGATGCATCACGCAAAGAAGTAGCCGCAATGTGTGAACTTCCTGTTCATACGGTACATGATGCCTTCGCCGCGTTAATGGATAAAGGATTTGTTTGTCGTCTTGATGCATTCAGTGATGTCTATGTAGTGATGTTGCCGGAGGGATGATCTATGAAGTGGTTTAAGCATGACAGCGATGCGAACCGCGATGAAAAACTTCAAAACGTTTTGTTAGATTATGGCCTGGAAGGGTACGGGCTTTATTGGTATTGCCTAGAACTAATAACTTATGACGTAGATCAGCACAATCTAACTTTTGACCTACGACATGACGCAAGAATAATTGCGCGAAACGTCGGATCTACTGAAAAACGTATAGAAGAAATGATGAAATACTTCATCGAAATTGGTTTGTTTGAATGTTCTCAAGGCCACATAACTTGTTTAAAGTTATTGAAAAGGCTGGACCAATCAATGACTTCTAAAAGCGCTTACAGGGCCGCCATAAACACAGCGAAGGAGCAATTAAAATTAGAAAAGTTAATCAATCCAACACAAAAAGGTCATGATAGGGTCATGACCGGGTCAGGAAAGGGTCATGAATTAGAATTAGAAGTAGAAAAAGAAAGAGAAAAAGATATATACACTTCGTGTATTGTCGAAAATGAACAAAAAATGGTCAATCAGGATGGCGTAAACGAAGCGGCATTGCGTTGCCTTGCCTTCTACAACGACAAGGCAGGATGCAAATGTCGTGATGCTAAGCCATTCGTAGAACTACTGACAGAAACAAAAACACGTAAAGCGTATACGGAGAATGAGATCACGTTAGTAATTGAGTGGGCTTTAACCCAATGGCGTAGCCGTGGTGGAGTACCTAAGCCTATCAACATTTGCCGGGTAACTAAGTTTGATGGGTATTTGGCTGATGCTGAACAATGGCGCAAGCTATCAGTTACTGTAAACGCTGCCGACGTGGTGGAAGCATTTAACAGCACGTTTGACGGCCTGTTACCACCTGCCGAACTGGATCGGGATCTTGAACGCAAGATCTATGCGTTCACTGACTACCTGAAAGACAAAAGCATTAACGGCTTTGTCGCCTACTTCGAAACGTTCAAAAACACGGCTTCAGATTTTTACTTCGGCAATGGCTTCACTGCGACACTTGATTTCCTGCTTAAACCAAAAACGCTACGTGATACTCGCGCGGGCGCTCTTTGACCAACAACGATCCGCAAAAATCCAAAATTACCCACAAAACAATCTCACCAGCGAGCTAAATCGCATTGGGTGCTACACTTGCTTACCTTTTTGCGATTAGCTCGTCAGAGAACTATTCAGAGAGGATTTTAAAATGGACGGTAAACGCATGTTCGCCCTGGCTTTTGCCATCGCTGCGGCTATCGCAGTTAACGTCGCCTTGTTCGGCGGTTTGTTCCTTCTAGTCAATCCATAACCTACCTACCAGTCTGTAAATCGAAAATTAGCCACCTGATAGCGCCTCTGACGCAATAAGACACTGCAACCTGTGCAAATGGGTTACGCGGTGGAATTTTGCGTTGTAGCGCGTCTGAGGTGTTTTAAGGAGTTGGATCGATGTGTAAGTTAACACATGAGGAACATGTTGCCGCTATTGCGAAAGTTAATCCTGATGTTGAAGTGCTGGGGAAAATTATTAATAGCAAAACAAAAGTATTATGCCGCTGCAGAGTTTGCGATCATGAGTGGTCGCCTAGACCTACCGACCTAAAATACGGGAAAGGCTGCCCGAAATGTTCTGGTCACACAAAGTTGTCGCATGAAGAACATGTTAAGGCTATTGCGAAAGTTAATCCTGATGTTGAAGTGCTGGGAGAAATAACGAACGTCGATATAAAAGTATTATGCCGCTGCAAAGTTTGTAATCATGAGTGGTTGCCGCGGCCTAGCTTTCTTAAACGGGGGAGTGGCTGCCCGAAATGTCGCGGTGGTAGTGATAGACTGTCACACGAGGAACAAGTCGCGGATATTGCTAAGGTTAATCATGATATTGAAGTACTAGGGAGAATTACAGGCAGCCTGAAAAAAGTATTGTGCCGCTGCAAAGTTTGTGGCCATAAAAGGATGTGTACACCCCACAACCTTAAGCGCGGCGACGGCTGTCCAAAATGCGCAAAATACGGCTTTCTTCGTCATGAGCGCGGTAAACTTTACATCATGACTGACGATCTGGAAGTGCCTACACAAATGAAAATTGGTGTAAGCGTTAAGGAGAACGAGCGAAGAAATGAAATATTAAAAAGCGCACATAAAGCAGGTGTTAGAATTCCTGATTTGCATATCGTGAAAACGTTAGAAGGGCCAACTGAAAATATCCATGAATTAGAAAGCACGATGCATAAGGCTTTTAGCAATTATAAAATTAACTTCCCTGTAAAATTTGATGGTAGTAATGAGTTTTTCTATTACAGGCCGGAAGTATTCGACATGGTAGAAGAAGCATATAAAGAGATTGTTTGCTGTCAATGAATATACAAAATGTATACCGGAGGATATAACATTATGTGTCAAAGAAAGATTAGTGATGAACAGCTAATCACTGAACATAACAACGGTCTAACGTATAAACAGATCGCCGAAAAGTACGGAATGGCAAAACGCAACGTCGAACGGCTGGGCGCACGGTTGGCGAAACGCGGTTTAATATCCACGCGCCGCGCTCCTGGTTTTGGCGTCAATGCTGAGTCATTGCTCGTCGATAAGGATGGCAATGTGATTATGCGCTGGATTAAAACAGCCCGTGACCGCGATGAAATGGAAATGCTAATGCAATCGGCTTGTGATGCTTTCACGGAAGAGATACCACGCGTGGAGGCCGTGCCAGTGCCGGAAATTGATTTTCAAAAAAGCCTGGCCCTTTATCCGGTATTCGATCTGCATATCGGGGCGCTTGCTCATAAAGCTGAATGCGGTGAGAGCTACGACACCGGGATCGCTGAACGCGTGCTAAATGACTTCTTCGACTACGCGGTAGGCGCTGCGCCAATGTCTGAAAAGGCTGTTTTGCTTCTCGGCGGTGATGTGCTTCACACTGACGGCCTGTTACCAGTGACGCCATCAAGTAATCACGTTTTAGATTGTGATTCACGCTACGCAAAACTGGTTTATGTGGCGATCCGGTCGGTCCGGCGTGCGGTCGGGAAGATGTTACTAAATCATAAGGATGTCGAGATCCAGGTATTATCCGGTAATCACGACCAATCAGGTATGATTTGGCTACGTGCTGCGCTGGCGGCTTTTTACGAAGATGAACCGCGTGTGACGGTTGATGTGTCACCTGCTATCGTCCATCACACACAGTACGGCAAAACATTTCTTGCTTACCACCACGGGCACACTATCAAAAAGCCAGAAAATTTACTTTCTGCCTGCGTTTCTGACTGGCGGGAGGATTTCGGCAAGTCGTCGTCTGTTTACGCTCATTGTGGACACTGGCATCACCAACGGCTGATTGAATCATCGTTGGGCGTTGTTGAGTACCACGGCACGTTAGCTGGCAAAGACGCTTATTCAACGAATGGCGGCTGGCGGTCGCGGCGGCTGGCTGCGGTAATAATTTACAGTCCTGATCATGGGGAAATCGGGCGCTTTGTTTATTACCCTGAATATTCCATTTTGTAAACCGGAGGTGATGCCATAATGATAACCGAACAAGTAAACTCATTGCGGCAAGAAAGAGAATCAGCGGTTATCGGTGGCCTGCTGTTAGGTGGGCTTACTCCTAACGCGCAAGATGTTCTCGCTACGCTTGATCCTGAAGTGTTCACTATTCCGCTGTATAAGCGGGCTTTTGAAATTATCCGGGCGCAAGCCAGAAACAGAAATCTTATCGACGCCTTGCTGGTTGGTGATGAGATTGGCAACGAAAATTTTGTACCGCTGATGCAAACGGCGCGATCGTGTCCTTCTGCTGCCAATCTGAAAGGATATGCGCGACTACTACAGGAAGAACACCAGCGGCGGCAAATGCTGGAACTAATGGAAGACATTCGCTACAAACTGGAAACGGGGACGCTTGAAGTCGTCAGGGAGACGATGAAAGATTTTGATTCCCGGTATTCAAAATTAAAGGTAACAAAAGATCAAATTATCCCGGTGCTGTTGCGCGATGCGGTCCAGGAATACACGGAAGTGTTAAGTAAACGCATGGAGTGTGGCGTGAACTCTGACAACATCAAAACAGGGATTGACCCACTCGACGAAATGTTAGGCGGCATTAACGCTACTGATCTGGTGCTTATCGCCGGACGCCCAGGGTCTGGTAAATCGGCGTTGGCGTTGGCAATTGCCCGCGCGGCGGCTGAACGTCCATACCCTGGCGGCGAAGGTCAGCGGGTCGGCGTTTTGCTGTTCACGCTTGAAATGTCGCTCGATCAGATGACTGAACGTGCTATCGCTGGCGCTGGGAACTTATCAACGGATTGCCTACGTAATCCGGTAAAACTGGATGACGAAGGTTGGGCGCACGTCACCCAGGGAATGAGTGCCCTTGCCGATCTCGATGTGTGGATTGTTGACGCATCGCAGTTAACGGTTGAGGAAATACGCGCCACCGTCGAACGGATGAAACAGGACCATCCTAATCTTGGAATGGTGATGATTGACTACATCGGTTTAATGAAACTGGCTAAGGCCGAACGTCATGATCTCGCCGTAGGGCAATTGTCGTGGTCATTGAAAATGATGGCGAAAGAGTTGCGCGTGCCAGTGGCGGCACTGGCGCAATTATCCCGCCGCGTTGAGGAACGACCGAACAAGCGCCCGAACAATTCTGATCTGCGTGATTCCGGTAATCTTGAACAGGACGCAGACCGGATCATCATGGTCTACCGCGACGGCTACTACAACGAACAATCGGTTGCCCGCGAATATATGGAGATCATCGTTTCAAAAAACCGTCACGGGAAAACGGGGACTGTTTACCAGCGGTTTGACGATAACGGCAACATCATCCCATGCAACCAGGCCCGCGCGGCGTCCGCTTGCATTCAGTCAATGCAACAACGTCCGGCGGCAAGTCGATTCTCCCCACGAAACAGCCAGAGCAACGCATCTTTTTAATTAACTTGAGCAAACGGCTTACCGGAAAGTTGACCGCTTTCTAGTGGCTGTTTTCGCGCTTAAAACGAGGCGAAAAACAATGAGCATTGAACTTGAAGCAAAAATTATCAATATCCTTGAACTTGATGGCATCGACACAATGCACCAGTTACGCCAGAAAACAGGATTATCAGCGGAATATGACGAAGCTGGATGTTTGCCTGAGACAATTAAACACTTAATCGACACTGGCATTGTCGAGCGTGTATATACATATTTCGGACCTCGCCGCAGGTTGCTTGGCTATCGAATTAAATATTTGTATGCACAACGTCGCGATCGTGTGGCATCGTTATTTAGTGACTACAGCGTTAAAAAGCGTATGCGTGACATTAGCGCGGAAACTGGTATTCCGTGGAATTACCTGTCGCGCACGCTGCGTTTAATGGTACTGGATGAAACGCTTTGCATAGACACCAATAAGCACGGCCTTAATTTTTACTCACTGTTTAAACCTGGGCGCTTCGGTCACGCTAATGATCTCGCGTTTGGTTTTGACAGCCGCCTGAATGAATACCGGAAAAATAACGGCCTGCTGCCGGATAAACCAGTATTTGAGATCGAAAAACTTAACGGTGAAACGGGGTTGGAATTATGATACGGGTAATCTTTTATTCAGTTGAAACGTTTGTTGACGATACGCGCGTTTATTATCCGTGGGAAGTATACGACGCAAAGGTGTATACACCGCCACTGATGCGGAAATATAAACACGTAAAATTTAACCGGGTTTTTGTACCAATGCGTGATGCACTGCGGGTGCTGCGCGGTGAATTACGAAACACAATGCGTATTGTGTGAGGGGCGATCATGAATAAGGAGTTAGATTTAACCATTGAAGACTTTAGCACTATTGCGGAATACATGCGCGGTGACGATCCTGATAAACCTGTTGTGGTTGATATGAGATACTTAAAAAGCGCTTTCATGACAAGCTCACGTCTAATTTCTTTGCAGGCGATCATGTATGCGCGGGCACAGTGGAAAAATAGTAACGATGTATCATGAGGCAAATAAGATTTGAGATAGTAAATGACGCCGTAAAAGAAAACGCTATCAGGCAGATAAGGGAGATACAGCCTGATAGCAAAAGCCCGCTGATAATCACCATCCAGGAGAAAACCCGCTCACTGAGTCAAAACGCGTTGCTTTGGGCGTTGCTGACAGACGTTAGCGATCAGGTTAACTGGTACGGCAGAAAGCTGTCACCTGAAGACTGGAAGGCGGTATTCACTGCCGGGCTTAAGAAATATGGCGTTGTCCCTAACCTGGACAAATCAGGCTTTGTTGTGCTGGGAACATCAACCAGCCGGATGAGTAAAGCGGAATTTAGCGAATTAATCGAACTGATCTACTCGTTCGGTGCTGAACATAATGTTCAATGGTCAGGTGATACGAAATTAAACGAGGAATTTATAAAACGCTGGGGGCAATAATGGCTAGTTATTACATGGCTAAACCTACAGGCATTTTGTATAAGGTTGATGGCGAATACGTTTATTACTTTCACAACCAGGCGCGTGAGTGGCGATTGTGTCACGCGCACTTTAAGCACGAAATAGAAAATCATCCTGAATATTTTATTAAGGTTGACAATGTAACAGTGGCGTAATTGAGGATAAACAAAATGAGTGAATCAAAAGCAATCGGTGTGATTAGCCATCGCACTAACCCTGAATGCTACCCATCGTTTGAAGTATCGACATGCAGGGAAGAATATAATTTTGGATCATGTTATTTGGTTGGTGTTCGCGCTGATCGCGACACTTATTCTGTTATGGCGGCAAGCTGGAAGTTTGATAAATATGCCAATTTATCTAATAAAGATGATGATGGCATGAATAAAGAAAGTGAAATCATTAACGAATTAATCGAAGATGAGCGGCATGATTGCGATACGCCAGAAGTTACGGAATGGATGGCAGGAGAAAAGCCTCCATGCGGAGTATGGCTTGAGCTTCTAGATCCTGTCGATGGTCGGAAATATGTTATTCTGAAATACAAGTATATAAGTGATCGCCTTGCTCTTTTTGTAGAAATGGATGCGCCTGATTTTGAACAAGCCGGGGAATGGAAGCATTTCGCTCATAAGTTGTATGTAGATCCGAAAGAAAAAACACTGGCTGAAATTGCGTTTGCACTTGCTACTAAGGTTATCGGCGAAGATGCTGCAAAAGAAATTGATTTTAACCGCGACAACGAATTTTCGTGCGATTATCGCAATATGGCGCAAGCTATTATAGACGGATGTATAGGACACGTTGAATATACGGGTGGTGAATAATGGATAAGATCGGGACAATACTTATTAATCGTGAGCAAGTGCAAAAAATGTTAGGCGGGCTTAGTAAGTCCGCCTTTTTTAAGCTCGTTAAAAAATGGAAAGATTCTGGAACTCCTTTTCCTGAACCTGTTAAGGGGATGCCAGCATTAAAGCGCGGCGGATCTCTTTACCGTTATCAGGATGTTATTTCATTTTGTAAATCAATGGGCTTCATGTAATAATCAGCCAGCTTATTCATCGCCTCTATTTGTTCCCTCACATAGTCATACTGATCGTATATAGCCAACATCCCCGCCAGCTTATGCCCCAAAACCTTTTCAGCGACGTGAGGCGCAACGCCAAGCGCTGAAAGGTTTGTCCTCACGGTGCGGCGTAGATCGTGACACGACCACGGCTCGCCGCCCATCCTCATCATTAAATCCCTTGCCGCTGTTTTCGGTACACTTCTGTCCACCGCCACATCCCTTCCAGAAAGCACAGGAACGAAGACAAAATCAAAGCTATGCATATCCATAGCCTCACGCAATAAAGCTACGCTAACGCCAGATAAACCGCGTTTAAACTCATTCCTGTTCTTACTCAATGCACCTGGCACCGTCCACACGCAGCTATCAAGATCGAAATGCTCGCGCCTTGCGTTTGTCAGTTCGCTTGTTCTGCATCCGGTGAATATAATCAGCTTCATCAATATCTGGTTCAGCCGCGCCATTTTTGAACTGTCTATAAGGCTGATTAGATGGTGAATCTCTTGTATTGACAAAACGCGTTTCCTTTGCGCCGGGTTTTTGCCTACGTCTTTCACGCGTAGCAATGATATGTCGTCACGCTCCACGCGGCGGCGTCGCATGGCATATTTTATCACCGCCTTCATCCTGTTTAAGACTATCCCTGCCTGAACGGGCGCGCCACCATTAGCTACCTTTCTAAAAATCCCCTCCCACATTATGGAGTCCATATCATCGACGATATAGCTACCGCATGGTCTGACAATGTGCTTACTTAGCATCGCCTCGACTTGCTTATAGTTGACCATGTTTCTTGCCTGCGGTGATTCCATGTACTCCCTTACAATATCCTCAACCGTTGCCCGTGTCGTAACGCGGGAAATGTGCATTCTTTTTGCTACCGATGGATCTCGACCTGAGTTTAGCACTTCCTTATGCTCCGCCACCGCCGCCCGCGCTTCTTTGAGTGTTATTTCTCCGTATGTGCCGATCTTCATCCGTCGAGGCTTGCCGTTGAATCGGTAGCGATACTGGAAAGATATAACTCCTCGCGGGCTTATCCTGGCAGACAATCCGCCAGCGTCCGGTACTTCTTCCGGGCCGTCGTATGGCTTGCCGTGAATGTTTCGTAATTTGGTATCTGTAAGCATAATTTGGTCACTATTTGGTACACACATTTTACGCATGGATAGTATCACGATAGAAAACGATATGACACGATAGAATAAATATTTCTTTTAAAATCAACGTGAAACGGTGACGATGTGACACGATATGAAATGATAGAAATGGCGTTATCCGCTTATCTTTTTGGTGGTATGGCTGCTGATGTTGCTGGCGTGGTATCTTGTCGGTCTGCCGATAGGTCCGGGGATTTACCCACGTTTGTCTTAAGAGAGAACGGATGCTGAGATTACTTGAAGAAAAAATTGCCACGCCACTGGGTCCACTG
>PPYE01171232.1_pt1 | contig 12089 bp, 9 predicted proteins | sample 1559881 | NCBI WGS metagenome assembly PPYE01 (sample SAMN08240022, study PRJNA423297) | Human gut metagenome, whole genome shotgun sequencing project.
AAAGCTGTCCGAACACGTGTCTCAATATCGGATACCGAATCGTCCCAACCTGCCTGACGTGCAATTTCCAATGCAGAACGTGTCAGGATAATGCCGCAATACCTGTTCCTATCAGATTGGCATTATTTACAAAGTACTTCGGTCATAATTTGGGGTAATAAATGCCCTGAATTTATAAGAAAGAGGGACATTTACTGAATATCCCTACTTATATTGCTATTATAATAAGTTGTATTGCCCTCTATCTTTTTCTGATAGTATAATACCTGTCACCGTATCACCAGTTGTGAAAGCCGAGCAATCAATAAACTAATCTATTGACCACGGCAATCAATGACATGACGCTTTATAGTCAGTTACAGTTTCACAAGTTGCACCCACTCCAGTAGAAATTAAAGTTATGAACAGAAAAAATCACTACCCTAATACAAGTTGTATTTAGCCAACTCGTATTAGGGCAAGACAACAAGTCTATATCAACTTTTAACATATAGTCTCCTAAATATTAACCAAACATTTTTCTTAATAATGTCTTTATAATATCATAAATAAGCAGAATAATGAGCAATCCATGAGGGATAATTTCTACCATAACAACACCTCTTTCAGGCAAAGAAACAAGAAAAAGAGACCAAATTATGATATTAGTTAATAGGAACCAAAGCCATTCTTTCTTTGAGGCGGCTTGTTCAAAATTGAAACAGACTTTTTTTAATCGCAAATAAACAAATGCGATATTATAAGTATAGTATATCATACCAATAATAAACATTGTACTTTGTAATGCGATATCAAAACCATCAAAGATTAACATCACTACAAAGAAAGCAACAGACCAAAATATAAATTCACTACCTATTCTTATCATCTTTATTTAATTGTTTTATAGCTTCCGATACTCCACTAGAAATTGATGTATTTGCAGCTTCTGCAGTTCCAAAACCATAGCCTGCAGCCTTTTTCGCAGACTGTTCTGCTCTTTTCGCTCTGGATTCTCTTGGATTATTTCCTGCAACACGTCTATCGTGGTCAGCCAATCTTCGTAAAGTTTTTCCTTTTGCAGAGTTTTGATAAGAGGATTTTATATAATTACCAACTACTCCACTCGCTTGTCCAGCCATGACATCTGTTAGTACAGATTTTCCACCAACATGTCTTTTTTCAACTAATTGAGATGTTACACTTACCGTAGCATCTGCCGCCATATCACCTGCAACTGTTAATGTCTTAGCTACCTTGCCACCTGCCTGAACTAGTTTTGAAACTGTTACTGCCTTACTAACAACATTAGCTAATCCAACACCTGCCATACTTGTAACAGCTGAGGTCAAAATTGATTTCCCATCTACATTAGTAAGGGATTCCGACCAAGACTTTCCTTCCAACCTATTAACTGTAACCTGGGTAATATAATCAATTCCACACCTATCAAACCTGCAATCCAAGGAAATTCACCATCTGGATCTCTATGCTTTATTGGGTCATTAATACAATATGTATAGGGTGATACAGTATAAAGTTTCTCACTTTGTGGATCTATAGTCGTCCATCCTCCCAATGTAGCATCATACATCCTCGCTCCATAATCATACCAATCAATCCCGTTCTTTCTATCCAGTTCCTTACCATTATACTTATAAGGGTGAATAGCATTACTTACCGAACTTGGTAGCAGATCTACAAAGGCATAATAATGATTCACCTCTTTGAATGTCAAATTCTAATCGACATTCCGATTGTTTATTTGATAATTCTGAGAAAATAACAACATTTGTGATTGCTCAATATTTATAAAACATAAAATAGAGTCACCATCCACGAAAACGATACCCTCTCAGATCTTTATCGTGCACTTTATTATTGTAAAATATCTTAGACTTGTCGCCAGGAATATACTTTTGCGTTTCTGAGTCTACCGTTATGTAACTAAAGATGGTTGCATCATTGTGCAATATTCTGAAGTTTGTCGGTATTCCATTCATCTTCAAGAAACAAAAAGTAGAATCACTGAATAACCTATACATTGACATCCAGACATCTTGTTCTGGTAAATTTTGAAGAAATCTTTGAGGAGATTCACTGTCATACCTCAGGTAGGCATATTCGTGAGATCCAAGAATTATAGGTAGTGAGTCTCTCAAAACCAATTTTAGAGTATCCGTCTTGTTCACCAAAGCAAAACTTAAATTGCTCAAATTGTTATTTGATAATACTATAGTTGAATCCGTTTGATTTTTTAATTGAATAACTCCATAAAATCGGTTTATATAACGTTTCAGAGTATCTACTCCAAGATCCCCAAGTCTGGAAAGCAATGAATCCGCAACAACAATATAATGTTTGTCCATTGACATAAAAACAGGCTGACTTTGAGGAGAGCCTCCGGAAAGATACGGCCAAAGTTCCGGCATCTCTACTATATTATCATATTCCTCTCTATATTTCACCAAAACATGTTCTTTTCCATATTTTTGAAGAGCTAACAACCAAAAACCGTCATCAAAATCAAGAGAATTTGACTGAAAATTAGAATCAGCGACGATACCTTTCTCAAATAGTTCATTCCGCGACATTTCCTGTTCATCCAATTCTATAAAACAGAGATATTTATCTTTGTAACTCAACACTCTAGAAGGTAACTCGTCAGTACAAGACGCAGCAGAATCTGAGGGTCTGACACGATAAATAACATTAGAATCATTTGATACTATCTCTAATACTTCCAAATATGAATGGTGAATATAGTTACTGTCAATCAACATCGCAACTAGGATAGCTGCCCGTTGATGAATATCCTCAGGAGAGGTGGAGGGGGACATACATCCCCCTATTAAAATTAACGAAAGAATTAATCTACTTTTCATCTTTTCAGTTTTATTAAATCCTTTATATAATTATATATACCTGTTTTTTTCTACAACCGGTGTCTCCTTTATATTGCTCTTCGTATTATTATACTCATATAATATTCGATTTGCCTGAAAGTATACTAGATTCTTACTCTTTGGATTAGCGTTTCTTAAATCATTACCGTAGCCACCTTTAGTTCCTCCCGAATCTGGATGAGAATGTATTTGCACCTTACTTTCTCCTACAACTCCAAGATTATTCTTAGCAGAAATTCCATTTTGCACAGTATTTGGTTGTTGATCAGTTGCAATAATAGCTGTATGCACTCCACCAGATTCAAATACACTCAATGACCATTCTACTTTAGTATTTTCAGCTACAAATTGAAATAAATTGGACGCATCAGCAATGTTTGTACTGGCTCCGAATGATTTATAGCCATTATGAGATTGCTGAACCTTTACCATTTCTTCAAGCAACCCTTTTTCAGTCATTTCTATTTTATTTCCACCTTTGGGATTCTTGCTATCACCTGAATAGGTATATAATATATCGGTTTCGGTTGGTACATTCAAGCGAGTTAACCGTCCTGTTTCAGATACTATATAATCATCCTTTCCATCTAAATCTATCCTCAACACCGGATTGTTCTTACAATAAGTATACGGACTCCAACTATAATACTTCTTACTCATCGGATCCACCACATGCCATCTCCCTATCGCCGGATCATAATGTCTTGCTCCATAATCATACCAATCAATCCCGTTCTTTCTATCCAGTTCCTTACCATTATACTTATAAGGCTGAACACCCCTCGAAGCAGTAAACAATCCGCCGAATGGGTAATAATCATTAGTTTCTTCCACATAACCGTCCTTATCTGCTACCACACGGATATTTCCCTGATGATCTTTCAGATAAAAATGAAACTTCTTATCAGGGAAACTTATATAACCAGCCTCATTCAGCAACATCTTCAAAGAGCCGTTCTCATAGATCGCATTGCCACAGTAATCTGTTATAGAAGTAACACCGTTTATTACATGAGCTGTACGAAGTTTTCTACCATCCGACCCGTACTCATATTCAATCACGTTACCGTCGACAAAAATTACCTGACTTGGCAAATTTAAAAGATTATATTGAATAACAGCTATTTTTTTGTTTAAATCTTTAGTCAGATTACCGTTTTTATCGTAAGCGTATTCAATTGTTTGATTTGCACCGTCCTTAAATTCCATACCGTTGCCGAATACAGAATGGGTAGCGTTATCTTTTACCGCTTGCAGTTGGTTGCCATCATACGTAAGGTTCAGGTTATCAATCAAACCGTATTCCGAGGATGAAGTCTGACCATAACGGAGCAAACCAAGTATGTTCCCCTTTTTATCGTAGGCGGTTATTTGTTCATTGAATCGGTTAGGATTTACCGACAAGCTGTTCGTTTCTCCATAAATAGCATTCTTCATACGGTTAAGACCGTCGTATGTAAAACGGTAACCGCTTTCATTATTGGACGGACCCGCTTTCCAAAGCACACTGCTGATATTCCCATTGTAACAAGGTGTATTACCTTCCAATTGATCCTGATAATATAAAGTCTGATTAAAAAGACTTCCGCTGATGCTGCGCGTCCAAGAACGGATATTATAGCCGTAATCTGTTTTCAGCTTTGGGTTCCCGTTTCGGCGTTCCGATTTTAATCGACCGACTTCGTCGTAAACGTTATCAACCAAAGTGATTAAAGGGTCATTGTTCAATTGATAAGTGGTACGAAGCAAGCGGTCGGCGTGATCATACGTATGCTTACGGATTTCAGTGATCGTTTCTTCTCCGGGAATCGCGTATACTTGTTTCACTTCCGTTGGTTGACCGGTAAAGCTGTAAGCGATATATGTCTGTTTGGTACCGTTAAGTTCGTTGTTACCTTTCTGCTGGATCATTCGGTAGCGGTCATCATAATACATCACTGAGTAAAGATATCCTGTTACCGATCCTGTTTTAGAAAGCCGTGCTGTCAATGATCCGGTCTGTTGACCTCTACAGCCGCCGTCATAACGTTTACCGTAGGGGTCTGCCGATTCGTATGCGGTAGCTGTTCCGGAAGGGAAATCGTTCTGCCCGATGAAGTCATAGCTATCGAAGTATCTTGCTGTCAATATAACGGGAGTATTTAATGTTATCCCCGAGACTACATATCCTTTTGTAGCATTCGTCGTTTTATCCAGAGTAGCTTTTACGATTATCGTACTGCCTAAAGGGGTCATGCTATAATTCAGCACGTTTTTACAAGTACCTGTCAAAACGATTCTGCCAAATGCATCCGGAATACTGAACAGCCATTCTCCCTTATCACGCTGCATATCGTCTTGAGTGAAGATGGCCCTGTCGGCAGCATCATACACAGTATACACCGGTCCGCATCCGGGTAGTTTTTTATAAATACAGCGATTCTTGCTATCGTACTTATATATATAAGCATACTTCTTAAGAGCAACATTGTCTTCATTCCATGAGCCGCTACTGCCCGTCAGTACATCTGCAGCCAAAGGAGGAAGAACAAAACGCAAGTTTCCGGCATTGTCATACACATAGTAAGTATCCAGCCATTCTGCCCCATTCATCTGACGGGAAAGAATCAATCTCTCTACTTTGTCCTTAAACTCATAGCTGACGTTGCCGTCTTCATCCGTCGTTTTTACTACCCGAAGAGAACCGTTTCTATAATTACCGGAACATGTCAGCGTAGTTTCACTACACCTGTACAAGCGTGCATTCAATGCTACTTCAGTATTTGAATTGGTCAGATAATCAGCGCATACAGCTTTCTCCCCAGTATGCCAATCTTTTCCCGGTCCAAACTGTTGTTTGATTCTGCCTTCTGCAGAACCTTCATATATAGTCTGGCTGTAAGGGTAAGTATCATACCCATAAAGTTCACTACTTCTTGCAGACTGCTGAACTTGAGAAGGATCAACATAGGATCCGCCTGGATTTTCCATGGCTGTAGGCAACCATTGTCTTATCTCACGGTTCATACCGTCATACTCCTGCAAGGTAATCAGGTCATTCAGAGCGGGGGTGAAACCTTTCCTGATTTTCTCTGTCGGCAATCCCAAATGATTGAAATACTGTATTTCCTGCAGTTGCCCACTTTCAGGTAAAGTTTCCAGTGAATCAGTTTTCACCATGGGTCTCAGGGTGATAATATACGGTTGGTCATTGGAACCGCCGGCATACATAACAGGATCAATCGCTATTCCTGAAGTATCATCCTGATTAGATGGAGAGGTTCCGGTCATGCCACTCACCCGATGCTCATGACCTTTCTGCCCGAAACTGACAATGGAGAACAGGCTGAACAATATAAAGCATATATATTTTTTCATATCTTCTTTAGTCTTTAGTTCGTTTTTTGAATCGTGTTTCTATCTCTCATTTCCCCAAATGGTAAATATTTCTCTGTAGCATGACTTTCTTCAAGTCCGGATCCATATAATAACTGTCGGTAAGACGACTGTAACCGTCGTACTCGAAACGGGTCACTACATTGTTCGGATCGGTAATGGCAGTCACTCCCTTCATCGGTTCATACTCATAGGTAGTCACCCGTGCATTGGGAAGACTTACTCGCAGAGAGCTTATTTTATTCTTCATCTCATCCGTTGGTTCCACCCCTCCCGACCATGAATCAAGCACATTAGTGGCTGTAGCGGGGAATCCCATTTTCAGCAAGACCTGCTCACGAGTTGCATTCTCGATCCTTGCAATGGGAAAACGGTTCTGATATCCCCACAGGAAAGTAATCGGTGTGCCGTCTTTGCCTCTTATTTCGGCTACATTATTGTGACCGTCGTAAGCGGTATACACCACTTCATCGCAATAATCGCTCAAACGGTCTGTTTTACTCTGTATCCGTTGCGGGAAGCAAGTACCTTCTTTAAACAGAATACGTCTCTCTTCCGAACTCCCCCCTTCGCAACGCTTATGACAAGACATGACAGCGGGAAATTCATACAGATAATCGTATTCGTCAGATACGGAATTTCCGTCACTGTTCAGTATTTCTATCTTCTTGGGCTCCATCGTATAACTGTAACCGTATGAATAGGTGTCATAAGTATATCGTCTGGTTGTCACCAGACTGTCTTTTCGGTTACCTATCTTCATATACTCCGTGTTTGTTTCCTGGTCCAAGACGTAAAAGAGGTTATTATCCAGAAAGAAGGTCGTCTGCAACTGGCTGTTACCACTGGTCGGTTCATAATAATTGCTAGGAGCATACACTTCTTTACTTGATAAATCGCTGGGATGTTTCATATATTCGTTAATATCAACCTGCAGCTTCCGAACAGGGAGATAAACAAGTACATCCGAGCTGGTACCGATTCTTTTGTAAGAGTAGTCCGTGCGTGATGCAAGTTCGCTCCCTTTAAAACAATTCTTACGTGCAAGAAGACCATTGTATTGACCGCTATTGGTAAAATGCCTCAATAAATCGTCCGAAGGTTCCTGAGGATGATAAGGAGAGTGCCGGAATATTTTCCAAATCTTCTCCTCCGGTTGTGTATAAAGGAAATTTTTAACGATATTGTCATAGCTATTCCACCACAACACTCCTTCAAAGGGATGTGCATTAACGTAGTAGTAATAATCCGTTTTTATGCAGTCCATTTCTTTTCCGCAGACTTCTTCGCTTACAATATTATACATAACAGCACTGCCGTTACTGAAAGTAATGTTCGATTGAGGCATTGAGACATAGGTAGTCATATATTCAAACCATGATGATGTTCCGTAAGCATTCACGTTGTATGCCGACATAGATGAGCAATAATCACGCTGACTCACAATATGTTTAATGGCTCCACCACCCCATATCGGTTCATAATCGGGATCAAAAAGTTTCGTCAATCCGTATCTATAGGTCTTTATAGTCCGCTCATTCGCATGAGGATCATAGGTTTCGATGCTTTTTACACGTACTCCTCCTACGGGATGAAGATAGTCATCATTGCCTTTCGGACGATTATTGTCACGAAATGCCCCACAATTTCCTTCGTACACGAAATTGGTTTGTACCCCTTGCGGATCGATAATGCGGGTTAGTATCCCCGCCTGCGTCCATTCGGCATTGGGTTCACGGTTTACACCTTCATACTCAATAAGAGCCTTTCCTTTATTGAGATTACCCAAAGGCATGTATAGTATCTGTCTGAAACTGGGAACTGTAACTTCATTACCTACCCAATGGTCAGAACCATTACAAAATCCCCAATGATCTACGGCAGTAGTATAAATGGAAGGAACCTGATAAGTGTCCTTATAATGGAAAGCATACACTTTCGTCTCAACATCCGGTGCAGCAATACGGACGGAGTCCAGCTTGGTCAGCGATGTTTTATTATTATAGGGATTGATGAAGAACTCGATAGTACGAATTATATTCCCTTTCAAATCAGTCACTTCCATCTTTTTATACACATCCGAATGAGTAACATTTGTTCCGGTCTCTCTGTATGTGACGGACAAGGTATTATTAAAGAAGTGAACTTTCTCCAGACGCGCCTCACTGGCAATCTCATTGACATAACTGCTTGCGGGAGGATAGTGAACTCCCGCCACCCCTTCTGATACGCTTGTCAGTTTAGTAGACCATGTATCCGAATTAAACACATCCGGCTCTACCCGAAAATGATCACAATGGGAGTTTTGTTGCTTGGTCATGATGACGTAGGGACTCGAACTTTCAATATCGTTGATGATTACCCTGCCATCAAGATTGAAATAGTCACCCGGATGCATCCGGCTACGAGTAGTAGTGTACTCGAAAGTGACTAGCGGATTTGTTTGCCGTGGCGAACGGATGGATGTACACAGCCAGCGTGTAATAAATTTTCCGGCTTTCTCATGTACACCGTCAAATAAGTATTGAATGCCGTTAGCATCTGTGGCATTCATACTGCCGTAGTTAAAATAAACCCTGTCATTGGTTCTCGGAATAGTAGTCAGCGAAACGGTCGGTTCCAAAAAATACCCGCTTCCAGCGCTATGTGGAAGTTTGTAGACAAATTTGTCGGGCTGCGTATCGTGCTTGTTATCTACCCGGTCGGCATAGTATTGCAGGCGTTCCCGTTCGTCATTCGGAGGAGATTGATGGCGGTTCTTGAACCATCCATATTCATCATCATCAGCTGTATCTTTTATTTCACGCATAATAGAGGGTTCAAGATTTAGTGTCCATCCCGTTCCCGCAAATCCGCTTCGTTCTTTTGGCTTTAGTCCCGAAGCGTGATAAGACAAAGTAATAGGAATGGTAACTTCTCCCGCTACGATTTCATACAACGGAATGGTAATGCTGGGAACTCCCGTACAATAATCTACAGGATATGACTGATTTCTCTCCATAGAAGATGCTTCCGGAGAAATAGGCACAATGCGCGTCCAAACTGATTTCGTGCGCTTGCTGTCCATGTATATCCAATAGTGGAAAACAAATTAATAATAGAATAAATAATAAAATTCTAATTTCTTTTCTTTTGCTATGTGTGTATAAACTGTTCATAATCAATGATATTAAGAAAACCCTTTTTGCTACAAATAAATTTCCAATTAACTTATCCCCCCCTTGGAGATATAACTATCTTCTACAGGGGGGGCGTTCTACAAGTTCATCGAACTACCGCCCAACGCTCCCAACACTGCGGAAGCAACCGCGATAATCACTTTCAAAATTGTGTCCCATACTTTTCCTTTCATAACTTTAGTCTCCTTTTAATTAATAGTTAGTAGTTTAAATCTCTAAAAAAATACACGCGTGCTTGTCTAAGTCAAATAATCTTTGTTTCTTTGTACCAGTTAACTGTATGACGATGCAAATATACTAACTTGTTTGTGAAAAGCAATTAGTACAGCGTATTATTGTTAGTATATCAAGATCGTTTAACTAACTAAATATATAACCGTTAGCACTAAAATAAGTATGGAAGGTTGGGAAAGAGTACAATACATTATGGAAGCGGAAGGGTATAATAAAAACTCTTTCAGTGTTGCAATTGGAATTAGTAATAATGTGACTATCACTAGAATAATCAACGAAAAGAGAAATCCGTCACGAGCTACGTGTCAGAAAATCATAGATCGTTTTCCACAATATAGTTTCGACTGGTTATTTTCTGGAATAGGGAACATATTGAATGAAGGACAAATAGTTAGTATTAAATCAGGAGAAGAGAGAGTAGAAACAGAAAATAATACTAACATACCATTCATATCTAATGCCAACCGATTAGAAACTACCGGTTTCATGAATGTCCCCTTAGTACATATCCGTGCCCAATGTGGATATCTGAACGGTTATGGGGACGAAGGATATTTAGAGAGTCTGCCAAGTCTACCCGTTATCGTCGACCGCACTTATCATGGGAAATACATGTTATTCGAAGCTGAAGGAGATAGTATGGACGATGGTTCCAAAGATTCTATTTGCGATGGAGATATTGTATTGGCAAGAGAAGTTAACAGAGATTTATGGAGATACAAACTTCATATTAGAGATTGGTATTTTATTATTGTACATCGCACGGAAGGAATAGCAATAAAAAAAATTGTTGACCATGATGTAGAACGTGGAATAATCACCTGTCATTCCCTTAATGATATGTTTCGGGACTATAAAGTACATTTAGGCGAGGTAGCCGAACTGTATAATCTTATTAAAATAGTGGATAGAAGTGCCCGATTGTAAACAAATTACCACTATCACACATTTCTTATTAACATATCATATTTTTACTATACCAAGAAAGGAAGAGAACTATATTCAAAAGAAGTTTTCTTCCTTTATCCCTGTGTAGATACATTGTTTCACTCTATAAATAGTTCGAACTATGAAAGCGATAAATTTATGCCTATTTTGTTTGTTACTGATAGGATGTGCAAACAAGCCTAAACAAGAAAAAGTTCCGCAAACTCTCATAAACAATACGGTTGGAATAAATGATACGCTGGGACTTTCTTTACACCCTGAATTCCCAATTTATTCCACAAAACAAAAACAAGTCACTTTCATATTGCACAACAATAGTGGTACTGATATTGGCTTTGGAGGATATTACAGCTACACTTATGAGGATGAAAAAGGAATATGGAGGGATGTTCCTATGCAGCTTGTTGTATTTGATGAAGAAATTATACTTTGGCAAGGTAATAAATATTATTACAATGCAGAATTATTCAGGCATACTCCCGGTCGTTATCGTTTTTTTCTTACAGTAAGAAGATATAGTAAAGAATATACTTTAATGACTGAATTTCAATTACAAGATAATATGATTGAACTTTTCAAAAGACATCCCTATAGCCAATTAAATGACACTTTATTACCATCAGAAGAAGAAGCCGTTTACCCACCAATCTATAATGTAATCGACCAAATGCCCGAATTTCCCGGTGGTATAGATAAATTGTTACAATTTATCAATGATAATATGAAATATCCAACCAAAGCACAAACGGAAGGAATACAAGGAAGGGTTGCAGTTCAGTTTATTGTAGATGAAAACGGTTACATAATAGAACCTAACATTGTGAGAAGTGTTGAGCCTTCTTTAGATAACGAGGCACTACGTCTCATAAAAATGCTTCCTCAATGGAAACCCGGTACACTAAAAGGGAAAGCGGTAAAGGTGAAATACACAGTTCCTGTAGCTTTTAAACTCAAATAATAGCAATCATGAAACATTTATTACTCGTATCATTAACACTTCTTTGTTCTTGTTATTCCGGCTCTTCCAAGAAAGGGCAAAAAGACAAAAGGGATAGTATTTGTTTGCAAAAAGAACTATATGCTTTACATAAGTATGTGGATAGCATTATTAAAATTGACACCATTTTGCAACAACGCTTTCATTGTTTTGGAGCTGGGCTAACCAAAGATAAAATATCTATTGACTTCCAAGATATACCGGAAGATTCTTTTGAGTTTTTTAAATCTGCATTCAAGAAAGAAATTGTTGACTCTCCATTATTGGAGTTCAATATAATGACAGATATCACAATGGATATTGAAATTATTTAAATCCGGAAAAACCAGACGTGCCGCTTAACAAAAACGATGCGTTTCAAAAAGTACAAAAACGACGCGTACAAGAAAAACGGTGAGCGCGGTCCTATTCAGCATGATCAAAGCCCACCGTTTTTCTTTCACTTGAACCCTCTTTAAATGGCTTTAAAAT
>PPYE01311832.1_pt1 | contig 12089 bp, 14 predicted proteins | sample 1559881 | NCBI WGS metagenome assembly PPYE01 (sample SAMN08240022, study PRJNA423297) | Human gut metagenome, whole genome shotgun sequencing project.
TTTGTATAATTCCAAAACTTCTAAATACTCATTCTTTATTTCTTCTCTCAAACTTTTGGGCTCTAATATCTCTGCTTCCTTTGAAAACTGCCTGAAATACAATTTGGCATTTTCATTTGCCACTTCAAAGAAATATATATCCCCCTCTTTTTTTATAAGCTTGGGACGATAGTTAGTAAAACTTTTTAAAAGGCTGTCTCCCTCTTCTGTCAATCTCACTTTTACTATATTTCCATTTCCTAGAAATGGATCAAAATTCTTACGAACATTTTCTATATATTTTTTATCCTTACCTTTTATTTTTTCATCCAGTATAGAAATTATTTCCAATTCCTTTAATTTAAAGTTAGCATAATTCTTTTTCTCTTCATCATAACAAAAAAGAAAGTTTTCATCTCCTCTTTCCTCTCTCTTTATAAAATAAGGCTCTACATTAAATACTCTTTTCAGATATTTTATTTTTATTTTCTTTTTTTCCTTTATACCTTCCAATATCATTTTAACTCTGTCTTCAAATATAAATATCTCTCTTTGATATTTGAATTTAGAAGTATATAACTCAAAAAGATCTCTAAAATATTCAGCCTCTATATCTACTTCATTAGCTTTTAATACATCATAATATATTTCTCTGTTAGAAACATTCAAGTCAAACTGAATTATTTTTTTAAGTGGTCTACCCTGTGTTTCTAAAAGTTTTTCAACATCCATTTTTCTATTATATTTAAATCTTTCAAGGATATAGTTGCAAAGTTTATTATTGTTTATTCCAAATTCTTCAATGTCATTTTTCATAAGACGCCAGATATCTTCTGGTACTGTCACCCTGATTTTCTTCATCTTCCTTTGCTCCTTTTTTAGAATATCTTTAGATATTATACCACAAAGGCAGAAATATGAAAACCAGATAAAATTAATTTCTACAATTCAAAATAGGAGATTGAGTTAATAATCAATCTCCTATTTCATATTTTTTTAGTTTATGCTGAAAAAAGTTCACTGTCTTTTAATCCAGCCTCTTTTTTATTGAATATTCTCAATAGCTTTTCAGAAGTTAGATTTTTCTTTTCATCCCCTCTTACATCTATCAATATCTCTCCCTCATGAAGCATAATAAGCCTATTTCCATAATTTATCGCATCTTGCAGATTATGAGTTATCATAAGAGTAGATATATTATTTTTCTCCACTATCTCTTTTGTTTTATCCATTATTATTTTAGATGTCTTAGGATCAAGAGCTGCTGTGTGCTCATCTAAAAGAAGAACTTGCGGTTTATTTAATGTCGCCATTATCAAAGCAAGACATTGTCTTTGCCCTCCTGATAATGATCCAACTTCAGTATCCATTTGGTCTTCTATTCCTAAATCAAGTTCTTTCAATAATGATCTATAGTATTCTTTTCTCTTTTTATTTAATCCCAATGTAAACCCAAATCTTTTTCCCTTGTTATCTGCCATTGAAAGATTTTCAAACACTGTCATAGATGGAGCTGTTCCCATTGCTGGATTTTGATATACTTTAGATATGAAGCTTCCTCTTTTATATCTTGGAAGGTTTGTTATATCTTTTCCATCTATATCTATTGTCCCGCTGTCAGGAACAATATTTCCAGTTATAGTATCCAAAAGAGTAGATTTTCCTGCTCCATTACTTCCTATGATAGAGATAAAATCTCCTTTTTCAACATGAAGTTCCAAACCTTTAAATACTCTTTTTATACTTCCAAGCTCAGTCTGGAAACTCTTCTTCACATTATTTATGTTAAGCATTTACAATCCCTCCTTTTAACAAATGTTTTTTCTCTTTCAAGAAGATTATTATTACTACAAGCGCTGAAGTTATAAGTTTCAAGTCACTTGCATTCATTCCTACTTTCAAAGACAGTGCTATTATAGTTCTATAGATTATAGTTCCAAATATTACCATCGTTGATATTTTTATTACTTTTTTCTTTCCAAACAACGCATCTCCAATTATTATAGATGCCAGACCTGTGATAATAGTTCCTGTTCCCATTCCTACATCAGCAAATCCTTGGTACTGTGCAAGTACTGCTCCTGAAAGAGCTACAAGACTATTTGCAAGCATAAGTCCGTATATCTTCAATGTTTTTTCATTTAATCCCAATGAAATTATAAGACTTTCATTATCTCCAAGTGCTTTAAGTGCAAAACCAAATTTTGTTTTAAGAAGAAAGTCCATTCCTAATTTTACAATAAGAAGGATAACAGCTACCACAACAATAGCTGAAACATTTCCATTAAACAGATGTTTTACTGAAAATAGAGGTATATTAGATTTGCCCATTATTCTTAAATTTATGCTGTAAAGACCCGTCATAACAATGATACCAGCCAGAAGATTTGTAACTCTCAGCTTTACATGAATCATTCCTGTAATGAAACCTGCTGCTGCTCCTGCTGCCATAGCCAGAATAAGTGCCAGTACAGGATTTACTCCCTTTACTATAGAAGCTGCTGCTACTGCTGCCCCCAAAGGAAAGCTCCCATCCACTGTCATATCTGGAAAATCCAGTATCTTATATGATATATAAACTCCCAATACCATTACTGCAAAAATAAAACTTTGTTCTAATGTTCCTAATAACATCTCTATCTCCTTTTCTATCCTTCATCATTGAAGTATTAATATTGCTTAGCTCCTTCTAAAGCTTTTGATGAAAGATCTACATTATATTTTTCTGCTGCTTTTTTATTTATTATTAATTGAGTATCTTTTAAAGTTTCTATAGGAATAGTATTTGGTGCAGTTCCCTTTAAAACTCTTACAGCAACTTCTCCTGTTTGATATCCTAATTTTTCATAATCTATTGTTTCAGTAACTAAAGCTCCCTGTATGACTTGATCTTCAATACTTCCTATAACTGGCTTTCCTGCTTTATTAGCTTTTTCCAACAAAAGAGGAGTTGATGCAACTACCAAGTTATCTGTTGGTGTATAAAGAGCATCTACCTTTGGAAGAAGCGAATCTAATCCAATAGCCATATCATTTATCGTTGTAATTCCTGTTTCAATTATTTCCAGCCCTAACTTTGCTGCTTCTACTTTTGCCTGTGCTACTTGCACTTGTGAATTTTGTTCACTTGTATTATAGATAATTCCTACTTTTTTAGCCTCTGGTAAAAGTTTTGTTATTATTTCAAGCTGTTTATATATTGGAGCTGCATCACTTGTTCCTGTGATATTCTCTCCAACTAATCCTGCACTTTCAGTATCTGTTACTGCTGTTATAAGAATAGGAATTTTTTTAGTTGCATTATATGCAGCCTGAGCACTTGGTGTAGATATTGCCAGAATGATATCTTTTTTATCTTGAACAAATGAATTTGCTATCATTTGAGCTGTTCCAAAATCTCCCTGTGCATTTTGATAATCTATTTTTGCATCACCATAACCACCATCTTTAAGTGCTTTGATAAATCCTTCTCTAGCTGAGTCCAAAGCCTGATGTTCTATTATTTGAGTTATTCCTACTTTTATTTTCGCTGGTTCCTTTCCAAAAGCTACCATTGAAAGTCCCATTAACAACATAATTATTTTTTTCATCTTTGCATTCCCCCTGTGAACTAACTTTTATTTCATAGGGTTATAATACCACTAAAACCGTTATTCTTATAGATAACAATTAAAATACTTATTTGTTCCACATTATATTTCTAAAACCCCTGTTTTACTAGGGTTTAAAAATATTATTTTACAAAATCTGTTCGTACTATTCTCCCTTTATGCCAAATCTTTCTGCAACATCTTTATTTATATGTATTTCAGACTTCTCTACAACCTCATATGGAATATTTTCTATCTTCTCTCCATTTAGATATTTAGCTACCATCTCCCCTGTTTGATATCCTACCTGATAATCAGATATTCCATCTATTGCAAGTGCTCCTTGCTCCGCAAAACTTTTTGTTGCTCCTATTATTGGCTTATTTGCTTTGTTGCTTTTCTCTATAATAAGAGGATAAGTAGAAGCTACTGTATTGTCTATTGAAGTATAAAGAACATCTATTGTTGGAAGAATTGCATCTAAGGCAGAAGCCATTTCGCTGATATTACTTATTCCTTTTACCTTTACTGTATACCCTTCCTCTTCTGCTGCCTTAGTAAATGCATCTGTCAGATAAAAAGAATTTTGTTCGCTTGTATTATATACAATTCCTATGTTTTTAGCTTCTGGTAAAAGTTTTTTTATAAGCTGTACCTGTTTTTTAACTGGTGACTTATCACTTACCCCTGTTACATTTTTTCTAAGTATCCCAGCATTTTCTGGATTAACTACAGCAGAGAAAAATACAGGCTTATTTTTTATATTATTTACAGCTGCCTGAGCACTTGGTGTAGATATAGCAATTATCACATCACTGATATTATTAAATTCCTGAGCTATAACCTGTGCTGTTCCAAAATCTCCCTGTGCATTTTTATAATTAATATTTATTTTATTCTCATCATAACCTTTTTCTTTAAGAGCGTCTATCACTCCTTTTCTTACATCATCTAATGAAGGATGTTCCACTATTTGAGTAATTCCTATTTCTGTCTTTTTTTGTTTTTCTGTTCCACATGCTGTACATAAAATAACTAAAAGTAAAATAAATAATTTTTTCATTTTTTTCCTCCCTGAAATACATTAAAAATAAAAAACCCTGTCTAAATCAGACAAGGCTTACTAAACAACCATTTTTTATATAAAATAAAAAACCTGTTCACTTGGAACAGGTTTAAATACATACTAAAATAAATAAAAGTATCTATATTTTAAAATGAACATCTATGACAAAACCTGATCCACCTGTCTGGTATTAAATTTGTGAAGTCTGTTTTGCCACCACCAAGTAAATCTATTCATCATTTTTGTTCACCTCCATTTTTTATTTTTGTTTTTCTTATAAAAGAGAATACACCATTTTTTTTAGAATGTCGAATTTATTTTTATTGATTAATAGTTATTCTTGTTCCATCAGACAATTCTATTATTTGAGTTCTTCCATCTGAATAAACTACTTTTCCACTTCTTTGTGGAGCTTGCTGATTGTTGTATCCATTATTATAATTTCCATTATAATTATTATTATATCCACCACTATAATTATTAGCTGTAACTGTGTTTAATCTTGCAGGTACTCCTGAATTTCCATATTTATAACGAGCATTCTGAGCAACTGCCTGTCTTTCATAATCTCTTCTTATATTTGTATCCAACTGATCCAAATCTCTTTGGTGTTTTATCTCACTATTTTGATAACTGTTATTTAATATAAGTGCTGAACCTCCTATGATAGCTGCTCTTGTTCCACCACTCATACTTCCCCACCAGCTCGCATTAGCTATAGCTGATACTGCCAACATTCCTATTATTATTAATTTTTTCATATATATCCCTCCAGTATTTCCAACCATGTATGAAATAAAAAATTATATGCAAACACACAACTGACCACTTGGTCAATTTATTCTACCACATTTTTTTAAGAATGAAAAGATATTATTTTAGGGCAATAAAAATTTCTACCTTACCATCTGGATAATATTTCTCATAATCAACTGTATAAGCTCTGTTTAAAAGTCCTTTTTCTTCCATCTCCCATATTTTCTGCCACGTTTTTACAATTCCATCAGAAGATGAACGCTCTACAGAAAAAATCTGATAATTTTCTTCTTCAATTATTATTTCTTTATGAGAATTTATATTGTCAGCTCCTATGAAAAGTGTGTAATCACCTTTATAATCACTTTCATATTCAGAATAGACAGCATATTTATTCAGGTCCTTTTCAGGGAGCTTCATACTTGTTTCATGCCATAATTTTTGTATTTTACTGGTAATATCCGGATCTTTAAAATTATTCAATCTTTTTTCTGATACTACACACACTTTTTCCATAAGATAACTCTCCTTTTAATGTAATTTCAACAGCTGAAATATTTTTCCTTTTATACATTTTAATATATTTTTTAAAAAAAGGCAAAAAAAGAAAGCAGTTAAATAACTGCCTTCACTATTTTTCAATTTTTTAATTATTATAATTTCCTTCTAATTCAGCACTTCCAAGAACATGACCTTTCATTTCTCTGTACACTTCATTTAGATAGAATGTTCCATCAATTTTTATCTCTTTATCTAAAGCATATAATCTGAAAATGTATGTATGCTCTTTATCTGGTGGTGCAGGTCCTCCATAGAATGAAGCTTTTTCTCTATCTAATCCACCCATTGATGATACCCAGCTGTTTATTCCCTGCAATATTTTCTTATCATCTCTGCTGGCATTTTCTTTTAATTCTGTATAATCTCCTGGAATTAAAGCTACCCAGTGTATCCATGAAAATCCTGAAACAGGTACTGCATCATAATCTTCCATTACAAGTACAAAAGATTTTGTTCCTTTCGGCACATCTTTCCATTTCAAAGGAATTGAAAGAGCTGACATTCCATCTATAAATTTCTCTCCGTGTTGTCCATATTCTACAGAAATATTACCATTTTTTATCCCTTTGCTTTCAAGTGTCATTGCCATAGAATTCACCCCCAATAAAATCATTAAAATTAATATAAATTTTTTCATTTATAACCTCCTCATTTAATCTTCTTGATTAGATTATAAATGTATATCGATTTAATGTAAATAACTCACTTTTTTGTAAGTATTATTCCTCATCAGAGTTTTTATCAAGCAGATATTTAGCTCCAAAGCTCTGCATTTTTTCAAGTATGGGAAGAAGCTCTCTCCCCATTTCAGTCAATAGATATTCACTATGTTTTGGGTATGTATCTTCATGCTCAATCTTTGTTATTAATCCTGTTTTCAAAAGCTCATTGAGATGATCTATGAGCATTTTCTCATTACATCCCTTTATATCTTTTTTAAAATCTCTTATCCTCATTGTCCCTAATCTCAATCTCCAAAGTATCATTGAAACCCATTTTTTCTTTAGTATCTCCTGTGTAAGTTCGAGAGGACATGTTATCACTTTTTTAGCCACTCCTTACTCCTTTACTTCAAATATTTCTACTACTCTATCTAATATTCCTGTAAGCTCTGCTATAATAAGTCCAAAATTAGTTATCTCTGAACATCTTTCTATTCGGCTCATAGTTTCTGCTCGATTGAGCATACATGATCCACAGTGTATAACTAAAGAATAACTCTCTAAATCTTTTGGAAAATCTTTTCCTGAGCAGTTTTCTATAATTATTCCTGGTATTTTTTTCTTGAGAAGCATAGGTATTTTCTCTCTTGCTATATCACCTTTCAGCTGATGATGTGTACAAGCTTCAGCAATCAGAACTTTATCTCCTGATTTTAAATCATTTATTTTTTTTGCACCTGTATAGAGAGTTTTTAAATCTCCCTTTGATCTTGCCATTATTATAGAAAATGACGTCAAAGGAACACTTCTGTCTAATTTTTCATTGACTACTTTAAATACCTGTGAGTCTGTTATCACCAAATCTGGATTTCCATTAAATATCTTCAGGGCTTCATCTAGCTGATTCAATGTAGTCATCACAGGAATTCCACCAAAATCAAGTATATCTCTCAATACCTGTACCTGTGGAAGTATCAGCCTTCCCTTAGGAGCCTGTATATCCTGTGGAGCTACCAAAAGAATTTTATCTCCTACTTTTATTTTATCTCCAATGAGGATTTCCCCCTCAATAAATTTAGGAGATTTTTCCACTATCTCTTTTTTTAATATATCTACATTAAAACAATTTTCAGTACTAATTTGAATGAAATCTATTCCTAATTTTTTTTCTGCTTTTGATGCCTTCTCTTTAAACTCTTCTTTATCTTTAACTATATCTATTTTATTTAATACAGCTATAAAAGGTTTCTTTTTGTCTTTTATTTTTTTTATCCATTCTTGTTCAAAAGACAAAATTTCATCTTCTAAAATAGTTTCTGCTGATATTACCAAAATAGATATATCCATCTTATCTAAAACTTCTGTGGTCTTTTCAATTCTGAGGGCGCCAATGGCACTTATATCATCTATTCCAGCTGTATCTATAAAGACTACAGGTCCTATGGGCAAAAGCTCCATAGCCTTATACACAGGGTCTGTGGTAGTTCCTTTCACATCAGATACAAGTGATATATTTTGATTGGTTATACAATTTATCAAACTCGATTTACCTGCATTGGTTCTTCCAAATATTGCTATATGGACTCTGTTCCCTCTAGGTGTCTCTACCATTTCTTCCTCCTCTACACTTCATGCCTTCCATCTAAAGCTTTAGAAATAGTTGCAGTGTCTGCAAATTCAATATTTCCTCCTATTGGAATTCCACTTGCTATTTTAGTTATTTTTACTCCAAAAGGTTTTAAAAGCTTTGTGAGATAAAGGGAAGTTGTTTCTCCTTCCAAGTCGGGATTAAGTGCAAGTATCACTTCGTTTATATCTGTTGCTGCCACTCTCTCCAAAAGAGATTTTATATTGAGCTTATCTGGTGTCATCCCATTTAATGGAGCTATTTTTCCATTTAATACATGGTAAGTTCCATTATATTTTCCAGTTTTTTCAAAAGATATTATATCTCTGCTGTCTTCTACAACACATACTATCTCTTTATCTCTTGTTTCATCTGCACATATATTGCATAAATCATTTTCACAAAAATCTCCACATACTGGACATTTTTTAATAGTCTTTTTAACCTCTTTCATAGCTTCTGAAAATTTTTCTACCTGTTCCTCACTCATTTCAAGGATATGGAAAGCTAATCTTGTTGCACTTTTCCTTCCTATTCCAGGAAGTTTATTAAATTCATCAATTAATCTTTCCAAACTTTTAGTTGCCATAAATCCCTCTCCTTACAAAAAAAGCTGGAGTAATCCAGCTTTCCCTTAAATTAATTATTTGTTACAGCTTCTTTAAAAGATTTTTTCAAATCTTTTATAGTTTTGTTGATATCTCTTCTTTCTTTTCCTAACTCTGCATTTCTTATGATATAGTCATCTACTCTATCTTCATAATCAGACTGCATATTTTCTACGATATCCATTATCTCTTCATAACTCATATCAGGTTTAAGGTACTCTTTAAGATTCAAAAGAAGTTCTACTCTTTTTCTGTTGTCTCTTACTTTTCTGTCATTGTCTTCAATTTCTCTTTTAATTTTATTTTTTCTTCTAGTTTTTCTTACAAGTTCTAATACGCTGTCCATAGTTCCCTCCCTAAAGATTAGAGTTTTTCTACCTCTATATTGTATAATAATATGAAAAAAATTTCAATACCATTGATTATTTTGCTAAAGTTAAAGCTAATTCATAGTCGTCATTTATAGAATAGTTTCTTTCTCCATCCCATGCATAAGATATTGGATGAGTAACAAGCTTGTTGTTTTCAAGTCCTACCATTACTCCACCTTCATCATTTTCAAGAATTTCAATCGCCTTTGCTCCCATTCTTGTAGCCAGCATTCTGTCAAATCCTGATGGTGTTCCACCTCTTTGAACGTGTCCAAGAACTACGCTTCTTACTTCTGTAGTTATTCTCTCTTTTAAAGCTTCTTCTATATCCTGTACTTTTCCTACACCTTCAGCAACTAAAACTATATCATGAAGTTTTCCATGTTTTCTTCTTTCTTTTATCTGCAATGCAAGCAGTTCAATAGGATTATCCATTTCTGGAATAAGTACTCCATCTCCTCCACCTGCTATACAAGCTTGAAGTGCTAAGTCTCCTGCATGTCTTCCCATTACCTCTATAAGAATAGTTCTTTCATGAGAAGTAGCTGTATCTCTGATTTTTGATATAGCATCAAGAATAGTATTAAGACATGTATCAAACCCAAGAGTAAAATCTGTTCCTTTGATGTCATTATCTATTGTACCTGGTATTCCTACTACTTTTATTCCATGCTCTTTAGAAAGTGCATCAGCTCCACGGTATGATCCGTCTCCTCCAATTACTACTATTCCTTCAATTTCTCTTTTTTTAAGATTATGTGCTGCAATAGCTCTAAATTTAGGGTCTTTAAACTCAAGACATCTTGCTGTTAATAAACGAGTTCCTCCTCTGTCTATTATTCCAGATACAAAACGATCATCCATAGGGAAAATTTCATCATTAAGCATTCCAAGATATCCTCTTTGAATCCCATATACTTTTATCCCTTTGCTCATTGCTATTTTAGCCGCAGATCTGATAGCAGCATTCATTCCTGGAGAATCTCCACCGCTTGTCAATATTGCTATTTTTTTCATTATCTATCAATCTCCTTTAAATCTCAGTCCCAATAAAAGAACCCATCTTTCTAAACTTATTATATCTATTTTCTACTAGTTCTTCCACTGATATTTTTTCTAATTCAGAAAATGATGATAAAATGATATTTTTTAGGTTAAGAGCTATACATTTATGATCTCTGTGAGCTCCTCCTAAAGGTTCTTCTATGATACCATCAATAACTCCAAGTTTGAATAAGCTTTGGGCAGATATTTTTAAACTCTCTGCTGCTTCTTCAGCTCTTGAAGCATCTTTATATAATATCGCTGCACATCCTTCTGGAGAAATAACTGAGTATACAGAGTTTTCCAGCATGAATATTTTGTCAGAAACTCCAAGTCCAAGAGCTCCTCCACTTCCACCTTCTCCAATAACTACAGAAATAACAGGAACTTTAAGTCCACTCATCTCCATAAGATTTCTGGCAATGGCTTCTCCCTGTCCATGTTCTTCAGCTTCCAATCCTGGATATGCTCCTGGAGTATCTATAAACGTAAGAATAGGAATCGAGAATCTTTCAGCCATTTTAAAAAGTCTTAATGCTTTTCTATAGCCTTCTGGATTAGCCATTCCAAAATTTCTGTATATTTTTTCATCAGTTGTTCTTCCTTTTTGATGTCCAACTATCAGTACTTTTTTCCCATCAATTTTACAGAATCCTCCAACTATAGCAGGATCATCTTTAAATAATCTGTCTCCATGAAGTTCAAGAAAATCTGTAGTCATATTTTCAATATAATCTAATGTATATGGTCTTTCAGGATGTCTTGCTACAAAGACCTTATCCCATGAACTTAGATTTTTATATATTGTTTTTAATTTTTCATTTCTGGCTGTTTTAAATTTTTCTATCTCTCCAGATAAATCTATACCTTTTTCTTCGGAAAATTTTTGTAATTCCTCTATTTTTTTCTCAATTTCAATTATTTCTTTTTCAAATTCAAATTCCATTTTTCCCTCCTACCTAAGTTTATATTAAATTACTTAGAATAGTATGTAATGTATTTTTCATGTCTTCCCTCTTAGTTATTACATCAACCATTCCGCTTTTTTGTAAAAATTCACTTGTTTGAAACTCATCAGGAAGTTTTTGCTTGATAGTTTGTTCTATAACTCTTTTTCCTGCAAATCCGATCATAGCTTTAGGTTCACTTACTATTATATCTCCAAGCATAGCAAAAGAAGCTGTTACTCCCCCAGTAGTAGGGTTTACAGGAACAGCTATAAAAGGTACTCCAGCCATTCTCAATTTTTCAGCAGCAGCAGAAGTTTTTGCCATCTGCATTAAAGATAATATTCCTTCATGCATTCTTGCTCCACCAGATGTAGCAACAACAATTACAGGAATTCTTTCTTTTAGTCCTCTTTCCATAGCTCTTGTAATTTTTTCTCCAACTACAGAACCCATACTTCCACCCATGAATTTAAAATCCATAGCTGCAATACTTACTCTTATTCCAGAAAGATCCCCAGTTCCAGATATAGCTCCTTCTCTCATATCACATTCATTTCTGGCTTTTCTATTTTTTTCCTCATATCCTGGGAAATTAAGAGGATTTACAGATTCAAGATCTGAATCTTCCTCTTTGAAAGTTCCTTCATCTATTAATAGAGCTATTCTTTCCCTTGCTGTCATCTCGAAATAATAATCACAATGACTGCATTTTTTCAAATTTCCTTCTATGTCAACTTTATATAATATTTCCTGACAATGAGGGCATTTTACCCACAAACCTGTTGACTTGTTATCTATATGCTTTGTATCCTTCTGTTCTACTTGATCTTCTGTACTTTCTACAGAAGATCAAGTAGAACAGAAGGATACAAAGC
>PPYE01560482.1_pt1 | contig 12089 bp, 10 predicted proteins | sample 1559881 | NCBI WGS metagenome assembly PPYE01 (sample SAMN08240022, study PRJNA423297) | Human gut metagenome, whole genome shotgun sequencing project.
GTGCAGGGCATTGGGCCTACCACCAAGACGCTGCTGCTGAAAGAGCTGAAAAGCGTGAAACGCATTAAAGAGGCCGACCTTGCTGCCTTGCAAAAACTGCTCGGCCCTGTACGGGGCGAAAAAATATACCGCAACTTACACCCCGATGCCGAATAATATTGTAATTTTGTCGTACTTAGAAATCGCTTAACTCCTACGCGGTGCCTCGTTTCTGACACCGAAAGGCACGTGGCGATGAATCAGATTATACACACACTTTTTCATGAGAGCAGTTATTCAACGCGTAAAACACGCCTCGGTGAGCATCGGTGGCACAACGAAATCGGCCATCGGACCGGGATTTTTAATACTTTTGGGCATTGAAAATGCCGATACGCAAGAGGATGCCGACTGGCTGTGCCGCAAAATCAGCGGATTGCGTGTGTTCGACGATGCCGAAGGCGTGATGAACCGCAGCATTACCGATGCGGGCGGCGAGGCTTTGGTGGTAAGTCAGTTCACCCTCATGGCTTCATATAAAAAAGGCAACCGTCCCTCGTACATCCGCGCTGCCGGACACGAGGTGGCCATTCCCCTCTACGAATACTTTTGCCGCGCCCTGAGCGAAGCCGTGGGCAAGCCGGTGCAAACGGGCGAATTTGGCGCAGATATGCAGGTGAGCCTGCTCAACGACGGCCCGGTAACCATTTGCATGGACACAAAAAACAAGGAGTAACGCCCCCTTTGCGGACACTGCTCCCCAACATTCAACATTCAATACATTATGGCCAACCCCATGACCTTAGACGAGGCGCAGCAGCGCGTCGACCAATGGATACGCACCTACGGGGTGCGCTACTTCAGCGAACTGACCAACATGGCCTGCCTCACCGAAGAAGTGGGCGAATTGGCGCGCGTTATGGCGCGGAAATATGGCGACCAATCGTTCAAAAAGGGCGAAACCACCGACCCTTCGGAGGAAATGGCCGATGTGCTGTGGGTGCTCATTTGCCTGGCGAACCAAACGGGTGTGAACCTGACGGAGGCGCTGCAAAAGAGTTTTGAAAAGAAAACCCGACGCGACGCAACACGCCACCTCGACAACCCAAAACTGAAAGGCTGACACCACTTGCCGCCCAAGCAAAAACGGCCTTATTCACCACCTTACTCAAACACTAACAAACCTCAGCGTGCCGCTGTAAAGCCCTGCTCTGCCCCTTGGGCGGAACTGCTGCGCAATGGCACCTTATTAAAACAAAACACTATGTCAGACAATCACTGCAACTGCCACGAACATCACGACGAGGCATCACAAAAAAGCATTTACGACCAGGCTTTTGAAAAGTTCAACCTGCAACTGAGCGATGAAAAGGTGAGCGAAGCCGTTCATCGCCTGGTAGCCGAAAACAAGGAAAAATACAACACGCCCGAGGTGAAACGCCAACTGCTCAGCACCGTGGAACTGACCACGCTGAAGGTGACCGACTCGGCCGAAAGTGTACTGAAATTTACGGAAAACGTGAACCGTTTTGCCGACGAACACCCCGAACTGCCCCACTTGGCAACCATTTGCGTATATCCGAACTTTGCCAAGGTGGTGAGCCAGACGCTCGAGGTAGACGGTGTCGAAGTGGCCTGCGTGAGCGGCGGTTTCCCTTCGTCGCAGACGTTTATCGAAATCAAAACTACCGAAACGGCGTTGGCCATTCACGATGGTGCCACCGAAATTGACTGCGTGCTGAGCGTGGGTGCCTTCCTGAGTGGCGACTACGAAACCTGTGCCGATGAAATCGAAGAAATTAAAGCGGCTACCAACAATCATCCGCTCAAGGTGATTCTGGAAACGGGTGCGCTGCAAACGGCCGAAAACATCAAGAAAGCATCGATTCTGTCGATGTATGCCGGTGCCGACTTTATCAAAACGTCGACGGGCAAGGTGGAACCTGCTGCCACACTCGAGGCTGCTTTCGTGATGTGTACGGCCATCAAGGAGTATCACGAACTCACGGGCAACCTCGTGGGCTTTAAGGCCGCAGGCGGCATTAAAAACGTGGACGAAGCGGTGGAATTCTACACCGTGGTACGCGAAATTCTGGGCGAGGACTTCATCAAGCAGGGCCTCTTCCGCATTGGTACGAGCCGCCTGGCCAACTTGCTCGTGAGCGACATTCTGGGCGAGGACGTTAAACCCTTCTAACCCCCTGCCCCAACGGGCACAATGACCACAAAGCGTCATATCCGGCATTTTCGTCCGGATATGACGCTTTTTTTGTGTGTATGAAATAAAAAACGGAGGTGATTCCCCCTCGTATCAAGGGGTAAGGGACTTCGTAAGGGGAATAACAAACAACTTAATAAAGCTAAAAACCCAAAGTTCGCCTTTACCCTCACTGCACCACAAAATCAATGGGCGCAAAACCGACTTTCGCGTTTCTCTGAAAACGCTGATTATCAGCAATTCCAAGATTGTTGAAACTAGCTCGGAACTAATTCAAACTAGCTCGGAACTAATTTCAACTGGCGCGGAACTAATTTCAACTGGCGCGGAACTAATTCCGACAATCGCGGCGTAATTTTGACGATATGCTATGCCGCACTTCATGCTACGGTATGCCGACACTGTTGAAGCATTCGGTTTTTAACGCTCTTTTAGTTTTGATTGACGTGAACTGTTAACCTTTAGCCATTTCCCCCCACCCCCATTCACCACAAACAAAAGAAGCGCATATATAAAAATATATGCGCTTCAAATTAAAACCGTATGTAAACTTTAAAAACTATGAAAAATTATCCTTCTGTCGTAGTATGCCTGAAGGCCAACCACATTGCCGCCGCCTACAATTCGCGGTTCACCACATAGTCAATATAGCCCTTTAAGGCCGTTTTCACCGCCTCGTTGTGCCAATGCTTGTTGAGCAGTTCGATGGCTTCGGCATGTAGTTCGGCCATACGCTTTTGCGCATAGTCAATGCCTCCTGCCTCGATGGTGTAGGCCACTAATTGCTCCATTTCATCGCGCGTGGCCGAGCCATTCTTCACCTTTTTGGCCCATTCCATCGCCTGCGCATTGTTTGTTTGCGTCACGGCATAAATGGCCGGCAAGGTAAGTTTGCCCTCGTTCATGTCGTTATAGGTGGGTTTGCCAATGTCGGCATTGGGGAAATAATCGAAGATGTCGTCGCGAATTTGGAAACACGTACCGATGATTTCGCCAAAACGGCGTGCATTGGCCACTTGTTCGCTGCTGGCATCCACCGACAGGGCACCGAGTTCGGCACAGGCAGCAAAGAGCGAAGCCGTTTTGTGCTGAATGATGTGAAAGTAAATTTCTTCGGAAATAGCCTCGCCGCGTGCGTGGGCCAACTGGTCAATTTCGCCCTTCGAGAGCGTGGCACCCAGCCGGGCAATAATTTCGACCATGCGGTGATCGGAGGTAAGTGCCGAATGAAGCAGACACACCGAAAGGAGGTAATCGCCCACCAACACAGCCACTTTATTGTCGTAAACGGCATTGACCGAACGCTGCCCGCGACGCTCAGCACTGTCGTCGACTACATCGTCGTGAACGAGCGAAGCTGTGTGAAGCAGTTCGAGCGACACGGCTGAATAAAGTGCCTTCTGCCCTACCCGGCCAAACTCCTTGGCCATGAGCAACACCAAAAGCGGACGCATCATTTTGCCCGAACGACGGCCTACGTAGGCCAATGCCTGACCTAAATATACGTCGTCGGTGGCAAGAGCCGCCTGAAAAAGTGCTTGATATTCTGCCATTTCCGTGGCTACGGGCTGGCGCAAAACGGATAATGTGTCCATATTCAACATTGATGTGGTGCTGCTAAATGCAGACTGCGTGCGAACAATAAAAAAGGGGAGACGATAGGCTCCGAAAAAAAAGAAAATAGTTTACAAATCGGGCAAAATGCAACCGGAAGGCAGCATTCGCTTTATAGCACACAAAATTACGAATAAATCGGCGAGAATAGGCAATTATTGTGTAATTTTGTGTGGAAGTAGGCATTCAAAAGCCATTTAAGGGGCGAAAAATCCCCCTCAGATGGCTATGCGTTGAAGCATGGCCTGCTTTTTGGGCCCACTTTGTGCAAAGTGCGCTGCACTGCGAAGCGGCCTTTCATTTCCTAAAATCATTGAAGTTTTATGCAAACCCTCTATCTGCTCGACGCCTACGCGCTGATTTACCGCGCTTACTATGCCCTGCTCCGTTCGCCCCGCATCAACTCGAAGGGGCAAAACACTTCGGCGGCCTACGGATTTGTCAATACGCTCGACGACGTGATTCGCACCGAAAAGCCCGATTTCATCGGCATTGCCTTCGACCCTAAGGGGGGCACTTTCCGCCACGAGGCCTACCCCGAATACAAGGCTCAACGCGAGGCCACGCCCGAGGACATACGGTGGGCAGTGCCCGTGATTAAGGACATCATCAGAGCATACCGCATTCCCATACTTGAAGTGCCGGGCTTCGAGGCCGACGACGTCATCGGTACGCTGGCACTGAAAGCGGCCGAACAAGGAATCGAGGTGCACATGGTGACACCCGACAAGGACTATGCGCAGCTGGTGCGTCCGGGCGTGTTCATGCGCCGGCCGGGACATGGCGCAGCGGGCATGGAGAAACTGGGCACAGCCGAGGTGTGCGAAAAATACGGCATCGAACATACAGAACAGGTTATCGACCTGCTCGGACTCATGGGCGACACGGCCGACAACGTGCCGGGCTGTCCGGGAGTGGGCGAAAAAACGGCGGCCAAACTCATTGCACAGTTTGGCAGCATCGACCAAATGCTGCTGCGCACCAACGAACTGAAAGGGGCGCTGAAGAAAAAGGTGGAGGAAAATGTGGAACAAATAAAATTCTCGAAATTCCTGGTCACCATCAAAACCGATGTGCCCATCGACCTGAACCTCGACGATTTGAAATGCGCAGAACCCGATCAGGAAAAATTGCGCGAAATTTACGAAACCCTGGAATTTCGCAGCTTCATCCGCAAAATGGATACGACACAGACCGATGCGTCAAATTCTGTTAACGACCTGGGTCCGCTCTTTGGCCAATTTACGGACGACTTGCAAAGCGGTGTGAAAGAAACGGCTCACAAAAAGCTGAACGACGTGGCTCACTGCTACAAATTCATTGATAATGAAGCAGATGCACAAAAACTTTGTGACGAAATATTGACATTCACCACCGTAAGCTTTGACACCGAAACCACTTCGGTCGATGCCATTGCGGCTCAACTGGTGGGACTCAGCTTTGCCGTCGAGGGGGGAAAGGCATGGTACGTGGCTGTTCCGCGTGAAACAGAGGCGGCCCGCCGCATGGTACACATTTTCCGCCCCTTCTACGAAAGCGACACCATCTTGAAGGTGGGGCAAAACATCAAGTACGACCTCACGGTGCTGGCCAACTATGGCATCGACTTGCATTTCCCCATGTTCGACACCATGCTGGCGCATTACTTGGTGCAACCCGAACTGCGACACGGCATGGACTACCTGGCCGAGGTGTACTTGAACTATCAGACCATTCACATCGAAGAACTCATCGGGCCCAAAGGACGCGGACAAAAAAACATGGCCGACCTTCCGCCGCGTGACATCTGCGACTATGCCTGCGAGGATGCCGACGTGACGCTGCAACTCATGGCTCCGCTGAAAAAGGAAATGGAGGATAACGGTCTGACCCGGGTGTTTGAACAAATCGAAATGCCCCTGATGCCTGTGCTGGCGCGCATGGAACGCAACGGGGTGCGACTCGATACGGAACAACTGGCCGAAACGGGACGCAACTTCAACGAACGACTGGCCGAAATCGAAAAGGAGGTGTATGCACTGGCCGGACACGAATTTCTCATTACTTCGCCCCGACAGGTGGGCGAGGTGCTGTTCGATGAGCTGAAACTGAACGAAAAGGCCAAGAAAACTAAAAGCGGACAATACTCGACGGGTGAGGAGGTGCTTGAGGCACTGCGCACGAAGCATCCCATCGTGGGCAAAATATTGGCGCACCGCGCTCTGAAAAAGCTCATCAGCACGTATGTCGATGCGTTGCCCAAACTGATTAACCCGAAAACGGGACGCATTCACACATCGTTCAACCAGGCGGTGACGGCTACGGGCCGCCTTTCGTCGTCGAACCCGAACTTACAGAACATTCCGGTGCGTGGCGAAGATGGTCGCGAAATCCGCAAGGCTTTTGTGCCCGAGGAGGGCTGTGTGTTCTTCTCGGCCGACTATTCGCAAATCGAACTGCGCATCATGGCGCACCTGAGTGAGGACGAGCACTTGGTGCAGGACTTCCGCGAGGGTCGCGACATTCATGCGGCTACGGCGGCGCGTGTGTTTCACAAACCGATTGACGAGGTGACGCGCGACGAACGCCGCAAAGCCAAAACGGCCAACTTCGGCATCATCTACGGCATTTCGGCCTTTGGCCTGGCGGAGCGTATGGAGGTGAGCCGCGCAGAAGCAAAGGAACTGATTACCAACTACTTCAGCACTTACCCCAAGGTGAAGGAGTACATGGAGCAGCGTGTGAACGTGGCGCGCGAAAAGGGCTACATTGTCACCGAATTTGGCCGTCGGCGTTACCTTCCCGACCTTGCTTCGAAGAATGCTGTGGTGCGTGGTTACGCTGAGCGCAATGCGGTGAATGCGCCCATTCAGGGCACTGCTGCCGACATCATCAAGGTGGCCATGATTCGCATCGACCACCGCTTCACGGCCGAAGGCATCCGTGCCAAAATGATTCTTCAGGTACACGACGAATTGAACTTCTCGGTGCCGACCGACGAACTCGACCGCGTGCAGCGCATCGTCATCGAGGAAATGGAAAGTGCCTTCACCATGCGTGTTCCCCTCATCGCCGACTGCGGCACGGGCAACAACTGGCTCGAGGCGCACTAAACCGCAAAACAGGTGTGGCGCGAAAACTATCATATAAATAGGTGTGTCATAATGTACTATAATTGTACAGTTTGATACACCTACTTCTTCCAATAGTGTAATAATATCAATTGAATTTATGGCTAAAGCAAAACCTTTTATCAAATGGGTTGGCGGTAAAACGCAACTCATCGAGCAACTGGACGCACAACTACCAGCTGACTTTGGTAATTGGGAAAATGTGACTTACATAGAACCTTTCATAGGTGGCGGAGCAATGCTCTTTTATTTGTTGCAACGCTATCCAAACATCGAACGTGCAGTAATCAATGATATAAATCCAGACTTGACAACGTGTTATGAAATTGTTCGTGACAAGCCTGAAGAACTCATTGCTTCACTTCAAAGCATACAGGAAACTTACTACGCACTGAAAACAGAAGAAGCGCGCAAGGATTTTTTTCTAGCTGTTCGCAAGCTGTATAATGAGAAGAATCTTGACCCAATTGAAAATACCACAAAGTTCTTTTTCTTAAACAGAACTTGCTTCAATGGACTGTATCGCGTAAATAAAAAGGGTGAGTTCAATGTTCCTTTTGGAAAATATGCTCAACCACAGATTTGTGACCCCGCCACTATCAGAATGGACAGCGAACTGTTACAGCGAGTTGAGATTTTAACAGGCGATTTCGAAGCTACCCTTGACTATGCACAAGGCCGTACGTTCTTCTATTTCGACCCACCCTATCGTCCGCTAAGTGATACGTCAAGTTTCAACGACTATACGAAAGATTCTTTTAACGACGAGGCTCAAATTCGTCTAAAAAAGTTCTGTGACCGTGTGGATAAAGCGGGTTTCTCGTTCATGCTCAGTAACTCGGATTGTAAAGGCAAAAATGAGAACGACAACTTTTTCGATGTACTGTATTCCGCCTATCAAATTGAAAGAGTTTGGGCAAAGCGAAATGTAAACGCGAATGCGAGTAAACGAGGAAAACTTACAGAAATCCTTGTACACAATCACCTCAAAACCAAGCAAATTCCATCCATTATTTAATACCTTTTAATTATAAAATTCAGCCATGACTGGAGGATTATTTATAGCTCTTTATGATGAAGACTCTTTAAAACTATATCTTGACAAAGGAGTTTACGGTTTTCTGATGAAACCTGTAATAGAAGATAAGCCTTCTGCTAGGAGTCGGCATTATCAAATACTTGCTGACTATGCTTGTAGTCGCGAAGGAACAGACGTATTCTTTTTTCTGAGAAGAATGATTGTATATGGTGGTAAAATATTCGGAAACAAAACAACTGGTTCTTTCTATTTAAATGGATCTACAAGTCCACTAGGCAGAACACATCATGCAGAACTGTTTTGGGACGAATCTGTCCGCGACAAATACAAGGCTACAAGCATTGCAGGAGTTTTTAAAATCCAAAAATATGGTCCAGATAAATCACAACCTTTCATTTTCCAATTTAAAAAAAATGAAAACTCGGGAAAGTACATAACTTCAGATGAACTGTATTTTGAATTGGGTAAATACCCCTATCCTTTGCCTTCAAACAGTATGCAAGGCATGGGATTCTGCACACTGACTCCAGGCGAAGTGAACACATTGAAATCACTGATTAGTCAAAGTAAAGAACGCATTGCTTTTGAAGGAAAAGGAAATGTTGAGAAAAACGGAAAAGAAGTTGCATTCGATAGCGAGAAGGTTTCCTTAAAAGAAGAACTAATCAATGAAGCACAGTTGGAATTTATTATTCTTTCTTCTTTAAAACCTTTCAATGATTTTCTGACAGATGATTATGTACTATGCCGACAAGTACCAATTTCACCTTTTAAACCCAGCGAAATGGACAGAGCTGATATATGCTTATACAGCCTAACCAAACCTATCAAAAATGGAACTATACCCAATGTTATCATTGAATTGAAAAAAGGAACAGCCGGGAAAGCTGCATGTTTGCAAGTGGAACGATATTTGAAATGGATAAAAAATATTACAACGGCTGAAGAATACGCTCAAATACAAGCTTATATCATTGCTCCCAAAATATGTAAAAAAAATAGCACCACAATTTCTACGGAATACAGGGATAAAATTCGCCAATTCTCTATCAGTAAAAACAAGTTTATTACATTAGAATAATAATATGGAAAAGAATTTTGATAAATTTTTGTCGCAATTACAAGAAACAAATCAGACTCTGGATTTTTTCTGCGATTTCGAAAAAATCACACACAATGTTGACAATATCAAGTTAAGCCTGTGTATGCTTAACAGCCTTATCGGCACTAAAGACCTACGTAAAAGCGTTGAAACTATTTGGTTTCGCGATAAAACCGCCTTCAGCATCATGGATATTCTGATAGCCGTACGCAGCGAAGGAAAGAAAAAAATAATTGACTCCAAAGGACAATGCATTGTGTTGGACAGACTGTTCGATAGTGTGGATGGCGTTATTGAATACTTGGAAAATACAGGACTTGCAAATATATTCAAAGATGGAAAAATTAAAGACCTTGTAGATTATGTGTTTGGCATAGAAACCGGACTGGATTCGAACGCTCGCAAAAATCGAAGCGGTCACGTTATGGAAGGAAGGGTTGCCCAAATTTTGAATGAAGCTGGAATAAGCTATCGTCAAGAAGTGTATTCAAACGAATGGAATGCAATAACAGAAGTACTCGGCGATGACAAAAAACGCTTTGACTTTGTAATTGAAACATCAAACAAAACGTACTTGATTGAGGTAAATTTTTATAGTGATGGTGGTAGCAAACTAAATGAAGTCGCTCGCTCCTATTCAGAAATAGCTCCGAAAATCAACTCTGTTTCAGGATTTGAATTTATTTGGATTACTGATGGCATCGGCTGGAAAAAGGCTAAAAACAAACTGCAAGAGGCTTTTAACTTCATTCCAAAAATCTACAATCTTACAAACATTCAAGATTTTCTTAATGAAGTAAAGAAACAATGATTCCTTCATACTACAAGTCGCCGAACAAAGACTTCACTGTCATACAAGGTGATTGTGTTGATACACTTTCAAAATTTCAATTTGGTTTTGACATGGTATTTGCCGACCCACCCTACTTTCTGTCAAGTGGCGGTATCAGTTGTCAAAGCGGAAAAGTGGTATGCGTGAATAAAGGAAACTGGGATAAACCCACAACGCCTGAAGCCATGGATTCCTTTAACCTACGATGGCTGAAAGCTGTACGCAACCACATGAAAGAGAATGCTACAATTTGGATTTCTGGAACTCATCATAATATTTTCAGCGTTCAACAACAACTGCTGAAATTAGGGTTTAAAATTCTAAATGTCATTACTTGGGCCAAAACAAATCCTCCACCAAACATTTCGTGCCGTTACTTTACATTTTCGACTGAGTTTATTATATGGGCTAGGAAGTCGGCTAAAGTGCCTCATTATTTTAACTATCAGTTGATGAAACAGTTGAACGATGACAAGCAAATGACAGATGTGTGGCGGCTTCCGGCCATTGCAAAGTGGGAAAAATCGTGTGGCAAGCACCCTACTCAAAAACCTTTAGGTGTACTGATGCGCTTGCTACAAGCATCTACAAAACCAAACGATTGGGTGCTTGACCCTTTTAGTGGTAGTGGTACCACGGGCATTGCTGCCAACCTATTGGGAAGGAAGTATCTCGGTTTGGAAATAGAAGAAGAATTTCTAGCTATGAGTAAAGCACGACGAGAAGAACTTGAAAATTTACAACTTAAATCACTGTATTTGGAACGGTTGACAAAAGCTAAGGTAATACTACCACCTAATAATGTATTGATTGCAGAAGATGCTGTGAGAGAATACGGCATTCCTTGGCTGTAACATATCACGAAATCAGTATATCGAAAATCGTGACTTTGTGTCAGTAACAAAGCCCTATCTTACTGTTCATAGCCAAAACTTACCACTATGTATAATAACTTTGGTCGTTGGTATTGCACTCCTCTTCCCACTCCTGCTCAGTAAATTCAGTGTGAAGGCAGTCATCGCTGCAATAGTAGGCTAGCCCCATATCCAAGCAGTAACCCTCGCGCATGAGGTTGCCACATTGCGAACACCGACGGCAGTTTCGGTCAGTGTCCCACCAATAGCTCACAAAGGAGTTCACTATCACGGCAGTGCTCGTGTTTTCGTCCCACTTATCGCAGTAAAAACTGGCAAATTTGTTTAGTTCCACTTCTGTAAATAATTCCTTATCCGTACCGTTTACCTGCTGAGTCAGTCGGCACAAAATGCTTTCTTTTGTCGTCATACTCTCGAATTTTGAACGTAGCTGTTATTAAAAGAACAAATAGGAATAATCAGCCGTAAAGTTATAAATTTCATTCAACATACTTAAGTTTTACAATTTACTCTGAGCCATTTTTTGCACTGAAATATTGCTCAGAGTAAATTAATATCGGAAAAAGATGAATTTCGGGGATTATGAAGGATTAGTAGCAATAGGGTGTGGGGCTGTAGCATTTGGGGGAGGCAAAAAAGTTGCTGCTGCGTACATTTTGATAATCGGTATGAGATAAAAAGTCATATCCCGATTTCATTTTTTTTCGCGTGTGGAAAATGCGCCGGAATGCCCGTAGATAAAGGGCTGAATGCTCATTCGAAGGTGTAGAAAAATTTCGGGGTGCGATATCAGATTCCGAAAAAATTTGGATTTCGGGGTGTGCATGTTGTATCTTTGCATTCGCGAAGTCAGGCTGTACCTCAGCATAGCTTTTGAGAGCCAGCTTTCATCGCTCTGCATTCGGTTGGCACTGACATTGCTATCGCGAAGTCAGGCTGCACCTCAGTTTGACGGATGAAAAAACAATATTCCTTATTTATTCATTGAGCGTTCTTTGACATTTTGCTACAAAAGAAAGTAAGGCAGGTAGGCCTGTCTGAAACACATGGGGAGGAGAATTGAAACTTTCCTGCGGGTTCGACGCAAAAAATGATTGGATAAAGGTGGTTTTTTGCACAGAGCGTTAAAGTTGGGATAGCTTTTTTGTAACTTTGCAGTACTTTTATATAATAAACGGATTTTCAACATCTACCTTGTGAGCTACTCACGCCTAAAGGCATGAGCTTCGGAGATACCAATATCTCCTCTCTTTTCCTGCTTCTTCCTATCATTGCTTTTTAGGACACGAGGTCGGTCATCCACAAGAGGACAGTCCACAG
>PPYE01072737.1_pt1 | contig 12088 bp, 8 predicted proteins | sample 1559881 | NCBI WGS metagenome assembly PPYE01 (sample SAMN08240022, study PRJNA423297) | Human gut metagenome, whole genome shotgun sequencing project.
CTCCGGTAATTGCTGTATGGATACCGAATATACTCTATGCGTTCATTGCATTTTATCTGTATCAGAAAGCACCGAAATAGAGTAACAACTCAAATTAATAAAAATAAGAAGCCCCTCCCGCTCCTTGTGTTACCACAAGTGCAGGAGGGGCTTTTTTGTTGTATCCATTTCCTCTTTTGTCTTTGCTTCCTTTGACTTTAACGATGCTCTTTTCATCACATAAGTTTTAGAAGCAACCCCACTTTCGTCTTACAGGTTCTTTAAATCTTTCATGGCAATGTGCAGTGAAAGCTTAATTCAAGTAAGCTGAAAGTTCTGCAGCAGAGATGTTTTTGGCTATAATTACACCATTATCATCCAGTAAATAGTTAGTAAATCCCCGGCCTAAACGGTACTTTTTAAAGATGCCGGACGACTCGCCTTTAGTTTCCACGAAACAGGTGGGCGTAACTATTTGGTCCTTACGAATAGTTTCCTCGAAGATAGATTGATATTCATCGAATGACACGGAAACCATTTCCACATTGTTGTTTGGAGAAGTTGAGTGAAGCGCATTGCTCAAACTTGCGTTTTGCATCCGGGATTGCGCATCATAACTTGCCCAGAAACTGAGTAACACATATTTTCCCTTCATCTTGGAGAGATTTTGAATAGGTTGTTGCTCAGTCGACATAGTTTTGATTTTAAAATCAGGGGCTATGTCACCCACATTTAAACCTCCGGTAGGTTTGTCTTTTTCTACGAAAGAAGTCAAGGAACTAATTAGTAATACAACAAAAATCCATTTTACATGCTTCATGTAAGGCGGTTTTGGTTAATACTGGTTGATTTATAGATGTTTGTCAGACGGTAAAAACAACGTCTTAGCTAACAAATATACAATCAACGTTTACTAAGATTATAGAACCACTCGTTCTAAATCGGCGACAAAGGTATAACTTTATTATTGAAAATCAAGTAAACGGTTGACTTTTTCATGTTATATAACATGTTTTACACCTCTGGATACCTCTCTGCACAGGTACGAAAGAAGAGGCATCCCCTATGTATCGGCATAGACTGAATGAAATACTTGCCTTACCAAATACATATTTCTATGTTAATTGATGTATATAGCAGGAATTTTATCTACTTTTGCACCGTGTTACTCATTAATTTAGATAAACAATTTTATATGCAACCGTTGGGCACAGAACTTATTCTTATCCGCGTTACGGGCGAAGATCGTCCGGGATTAACTGCATCCGTTACAGAAATTTTAGCTAAATACGACGCTACTATTCTTGACATTGGTCAGGCGGACATTCATAATACACTGTCATTGGGTATCTTATGCAAGACAGAGGAACAACATTCAGGATTCATCATGAAAGAACTGCTTTTCAAGGCATCTTCTTTGGGAGTGACGATTCGCTTCTATCCTATTTCGGTGAAAGAATATGAAGACTGGGTCAACATGCAGGGAAAAAATCGCTATATCCTTACTTTACTGGGACGTAAGTTGTCTGCCCGCCAGATCTCCGCAGTCACCCGTATCCTTGCCGAACAAGGGATGAATATTGATGCTATCAAACGTCTGACGGGACGTATCCCGTTGGATGAATGTGATTTACGTACACGTGCGTGTATCGAATTCTCCGTCCGTGGAACTCCGAAGGATCGCATTGCCATGCAAGAGCAACTGATGAAACTGGCGAGTGAACTTGAAATGGACTTCTCTTTTCAACTCGATAATATGTATCGTCGTATGCGCCGTCTGATATGTTTTGATATGGACTCCACACTGATTGAGACGGAAGTAATTGACGAATTGGCCATACGTGCCGGTGTAGGAGATGAAGTAAAAGCCATCACCGAACGGGCCATGCGTGGAGAAATAGATTTTACCGAAAGTTTCCGCGAACGCGTAGCCTTACTGAAAGGACTGGATGAATCTGTAATGCAGGATATAGCGGAACACCTACCTATAACAGAAGGTGTAGACCGATTGATGTATGTGTTGAAAAAGTACGGCTATAAGATTGCCATTCTTTCCGGTGGTTTCACCTATTTCGGACAATACTTGCAACAAAAATATGGTATTGACTACGTATATGCCAATGAACTGGAAATTGTGGATGGTAAGTTGACCGGACGTTATTTGGGAGATGTTGTAGACGGCAAGCGGAAAGCTGAACTGTTGCGTCTGATTGCGCAGGTGGAAAAAGTGGATATTGCTCAAACTATTGCCGTGGGTGATGGAGCCAATGATCTTCCGATGCTGGGTGTTGCCGGTCTGGGTATCGCTTTCCATGCTAAACCAAAAGTGGTTGCCAATGCCAAACAGTCCATCAATACAATCGGGCTCGATGGAGTGCTCTATTTCTTAGGCTTCAAGGACTCATATATCGATTTGCCGAAATGAGCTGAACTATTCCGCAAATATATTTGTTTCATATAATGACATCTATATTTGCGGAACCTCTTAAATATTAATACTATGAAGAGAATAAGGAACCTTTTTTATCTCTCTTTGTTTTTGACTGCCCCTGGCCTTCAAGCCGTTGCACAAGAAAAACTTCACGTTAGCCTCCCTGACTCTATAACGACTGTTGGATATGCCACAGGCCTTCGCAAGAACCTTTCAGGACTTGTAGAAAGAATTACCGAGAACCAGATGAATAAAGACCAGATAACCAATCCGCTGGATGCTATCCGCGGACGGGTGCCGGGGTTAACTATTCTGAAAGGCTCCAACGGACCTGCAGCATTGGATGCTGTCCGCTTGCGTGGTACCACTTCATTGACTACCGGAAATGATCCGTTGATTATTGTAGATGGTGTTTTTGGTGATTTGAGTATGCTTATGTCTATCTATCCGGCGGATATTGAAAGTTTTGTTATCTTGAAAGATGCTTCGGAAACAGCGCAATATGGTTCGCGCGGAGCATCGGGTGTTATTGAAATTACCACTAAAAAAGGTGTTAGTGGGCGTACAAGTGTGAACTATAATGGTAGCTTCGGTATTGCTTCAAGCTATAAAACGGTAAGAATGCTCAATGGAGATGAATTCCGGGCAGTAGCTAAAGAACGTGGCGTTTCTATTCTTGATTTGGGAAACAATACCGATTTCCAGAAGGAAATAGAACAAACAGGGCTGCAACATAATCATCACATAGCCTTCTCCGGTGGAACAAACACCTCCAATTATCGTGTTTCACTTGCTTTGATGAATCGTGAAGGAGTAATTGTCAATGAAAAGTTGCAGAACTTCACATCGAATATGAATATGACGCAGTACGTATTCGATAATTTTCTGAAATGTGATCTCGGAATGTTTGGTTCCATACAGAAAGAGCGTAACCTGGTAAATTTACATAAAGTGTTTTATTCGGCTGCTGCATTTAATCCCACTTTCCCTAATCATAAAAATCCGGAAACCGGAAGTTGGGATGGAAGTGTTCTTGCCAGCCAGCTGTCTCATCCGCTGGCATGGATGGATGTGAATGATAAAGACGCTACTTCGCACATTAGTACACATGCACGGTTGACATTTAATTTGTCTGAAGCATGGAAACTGGCACTGTTTGGTTCCTACACCTATAATGTGATTGAAAATTCACAGTATCTGCCGGTTGCGGTCTGGGCGCAAGGGCAGGCATACAAAGGAACTAAGAAAATGGAATCGTTACTTGGGAACCTGATGTTGTCTTATAAGAAAGAATGGCGGAAGCATTTCTTTGATGTTTTAGGTTTGGCGGAAGTACAAAAAGACCAATATTCGGGATTCTATACCACAGTTACTAATTTCAGCAGTGATGGTCTGGGCTATAACAATCTTCAGGGAGGTGCTCTCCGTCCGTGGGAAGGAACCAATTCTTATTATGAAGATCCTCGCCTGGCCTCCTTCATGGGACGTGTGAACTATACATATGATGATCGTTATATACTGACAGTGAATGCCCGTGGAGATGCCTCTTCCAAGTTTGGCAGTAATCATAAATGGGGGTTCTTTCCGGCTGTATCTGTTGCATGGGTAGTCAGCAAGGAGAAGTTTATGGAGAAACTGCCTTTCATTGACAATCTGAAAGTCCGCGCAGGCTATGGTTTGGCAGGTAACCAAAATGGAATTGATTCGTACACTTCGCTGAATCTTATACGCCCGAACGGAGTTGCTCCGGTAGGTTCATCGCCTGTGGTCACAATGGACCAATTGAAGAATATGAATCCGGACTTAAAATGGGAAGTGAAACAGACCTTCAATGCCGGTATAGAAATGGCTTTGCTGGGTAACCGGTTGTTACTGACTGCCAACTATTATAATTCCAAGACGAAAGATATGCTCTATCTCTATAATGTGAGTGTACCGCCTTTCACTTACAACACTTTGCTGGCAAACATTGGTTCCATGCGTAATTATGGAACAGAGCTATCCATTGGTGTAACTCCATTGAAAACCAAAGATATGGAATTGAATATCAATGCTAACCTGACTTTTCAACAAAACAAATTGCTTTCCCTCGATGGCAACTATCAAGGTGAGCATATTTCAGCAACAGAATACAAGAGCCTTGCCGGATTGGATGGTGCCGGATTTCATGGCGGATATAATCATATCGTTTACCAGATTGTAGGTCAGCCGTTGGGAGTATTTTATCTTCCGCATTGCACAGGATTAGTATCTGATGGTAACGGAGGCTATACTTATCAGATTGCTGATTTGAATGGTGGTGGTGTTAGCCTGGAAGATGGTGAAGACCGGTACATAGCAGGTCAGGCAGTTCCAAAGACAATTCTTGGCTCTAACATCAGTTTTCGTTATAAAGATTTCGATGTATCGTTACAGATAAACGGTGCATTCGGACATAAGGTCTATAATGGTACTTCGCTTACTTATATGAATATGAATAGTTTCCCCGACTATAATGTGATGAAGAAAGCGCCTACACGGAATATAAAGGATCAGACAGCTACAGATTATTGGTTGGAAAATGGTGATTATGTGAACTTCGACTATATCACAGTGGGCTGGAATGTTCCATTGAAAAATACCCGTTATCTGCAATCGCTTCGCTTGTCGCTGACGGTCAATAATCTGGCTACTATTTCCGGTTATTCCGGATTGACACCCATGATAAACAGTTCATCGGTGAATTCTACTTTAGGTATAGATGATAAACGCAATTATCCTTTATACCGCACATATACCATCGGATTAAGTGTAAACTTCTAAACCTTAAAGACATGAAAAGATATTCCATAATTCGTTCGTTTTGTGTTTTGGTCACCCTCAGTTGGTGCATGATCTCATGTGATGGTTTTCTAAAAGAAAGTCCCCGCGATGCATTACCCGAAGAAGAAGACTATCGTAACATTACTGAACTTTATCTGAATGCGGTTGCTTCCCTCTATAACTACATTGGAGGAAATTCCGACAGTCAAGGATTGCAGGGAACAGGACGCGGCATATATGATCTGAATACTTTTACAACCGATGAAGCCATTATGCCTACTCGTGGTGGTGACTGGTACGACGGTGGTTTCTGGCAAGGACTGTTCTTGCACAAATGGGGAATAAATAATGATGCGATACAAGCTACCTGGGAATATCTCTATAAAGTAGTTATGCTCAGCAACAAGTCTTTGGAACAAATTGAAAGCTATGCACTTACACATGCAGATGCAGAACTTCCAGCCTATCGTGCCGAAGTGCGTGCTTTACGTGCAATGTACTATTATTATCTGACGGACCTGTTCGGTAGTATTCCGTTGGTTCTATCTTCCAAGGTTGCCTCAAAAGATATTGTACTGAGCGAACGTGAGGATATCTTTAATTTCATATTCAAGGAGTTACAAGAGGCTACCCCGCTCCTGCCCGCTCAGTTCAGTAACCGTTCCGGCAATTACTATGGCCGCCTGACGCGTCCCGTTGCCTACTTCCTGCTTGCCAAGCTGGCACTGAATGCAGAAATTTATATGGATAATAACTGGGTGGATGATACCCATCCGGATGGGAAAACAATCTTCTTTGATGTGGATGGCAATACATTCAATGCCTGGCAGACCGTAGAATTCTATTGTGACCAAATTACAGCTTTAGGTTATCGTCTTGAATCAGATTATGCCGCCAATTTTGCCGTATATAATGAAGGCTCTGTTGAAAACATCTTCACTATTCCGATGAATAAGACGCTATATACCAATCAGATGCAATATCTTTTCCGTTCGCGCCATTATAATCATGCCAAAGCGTTAGGTTTGTCTGGCGAGAATGGATCAAGCGCCACTATCGAAGCCTTACAGACTTTTGGATACGAGACAAACGAACAGGACCCGCGTTTTGATTATTGCTACTATGCAGGTACTGTTTATGATTTGAAAGGTAATGTCGTGAAATTGGATGATGGAACAGCTTTAGTTTACGAACCGTGGAAGGTTAAACTGGATCTGTCCGATGAACCTTATGAAAAGACTGCCGGTGCCCGTATGAAAAAATATGAGATAGATGACAAAGCCATGAAAGATGGAAAACTGATGGAGAATGATATTGTTCTGTTTCGTTACGCTGATGTATTGCTTATGAAGAGTGAAGCCAAAGTCCGTGACGGACGCAATGGAGATGAAGAACTGAATCAGGTGCGTACCCGTGTAGGAGCACCGGAACGCACTGCTACTTTGGACAATCTTCTGGCTGAGCGCCAATTAGAATTGGCCTGGGAAGGTTGGCGACGTCAGGACTTAATTCGTTTTGGACAATTTACCCGTTCTTACAACAGTCGTCCGCAACTTCCCAACGAAGAAAGTGGGTATACTATTGTCTTCCCCATTCCCGAGAAAATCAGACAGATGAATCCGGGATGGGAACAGCATCCGGGGTATTAAAGGAATGGATTGCAAAGTAGCTTCATTCTTTTGTGGTAATCACTTTATTTCCTATCTTTGCGACTAAATAAAAAGAAACATGAAGTTTTCCGAACTACAACTGAATGATCAGGTGCTTGATGCACTGGAAGCCATGCGCTTCGATGAGTGCACACCTATACAAGAGAAATCCATTCCCGTTATACTTGAAGGCAGAGATTTAATAGCCGTGGCACAGACCGGAACCGGTAAGACGGCTGCCTATCTGTTGCCTGTACTGAATAAACTTTCCGAAGGTGGACATCCTGAAGATGCTATAAACTGTATTGTTATGTCTCCCACACGAGAATTGGCGCAACAAATAGATCAGCAGATGGAAGGTTTTTCCTACTTCATGCCTGTCAGTAGTGTGGCAGTTTATGGCGGCAACGATGGGATACTCTTTGAACAGCAAAAGAAGGGGCTAATGTTGGGAGCCGATGTTGTTATAGCTACTCCGGGACGTTTGTTAGCTCATTTGAGTTTAGGATATGTAGACCTTTCCCGTGTCTCCTATTTCATTCTTGACGAAGCCGACCGTATGCTCGATATGGGTTTCTTCGATGATATCATGCAGATTGTGAAGTATTTGCCTAAAGAACGGCAAACCATCATGTTTTCTGCTACCATGCCTGCAAAAATACAACAACTTGCCAACACCATTCTCAATAATCCCGCTGAAGTCAAACTTGCCGTTTCACGCCCTGCTGATAAAATTGTGCAAGCCGCCTATGTTTGCTATGAAAATCAGAAGTTGGGTATAATTCGCAGTCTCTTTGCTGAACAAACACCGGAGCGTGTCATTATCTTCGCATCATCCAAGTTGAAAGTAAAGGAAGTGACAAAGGCCTTGAAAATGATGAAGCTGAATGTAGGCGAAATGCATTCTGACCTGGAACAGGCACAGCGTGAAGAAGTGATGCATGAGTTTAAGGCAGGCCGTATAAACATTCTGGTTGCCACTGACATCGTGGCTCGTGGTATTGACATTGATGATATTCGTCTTGTGATTAACTATGATGTTCCGCATGACAGTGAAGACTATGTTCATCGTATTGGTCGTACGGCGCGTGCTAATAACGATGGTGTTGCTCTAACCTTTGTAAATGAAAAGGAGCAAAGTAACTTCAAGCAAATTGAGAATTTCCTGGAAAGAGATATTTATAAAATACCTGTACCTGAAGAATTAGGCGAGTCACCCGAATACAAACCACGTAGTTATGACGGAAGGGGCAAACGTAACTTCCGTGCTAAAGGACGAAATACCAATAAAGGTAGTGGAAATGCTCCGAAAAAAAGAGATGCTTCAAAAGGAAGAAGTAATGCTCCGAGAAAAAGTGCTAATCCTTCAGGAAAAAGCAACAAATAAGAGAAGGATTTCTTTAATAGATATTGTTTGATGGTGGAGTTTTACTCCACCATTTTTATATGTAATTGTTTATCAGGACCGATAGTCAGGCTTACGAGGTGATAAACGGAACTTTCCGGAATACGGAGCATGGCTTCATAATGATAGCCTTTTCCATCCACACTTATAAAATTCATGTCGGAAAGAATGGTCTGATTTAATACTTCCTCCGGGAAAATAGTTGCGAAAACTTTTTTAGTAATATCCTTGCCATACAGCAAGTTCTTGCCTTCATATACACAGATATGTATCACGTTGTCATAGTATACATTGTCCACACCTATACCTTCATCAGAATATACTGTTTTTATTACTTTCATCTTAGAAGGATTGATATAGACATAGCCCCGATAACGCGTTCCTTTATACATAACCACACTATCTTTTTTGATTACTTCTGAAGTGCTGGGGATAACTTCCACTTCCTGAGTGGAGAATGCCAGCGTGTCTTCCGGATTATCGGACTTATATAGCTTTACGATATCATCAGATAGAGAATGAAACCAAAAACTATATTCCGTTTGACGGTCTATTTTATAAGCCGTAAGAGTATTTCCGCGTAAATAAATCGTATCACGAAGTACCTTGAAGTAAACGGGCGCATTTTGTGGGTCAGTATAATAGATCGTATCACCGCTAATACGCATTAACGGCATATCCGTCTCATTGTCCAGCCAGACACCTTGCAGCAATTCTTTAGCGGTTAAGTCTTCCCTGTCGGAATTTTCCCCATTTTTAGTACTGCCACAGGATGATACAAGCACAACAACGAGCACCATAGAAATAGTACCCCACTTTATCATAACTCTCTCTGTTTTATATTTTTAATGTCCGATGCAATGATAGGTAAATCCTTGCTCTTCCATCTCTTTCTTGTCATAGATATTACGCCCGTCCAACACCACAGGTTTCTCCATGGTTTTCTTGATAACTGCCCAGGATGGTAAACGGAATTCTTTCCATTCGGTAACCAGCATCAAAGCATCAGCATCAAGTACAGCATCATACATATCTTTGGCATAATAAATGCTCTCACCTATCCGACGGCGACATTCGTCCATTGCAGCGGAGTCGTAAGCCCTCACTTTGCATCCGGCTTTCAGCAGTTTGTCTATTAACACTAATGAAGGAGCTTCGCGCATATCATCCGTCTCCGGTTTGAAAGCCAGTCCCCATAAGGCAATTGTCTTACCTTTCAGTTCGTTGTTGAAGTGCTTGCAAAGTTTGTCGAAAAGAATGCTTTTCTGTAGTTCATTGACTTCTTCTACGGCATGGAGCACACGCATCTGATAGCCATTTTGTTCAGCGGTTTTGATGAGTGCTTTTACATCTTTTGGAAAGCACGAACCACCATAACCAATACCCGGATAAAGGAACTTACGCCCGATTCGGGTATCCGAACCGATGCCACTGCGTACCATATTGACATCTGCCCCTACCAGTTCGCAAAGATTAGCGATATCATTCATAAAACTAATACGGGTAGCCAGCATTGAGTTAGCTGCATACTTCGTCATTTCAGCAGACGGGATATCCATAAATATTACACGGAAATTGTTCAGCAAGAATGGTTTATAAAGCTTACTCATCAATTTCTTAGCACGTTCGGACTCCACTCCCACTACTACACGGTCCGGGCTCATAAAATCATTGATAGCATTTCCTTCTTTCAGGAATTCGGGATTAGAGGCTACATCAAATTGAATACTAACACCCCGTTTATCCAGTTCCTCCTGGATAGCGGCACGTACTTTCTTTGCAGTACCTACAGGAACCGTACTCTTTGTGACTACCAATATGTACTTCTGCATGTTTCTACCAATGGTACGGGCAACTTCAAGCACATAACTGAGGTCAGCACTTCCATCTTCGTCAGGAGGTGTACCAACGGCACTGAAAACAACGTCTACCTCATTCAGGCAGCTTTCCAATGAAGTAGTGAAATGTAGGCGACCGGCTTTTACATTTCGGTTCACCATTTCTTCCAGACCACTTTCATAGATAGGAATAACACCTTTCTTTAGCGCTTCAATTTTTTCACTGTTCGTGTCTACGCAAATAACGCTGACACCGATTTCTGCAAAACAGGTTCCGGTCACTAAACCGACATATCCTGTACCGACGATGGCTATCTTCATACTCTTTATTCAAAATATGTCGCATCCCGGAAGGATGGAGCTGTTTTATCTTTAGGAGATAGTAAAAGTTGTTCTTCTGCTATAGGCCACTCAATTCCTATGGTTTCATCATTGAAACGAATGGATGCTTCTGCTTGTGGAACATAAGCATTGTCTACTTTATAAATAAAGATAGCTTCCTCACTCAGGACAAGGAAACCATGTGCGAATCCACGGGGAATGAAAAATTGCCGTTGATTTTTCTCACTCAGTTCTGCAGAGACATATTTACCGAAAGTTGGTGATGATTGGCGCAAATCCACTGCCACATCCAGTACTTTTCCTTTTATAACACGTACCAGTTTGGACTGACAATATTCTCCTTTCTGATAATGTAATCCACGTAATACACCGAAAGAAGACTTCGACTCATTGTCCTGAATAAAATGCACATCACCGATATGCATTTTGAATTCCTCTTCTTTAAAGGCTTCCATAAAATAGCCCCGTTCATCACGAATTACCTTCGGCTCAATCAGCCATACACCATCAATTTCCGTTTGTATATAATTCATCTTTTTAGAATTTCTTTCGTACTTTCAGTTGGCAACCCAGATTGTCGCCATATATCTCTCCTATGTCGAAAGCAACGGAAGCATTGAACTGCCATCCCTTCCATTTTCGGGGAGAATAGAAAACTGATGCAAAAGTAGAAAAATTTTCTAATATATTGGGTATAGGTTTGAAAGGAGTTCCCCAAGTTTTATTATATGATAGTTTTGCGAGGTATGTCCATTCGTTGCTGATGTCTCCGCTCCAACCTAAATGTAAGGCTCGGATGCGGTTGTATTTGAAACTCATGTCACCGTCTTTGTTATAAATGGGAGAAGCGATCAATGGGTTAGCCATAGTCATTCCCCAGTGTACCCAGCCGGGATACCACTCGTTGTTATAATAATCATCGGCACCTCCCGTTTTCTCTACTACGGTGAAATCCACTCCATGCATTGGACCGCTCTGGTTAGTAGTCTGATAGTATTCCAGTACAAAACCGTTGATAGCCTGTTTATGGTTCGATTTGTATTCGATCCCCCATAACCCATCAAATCCGTTGAGTTTTCCCATTCCACTGAAATCATCGTAATAATTCTCCAGATAAGCGCTGATAGAAAAATCTTCATGACGATAAGTCATCCGGATATGTTCGCTACCCATAAAATTACCTTGATAGGCTATTTGTTCTCCCTCCGGACTACTGTCATCTCCACGGCTGGGGATGAATACTTTGAAATAATCTTTCCAGCTATTTCCTAAATCTCCTGCATCCATTCCGGCACTTTTATATCCACCAAACTGTACATCCAAGCTCATACCCAGGTCCAGTTGCCACTTACCCTGTGGAACTCCAATGCGTAGGAATCCGCTTTTATGGTGATATTTGATGCTTTTAGTATACCAATAATCCTCTCCTACCTGCTTTCTCTGATATTTATTATCAGTAAACCATCCGTACGATATTTCTGCTTTTAAAGCGAGGCGTGGTAATACTTGCACATATTCAGGAAGTCCTATCCATACTTGTGGAATAGGTCTTGCATTACCCGACCAGGTTAGTCCGCCACTACTTAATTGCTGATTTAATAAAGGTGAGTCAATCTCTTTACTACCAATGAGTATCCCCAAC
>PPYE01663090.1_pt1 | contig 12088 bp, 9 predicted proteins | sample 1559881 | NCBI WGS metagenome assembly PPYE01 (sample SAMN08240022, study PRJNA423297) | Human gut metagenome, whole genome shotgun sequencing project.
ATGCTGATGAAGGCCCTGGGCTATTTCCAGTACGCCTCTGACTTCGGCAGCGACTGGCAGCTGGCCACCACCCGTCAGGCCAACGCTATCGACCTGTTCGTGGGCGTGGACTCCGGCGTGACCGCCCCCATGACCCGCAACGATGTGGCTCAGCTGGTGCTGAACACCCTGGAGGCCGGCACCGTGGAGGCTTCCACTGACGGCAGCTGGACCATCGGCGATGTGACCATCAACAACAACGTAAAGTACAGCTACATCACCAGCAACCAGCCCTATGCGGTTGCCATCAATGATGACCGCTCCACCGATTCCACCACTGACGCTGGCCGGTCCATCGTGGAGCTGGGCGAGCAGCTGTACATGGGCGACCTGCAGCTGAACGACAAGACCAGCGACGACTTCGAGCGTCCCTCCCGCACCTGGACTTATGACGGCGCGGAGATCGGCACCTACATGAAGGACGAGCTGATCGTTGCCACCTACACTGAGGGTGTGACCGGCCGCGAGCTGTACGACCTGCTCACCTCCTCCACCATTCGGGAGTACAGCCTGGAGGCCTATCTGAACGGCAGCCAGGTCATTCAGGAAGGGCGCGATGTGATCGAAAAGAACGATCTGGTCCGCTCCAACAACAACGACCTGCTGCAGACCGGCGACGGTGTGCTGACCCAGGTGTTTATGGACCTGAACGACAAGGAGATCACCATCACCTCCATCGACACCTGGCTGGCCAAGAGCAACAGTGCCTACAACACCAACAGCGAGACCCTGTCCGTCCGCATCTATGATGAGGCGACCAACGGCAGCGAGGGCCATACCGAGGTGCTGGATCTGGATGAGATCCCCGCCATCGAGGATGTGGCCGCCGACCAGTTCCTGCTGGTGAACCGCACTCTGAAGGACCGCAATGACTACGAGACCGTGGCCATCGCCGATCCCGAGATCCTGACCGGGACCACCATCACCAAGTTCTCCAACCGGGCGAACAGCGACGTGGTTCCCAGCCTGTTTGACAGCCTGACCGCTGACGGCACCTCCTACGACAGCGCCATGATGGCCCTGTACAACGAGGATGTGCTGGATCTGTACGATCAGGATCTGCTCACCGACATGACCTACAACGTCATTCTGGATCAGTACGGCTACGCCATCGGCGTGGAGCTGGACGAGGGCAGCCTGAACTACGTGTTCATCACCGGCTATGACCGCAACGGCAGCCACATCGCCATCAACACCGCCGACGCCGCCGCCATCTTCACCGACGGCACCATGGACGTGATTTCCGTCAACGTGTCCAACACCAACAAGAACCTGGACCGCAACAACGACGGTGACGTGGATGAGGCTTACGTGGAGAAGTACGACCTGTGGACTTCCCGCGGCGACGGCGAGCACCAGGTGAACCGCTGGTACACCTACACCGTGACCGAGTCCGGCGTGTACACTCTGAAGCCTGTGAACAGCGATGAGATGCTGGTCACCGACTACGACAACGTCACCGACAACGACCCCGAGGTCATCAACTGCTCCAATGTTTGGGTGCGTGACTATGAGGGCGACGCCGATGACCTGTCCGGCGACGGCACCAACCTGACCACCAACAACCGCCGCGCCTACGGCAATGACGACTCCGTGTACATCACCGTTGAGGCCGGCGACGTGGATCTGGACAACAATGTGGATGACAGCGCCATCACCGACGTGACCGGCGTGTACACCGGCGTGCAGGATGTGGACATTGAGATGTCCCCCAGCACCAAGCTGCAGGTACCTCAGTACATCTACTCTCTGGTTGATGACGATCAGTACATCATCGCCTCCATCGTGCTGGGCGAGGCCCAGGGCAGCGTGGAGAACTACGCGGTGATCCTGGACGCCCCCACCAGCGAGGAGCGCCTGTCTGACGGCACCTACGTGTGGACCTTCGACGCCATCATGGGCGGCGAGAAGGTGGAGATGACCGCCCGCAGCGAGTATCAGGACGTGATCACCGATCTGGACTGGGCCGCTGAGACCAAGGAGGTCATGGAGCTGCGCATGGACGCCGACGGCTATGTCACCGGCGCGGACCCCGTTGATCCCGACAAGGTGGCCAACTTCGGCAACGCCGACGACGGCATGGAGGACTTCGAGGTCTTCGACCAGACCTTCACCGTGGCTGACATGCCCACCCTGGAGATGAACGGCCGCACCATGCAGATCCGTGACGGCTCCGGCCTGACCTTCATCACCGACGCCCCCACCGTTCTGTGGCAGCGCATCAACAACAAGGGCACCTACACCGCCTACAGCAGCGTTCAGGACGCCTACAACGATCTGGCTGACGAGAACGAGAACGCGGCTGGCCTGCAGTTCCGTGGCCGCATTGTGGCCGTGCTGAACAGCCAGGGCGTGGCTGAGTGGGCCTACATCGAGAGCCTGACCCCCGTGAACAGCAACGACCCCGGCTACGGCGACAACGGCAGCCGCACCGAGAACGGCAACGCCGCTCTGGTGGTCTATGACGGCTACACCGCCGAGTACGTGTACGCTGACGGCAACGGCCGCGCGGTGTTTACCTTCGGCGTGCCCACCACTTGGAACGGCAGCCGGGTGAACTACACCGTGACCGCCTATGTGAACGGCGACCGGGTGTACCGCGACTACAACGCCTACGGCACCGCCAACGGCGGCGAGGTGGACGGCCAGATCAACAACCTGGTCTACAACCGCAACGACAGCGTGGTCATCTATGTGGATGACATCACCCGCTATGTGGCTCCTGTCACCGTGCCCGTGGACAACGATGTGGCCGGCACCACCACCCAGTTCACCGCCCCCGACAATGCCCCTGTCAATGACAACGGCAACCTGAACCTGGTGCCCGGCACCGCCGTTACCCTGACCATCAACGGCGCTCCCATCGCTCCCATGAGCATTGGCGCTGAGACTGTGAACACCTTCGTGGTGGGCCAGCAGTACGTGGTGTACATCAATGACGTGGAGCAGGCCCCTGTGACCTGCACCGTCGCCAACCAGCTGACCGTTACCTACACCTATGTGGGCAACGAGACTGAGATCGCGGTGACCGACATCCGCACTTGGGAGGACGACGAGCCCATCACCGAGCCCATCGAGTCCGTGGCGATCACCACCAGCAGCCTGGAGAACCTGACCACCGAGAGCGCCCTGCCCACTGTTCAGTCCGGCACCGCCGGCGTGAGCGCCGCCATCGTGTGGAAGGACAGCACCGGCGCTAAGGTGGAGTCCTTCTCCGCCGCCGGCACCTACACCTATGAGATCACCCTGACCGTGACCGCTGAGGCCGGCCTGGCTGATAACGCTACCTACACCCTGAACGGCGGCGAGGCTGCCGCCATCCCCGAGAACCTGGTGATCACCGGCACCGCCACTGTGGCTGCTGCGCAGACCGGCGGCGATGCTCAGGTCACTTATGACCCCGAGGATGACGAGTTCACCCTGTCCTATGAGGGCAAGCGTCCCGATGATGCTGTCATTATTGACAAGATCAACGAGGCCCTGGAGGCCGCCGGTGAAGAGCCCAATGCTTCCTTCATCGATGGCAACAACATCTACACCGAGGGCGGCGCTCTGATCGGCACTCTGGCCGAGGTTGTCACCTACAAGGTGTATGTGGACAGCAACGAGGTTGCTTCCTTCAGCACCGACGCTGAGAAGGCTCTGACCATCAACCTGTCCAACTATGCTGGCAAGTCCCTGATCGAGGCCGACACTGTTAAGGCCAGCGCTGATTACACGGTTTCCGCCTTCGGCACTCTGACCATTGGCAAGAGCGTCCTGACCAGCGCTGACAGCGACATCGAGCTGGTTACCGCTTATAACCTGACCGGCGTGACCGCCGGCGACCCCGATTACATCTACCGCTTTGATGCGGCCGATGAGGGAACTCAGTTTGCTGCTGGAAGCTCTTGGTTTATTCCCGCCAACATCCAGGTCCAGGTGACCACTCAGAAGACCTCCAGTGTTGGTTCCACTGCCAGCCTGACGGTGAACAACACCCCCGTGGCTACCGTGGAGATTGCCGCCACCGGGACCCAGGCCCCCTATGAGTGGGTTACTCTGACCGCCGACATGGCTAAGGACGGCAAGTTTGTTCTGGCCGAGACCAGCGGCTTCATGCTGAAAATCGGCGACAACGAGCCCATTGCTGTGTCTGCTATGACCGGCAATGTGACCATCGCCTACACTCCCTCCCTCAACGGCACCTATGTTCAGGTGGACGACGAGGAGAAGACTTGGGGTACCGACGCGGTCACCATTGCGACGGACGACAGCGACCCCAGCCAGCTCAAGACCAAGATCACCGGCCTGAAAAGCACCGACATGTACCAGGATGAGGACGGCAACTATGTGATCCTGCCCGCTTCCTCTATCGAGGTTGCCGAAGCTTCCGAGCTCACCTACATTGCCCAGAGCGCCGCTGGGTATGCTGGCGAGGAGACCACGGCTCAGGCTCTGACCTCCACTAAGGTCTACTTCGCCGTGGAAACCAACGTGATCGTCGAAAAGGCTGTTACTGTGACCGAGGATGCCTATCAGATTCTCAGCTTCGCTTGGGACGCCGAGAAGAAAGCCTTCGGTAATGAATCCACGGTTGTGGCAACCGACAAGAGCTACACCTTCTCCGTTGCCAACACCACTCCCATCAAGCTGGACCTGGTGAAAGGAATCACCGAGATCAGCCTGACTGGTGAGTTCGGTGGTACCAATGCCAGTGACGCGACGATTGCTATCGCAAACTTCAGCGCTACTCCGGCCAGCTCTGTGGAACTGACGGAGGGCAACGATGCTGTTGACCTGAGCAGTGTGGACACTATTGACGTTGTCCTGACTGTGAAGAACGGCTTCTATGTGGACGAGGCTCTGGACACCATCGGTGGGTCCGTGAGCGAGGAGATCAGCGGCACTACCTACACCGCGACCTACGCTGCCGACTCCCTGGAGATTGAGACCAGCGAGGCGGGTGTGACCACCATCAGCTTTACGCTGAACGTCGCTAAGGCCTAATCTCGTTCCGCACAGCAAATACCTTAACCCCAAGCATTCAAAGACCCCCGGACCGTAAGGTCCGGGGGCCTCTTTTCTGTCTCAGTCACAAGCCAGCAGTGCCACCGCATGGTACTCCCTGGCGTTCTCATTCATCTGGATCTCCTCATCGTCCCCGTACCAGGATACGCCGGAATCGGTCCAGGATACCGTGACCGTGTCGTAAAATCCGGTGGGCTGGGCCTTGGTCATGCCGCGGACCATGTGCAGGGTGGTGGAGCCGTCCCAGCCAATCACCAGCACCAGCGCCGGGCTTCCGGCCGGGAAGGAGAGGGAATTGGGGTGGCCGGAGCCGTGGAGGCCGTCGCCGGTGTAGGTGGAGACGGCAATCTGGCAGTTGCCCTTCTCATTCTGCAGGTCAAAGATGTCAAAACGCGCACTGTTAAGCGTGCTGGAGACGGCGTTCACCCTGGAAGACAGGGCGTTGAAGTCATCCGCATCCGCTTTGCCTCCGCTCAAGGCCGCCAGGGCGGCGTCCAGCTTGGCGTTGTCGCCGTTGAAGTCCTCGTGGTGGACCGGGTCGGTGGGGAGCCATTGGCTCAGATCGTAGTTTGTGGTTTGATTCGATGCGTACATAGTCAAATTCCTCCTTGTTTAGGCTGGGGGCGAGGCTTCCCCCTAGAAGGGGGAAGCTGTCACCCGTAAGGGTGACTGATGAGGGTGGGGATAAGAGACGCAGAACGTCTCAAGGTCTCAAGACTGCCCCCTCATCCGTCTGGCCTGCGGCCGTGCCCCCCTATCCCCTCTGGCCTTCAGCCATCTCCCCCTGACAGGGGGAGTCGGCCTTCCCCCCTGTGGGGGGAAGGCTTTGGGTCCGTCTAAATAGGGAGGAAATGCCCCCTTTGTGGGACGTTTGGATACATATACTGGGAATTGGGGCGGAGTGCGCCTGTTGGAGGGCGGGCGGCCCAGTGTGCCGCCCCTACGGCGGAAACGTGGCAAGCCCGGGCGGCGCGCCGAGTCGTCGCGCCCTACAAAAGGGGTGTCTGGAGCCTGCCCCCTCATCCGCCCCCTTCGGGGGCACCTTCCCCCCGAGGGGAAGGCTTTTGGGGGAAGCACCCCTCAGCCGTCTGGCTTGACCGCCAGTCCTTTACCCCTTTGACAATGGAAACCGCAGCTTACGGGCGGGTGAGGATACCCGCTCCTACGGCGGAGTTTTTTGGGGGAAACGGCGGGCGCACAATGTGCGCCCCTACAGGGAGAGAGGGCGGGAACCTGCCCCCTCATCCGCTCCCTCCGGGGGCACCTTCTCCCCAGGGGGAAGGCTCAGGAAAAACAAAAAGGGACAGGTCTGGGACCTGTCCCTTAAAACGCAGAGGCGAAACGCAGTTTCGCACAAAATTTCTTTGCTTACTTTCTTTTTCAAAGAAAGTAAGGGGGCTCCTGGGTTATTTTTTCAGTTCCGGACCGCTTGTCCCTCAGCCGCGGGGGTTCTTGATGGCAGCCTGGGCCCCTGTTACCCAAACATAGTGACCGAGATGGGAACCTTCCGGGGTGCCATAATTCCAGAACAAGTGGTTCTTAACCCACCATAGCCATAATCCTCTGCCATACCTTTCACTCCCACCTCATATTAAAATTGGGGAGGAATGGTACATGAAACTATTTCAAAAGTCAACTACTTTCAATAAATATTTCAATAACTTATCTTGCAATATTTTGTTTTGCTCAAAATTGTTGAAATGTAAACATGCTGCCCTCATTTTATTTCCCTGGGGTATACCCTAAACCAATAAACCATTTTGAAGTGTTTTCGGTAAAATGAAAATGTAGCAAATGGTACTCAAAAAGTGAGCACCCCAATGGCAAATAAAAAGAGCCATTGTCAGCACCTGAAATAAACGCTACCCTTTAGGTGGGATAACCATAAGGGGGTAGCAGAAACCGTTCTGCAAGATGATTTCTTCGCCGCCATGCGAAAGGCAGGGTATGACGATGTGGAGCGAGGCGAACGCGGCAGCTCCGAGGAACATCTGACGGTGACGCAGTTCAAGGTACAACAGGAACAGGCGCGGCTGGCAGAATTCACAGAACAGAACCGTCAGCAGGAAAAACAGGCAGCAACGCTTGGGAGCAAAATTGAAAAAATCCAGAATCAGCGGGTCGATGTGCGGTCTATCGAAAAAATCGTGGCAACGTCCATTCCCTTCTCATCCAAAGTTGCCGTGGAGCGTGAAGATTTTGACCGGATTTCCACTCTGGCAAAGAAGTATGTTACAGCAGAGAAAAAGGAATCCAAACTGCAAAAGGCGGTGGATGCGGCAAACAAACTGATTGCAAAGCTCAAGGCTGAGATTGACAGTTTGAAACAGGAAATTTCTGATTATAAGTCTGTCCACAGCAAGCTCCGTGCGGCAGAATTGGAGCGTGAAAATACGGAGCTGCGCGGGAAAGTCCGCAGCTATGAGGATGTAATTCAGCGTAATAATCTGTGGCGATTCTTCCATCCGCTCAGAGAAAAAGCGGTCACGAGGGACGAAGCTCGCTGATTCCTGTGTAGAGCCGGAAAAAACGCATTTTATCGAATGGGAGCGCGTCGGACAGAGGGCAGACATCGTCCGGCGCGCTCCTGTTTGAAAATCGCCATTTTTCCCAAGTCAAGAGCCGAAGAAAATCCCCGAAAAACACCCCTATTGCGTGACAGAGCCGCAGAAAGGATAAGCCTATGAGAACAGGACTTACCAAACAGGAAAAGACCACCGAAATCTATTTTGACGAGAAAGACCCCACCATCTTCATCCGCACCCACAACACCGACCTCAAAAACAGGCTGACCGCATACAGCCGCAAACACCCTGCCGTCTGCAAGCTGACGGACATAGACCCGGACACGGGCTGCAAGGAATTTGAGATTGAAAAGGGACGCTTCTCTTTCCGGCTGACCGCCCCATACAGAGAGGAACGCCGCAGGGCGGCAAGCGAAGCGGCGAAAAACGAATAAAAGGGTTTTAGGGCTTCGTTGATTGTTGCGTTGGCAACCCCACCGCAATGGTAGTGCCCTTCTCCGAACTTTTCTCTACCCAAACGGAGCCGCCGTGGAGGTCGGCGATCTCCCATACCAGTGAGAGCCCCAGTCCTGCGCCACCGTATTCCCGGCTGCGAGACTTGTCCACCCGGAAGAAGGGCTGGAAGATACTGCGCTGATACACCTCCGGGATGCCGCAGCCGGTGTCGGAGACGCGGAGCAGGAGCTTTTCCAACTCCTGAGTGACAGAAACCCGTACCGAGCCGCCCGGCCGGTTGTACTTGACAGCATTCTCCGTCAGGTTGAAGATCAGCCGGTAGATCAGTGCATCGCTGCCGGTCATAATGCCGTCGCCCTCCGCCGTCAGCGTGACGCCGAGCTTATCTGAGAGCGGCGCAAGATCTGTGAAGATCTCCTCGATCATGGGAGCGAGCTGGATCCGCTCGTTCCGCGCCACCTGCCGCAGATTGCTCATCTCCAGCAGTGTCCTGGTCATCTGTATCAGCCGTTCCGTCTGCTCACGCAAAAGCGTGAGGAACTCCGCCGTCTCCGGTCGCACATCAGGATGCTCCGCGGAAAACAGCTCCAACTGCGCCTGCATTAGTGCCAGTGGCGTGCGCAGCTCGTGGGCGGCGTTGCCGGTGAACTGCCGCTGGGCGGAAAAGGCGTTGTTCAGCCGCTCCAGCATCTGGTTGAACGAGCGGCTCAGCTGCCGGAACTCCGAAATAGCATCTTCATCGATCCTCATATCGGCAAGATTGTTCAACTGCACCTGCTCCACCTGCGAGGTAAAGCTGCGCAGGGGCTTGAGAGCGCGTCCGCTGACGAAATAAGCGAGGATGCCGCTGAGCAGCGTTACCGCCGCCGTGATGTACCAGTTGGTGGTGCGGAAGCGCCCCTGCACCCCATCGACGACGATGGTCAACTCCTCGTTGGGCGCTATGAGCTGCGGGTCAAAGCTCGCCGCTCCGCCATCATTCAGGATCACCGTGCCGCCGCCTTGTAAACTGTCCGCAATGGTGTCCATATAGTACACACCGGAGGAGCACAGCAGCAAATTCATGGCCACGCAGGTGATGCCGATGAGCAGGACGGACATCAGCGTGATGCGCCACTGCAGGGAAAGCCGCTTCATTCCTCCTCGCCTCCCATCAGATAGCCCTCGCCGATGCGGTTGCGGATGGGGTCATAGCCCAGCACGGCGCGGAGCTTTTTGCGCAGGGCGGAGATGTGGACGCGAATGGAATTGCTGAAGCTGTCCACGCTATTGTCCCAAACGTGATCCATCAGCTCCTCCTGACTTACTGGCCTTCCTTGATGCACCATCAGGTATTCCAAGATTCCCGTTTCCTTCCGGGTGAGCGTCAGCGTCTGCCCGTTGACGGTGGCGGTACGGGAGCGGGTGTCAAAGGTCAGGCCTCCGCAGCTTAGCAGCACATCCTGCTGGGTGAACTGCCGCAATGTCAGGCTGCGGATGCGGGCCTCCAGCTCCGCCAAGTGGAAGGGTTTCGCCAGATAGTCGTTCGCCCCGGCATCCAGCCCCTGCACCTTGTCCTCCACTTCGCTGCGGGCGGAGAGGATCAGCACCCGCGTCTCCCGGTCGGTCTGCCGCAGGGTGCGCAGCACCGTCATGCCGTCCTTTTTCGGCAGATTCAGATCAAGAAGCACCAGATCGTATCGTTCCACGCCCAGAAGCGCCAGCGCCTTTTCGCCGTCATAGCAGTAGTCCACGCTGTAGGCCAGCCGCCGCAGGCTGCGAACGATGGTCTCGCACAGGGCGCGTTCATCTTCAATTACTAAAAGGTGCATGAGAGCCCTCCTTTTTATTTCTTCGTTTTTGTGTTGCTTTCATTATAGCAAAAACAGATAAGATTTGCGTTAAGTTTTCGTTCTTAACAGAGACTTTAACTCTCCCGCGCTATGATGGGGGCAGAAAATCGGAAAGGGTGATGAAAAATGAGCTGCGGGAAAAAGGCCGCGGCGCAGATCGTGCTGCTGATGGCCGGAGCCGCCATGCTGTGCTTCGGTGTCTGGCGGGGCGAGGCGGCGACAGTGCTGAGCAAAGCAATCAAATTATGTCTGGAGTGTGTGGGCATTGGGTAAAAAGTTTTCAGGCGTTTCACAGACCATGTCCCGCTTCCGGGGCTGGATTCAGGCGGGGGCGACGCTGCTGACCAACCTGCATCTGCCGAACTTTCTCAAGGGCGGACTGTATCAGGGGGCGGGGAAGACCGTCTGCGTGCCGGGGCTGAACTGCTACTCCTGTCCGGCGGCGTCCGGGGCCTGCCCCATCGGGGCGTTTCAGGCGGTGGTGGGGTCTTCCAAGTTCAGCTTCTCCTACTATATCACAGGCTTCCTCATTCTGCTGGGCGTGCTGCTGGGGCGCTTTATCTGCGGCTTTCTATGCCCCTTCGGCTGGTTTCAGGAGCTGCTGCACAAAATCCCCACTAAGAAGCTTTCCACAAAGAGGCTGAAGCCGCTGACATACCTGAAATACGCTGTCCTGCTGGTGATGGTTTTCCTGCTACCGGCGTTCCTTGTGAACGATGTTGGCATGGGAGACCCGTTCTTCTGCAAATACCTCTGCCCCCAAGGCGTGCTGGAGGGAGCCATCCCGCTGTCCCTTGCCAATTCCGGCATCCGGGCGGCGCTGGGCAAGCTGTTTACATGGAAATTCAGCATCCTGCTGTCGGTGATTGCGCTGAGCGTACTGTTCTACCGACCGTTCTGCAAGTGGCTCTGCCCGCTTGGCGCGTTCTACGCGCTGTTCAACCGGGTGTCCCTCTTCCAGATGAAGGTGGATAAGAATAAGTGCGTCTCCTGCGGGAAATGCGCCAGAGCCTGCAAGATGGATGTGGATGTGACGAAAACGCCCAACCATACTGAGTGTATCCGCTGCGGGATGTGCATCCGCGCCTGTCCAACGAACGCCGTGTGCTTCCGCTACGGCTTCGGCAGCGGGAAAGAAACACCAAAGAAAACAACGATGGAGGAATTAAAATGAACAGGAAGAGAATTTTTGCACTGGCTTTTGCCGTGCTGATGGTGCTGTCTCTGGCAGCCTGCGGCACGCGAGACAACGACAAGATGGCGAATGGAAGCGGCAACGGCTCCGCCATGACTGGCGAGCCGAAAACCGCCGAGGAGGCGCTCGCCCTGCACAAGGAGCTGCTGGAGCGGGAGAACGCGCTCCTGTCGGAAAATACCGAGCTGTGGGAAAAGGTCTTTATGGAGGCCGACAAGGGCATGGCCATGATCGAGGACGGGAAAAACTACGGCGACTTCCTGCTGGACACCGTTGAGGCCGCTAAAGAGCAGTTCACCGACAAGGAGTATGAGTGGCTGAAGGAGTCAGCCACGGAGATCAGCAATATCGAAAACAAGCTGACCGCGCTGGAGGAAAAGTACCCCGAGATTGTGCAGCAATCCATGGACGGCGATATGAGTATGCCCGCGGGCAGCGACACGAGCAACCCTCCCGACGACGGCAGTATGCAGAAGTTCCCCGCCTTTGAGGGCAAGGACCTGGATGGCAACGCGGTGAAAAGCGATGAGCTGTTCTCCGGCAACGCCGTCACCGTGGTGAATTTCTGGTTCACCACCTGCAATCCCTGCGTGGGCGAGCTTTCCGAGCTGGACGCACTGAACAAGGAGCTTGCGAAGAAGGGCGGCTCCCTCATCGGCGTCAACACCTTCACTCTGGACGGCGACGAAGCAGCAATTTCCGAGGCGAAGGATGTGCTTGCCAAGAAGGGCGCCACCTATCAGAATGTGTATTTTGACTCCGACGGTGAGGCGGGAAAGTTTACCACCAACATCTTTGCCTATCCCACCACCTATGTGGTCGACCGCAGCGGCAATATCGTGGGTGACCCCATCGTAGGCGCCATCACGGAAAAAAAGCAGGCGGAGACGCTGCAAAAGCTCATCGACCAGGCTCTTGCCGCCGATATGGGCTGACAAACGAATTTATCTTCTCAGAAAGATTAACTATTAGAAGTCAACCACAAAATGAATAGCTGTGGTGAAAGGGAGATGGTTCAAAAAGGGTATAGC
>PPYE01209285.1_pt1 | contig 12083 bp, 13 predicted proteins | sample 1559881 | NCBI WGS metagenome assembly PPYE01 (sample SAMN08240022, study PRJNA423297) | Human gut metagenome, whole genome shotgun sequencing project.
GCCTTCTTCCTCAATTCCTGCACGGATATTACGAAGAACTTCATCCAGCGGAATGCCGCTCATCGTCTTGGTGATCTCCGTCTGGAATGCTGCGCCGACTCCGATCACAACTTCTTTCGGATCAGTGCCCTTTGCGGCTCTTACCGCACCTTCATAAGAATGTTTTGGGCGCATTCTTGTTTTTCCGGCAAAACTTCCTGTTCCTGCCGGTGCCGGTGTACTGCTCACATTCTGAGGCTGTGCACCGGATGCCATAAGCTGTGCAACGACTGCCTGTGTTACGGCACGTACCAGCTGCTCATTTACTTCCATGGTGCACCTCCTTAAATATCATTTGCGTTGATTCTGTGAGGAATCGCTTTGATCTCCTCCCAACGCTTACCTGAAACCCGATAACCGGTTCCCGGTCCCATATAATCGTTTGGTGTATTTACTCCGGACATTACCTGGAAATTTTTATCCAGGATTGCTGCCGTCTGCATATAATCACCGATCACTCTCTGTTTCAACATGTTGAGAATATTGTCTGCAAGAACAGTATAGCCACTCTCCGCAAGCGCTTTGACTACATCAATTCCCGTGATACCTCTCTTCATCATGTCATCTGCAGCCATAAGGTCGGATGCCACATCTCGTTTGAGTGTATCTTTGCTTCCATGCGCATAGGTAACTGCTTCAACCTGCTCATCTGTCACTTCTGTAAGGCCCAGATATTTAAAGACTGCCTGAACAGCTTTGCCTGCTTCATGACGGACACGGATGACATCTTCCTCTGTAACAGGACGAAGACCGCCATCCACCTGCATATCTCTCTGTAAAACATTATAATCATCAAAGTCCTCGGCATCAAAATTGGATCCCGCGAACATATTGTCGTAGTTTGGTTCTGCTGCATATCCGGAGAAAATAAAGTCTGTTCCCGGCATAAACTGCAGCATGGTTCTTGCTGTTCTTCTCATATCGGAGTTTGAGAAACTCTGGTCATTGGAAGATGCGCATTCGAGTCCGAGAAGCGCTGCAACCAGATTCTCTCCCATAACTTCACGGATACCCGCCGGAACACCGGCAGCAACACCGATACAGCTTACTGAACCATTCTGGATTCCCTGGCTTCCACAGCCCTTTGTAACATAAAGGCAGCGGCATTCCAGATAAAGCATGGATTTCTTTTCACTGCTTCCCATCAGGACTTCAGATCCGGCACCTGAGGTAAAACGTACCTTCAGACCTCTTGATGCATAGGCAGAATTCAGAAATGCTTTGGAATATGGGGTGTCATCACCATCAATAAATACTTTTTCAGTACCATATACAGAAAGTGTTTCTGCATATGTTGTCAGGCCTCGGATACCAAGTTCCAGTTCCGTTGCCTCTTCCGCAGAACACTGCGTCAGGACACCCGGACGACCTGTCTGGGATCCGATCAGAAGTGCCATGGCACTGAACGGAGCGTATCTGGCAACACCCATTGTTGTCTCTTCTTCACTGAAGCCTCGAAGGGCTCCCTCTGCTGCATCTGCTGCAATCTGTACCGGATCATCTTTCAGGTTCGTGATATGGGCCTGATTTCCAGGTACTTTTCTGGCACGCATTTTCTGCATACCCATCATCAGCTCAACAACATTCAGATAATTAATTACTTCAACCATTTTGGCCGGTGTAATACCGGAAACGATTTCCAGTATTTCTTTACGTGATACATGAATGTCCACGATCTTTCTGGCAATCTCCAGTGATGGAATTGCCATGGATGCTTCCGCCCGGTCCGCACGGATCGCATAATCAGCAATAAACTGGTCCAGGAAATCAAACTCATCGCGTTTCTTTCCGTCCAGTTCTGTGATGATACCATCTTCTATTTTTACAGAAGGTTTTGGATCGTATGGGCTGTGCATTGACACAAATCCCATTTCCGGCCACTCATCGATGAATCCATCTTTGTTGACCGGTCTATGATCCAAAACCTCTATTCTTTTCGATCTTTTCATAGGTCTACCTTCCTGGAAAAGTCATGTTTTATAAAATTAGAAAGACCAGAGTTTCTTGTAAATCTTCATAATATCCTCTTTGGTCGGGGTTCTTGGATTGCTTGGCGTGCACGCATCCGCAAGCGCTGCATCTGCCATCTTATCAATTGCTCCGAAGTATTCGTCCGGGCTGATTGTTCCAATCTCCTGGATTGTCATAGGGATATTCATTTCTTTCTGCATAAACTGAATCCAGTTTACAAGAGAACGAACGCTCATTACCTGGTTGTAATTGCTCAGTCCCAGGATATGTGCTACAGATGCGTATCTCTCTACTGCAGGAAGATATGTTTTCTGGCTTCTGCTTCTCTTGTTGATATTTGCATTAAACTCAACAATATGAGGTAAAAGCATTGCATTAGCTCTTCCATGAGGAATATGGAACTGTGCACCAAGCTGATGAGCCATACTGTGTGTGATTCCAAGACCTGCTGTATTGAAGGAAAGTCCTGCCAGACAGGATGCTACGTGCATTTTCTGTCTTGCGTGCATATCACTTCCATCAAGATAAGCTCTTAAAAGGAATACACCACAGATCTCCATTGCTTTTTCTGCAAGTGCTGCTGAAAACTCATTGTGGCCTGTGCTCACATAGGATTCCAGCGCATGGGTAAATACGTCCATACCTGTATCTGCTGTGATAGCCGGTGGTACACTCTTAACTAATTCTGCATCCAGGATTGCTTCATCTGCTGTAAGGTCAGGTGAAACAAGCGGATATTTAACTTTTGCTTCTGTGTCGTTTACGACCGCAAAGGATGTAACCTCTGAACCAGTTCCACTGGTAGTTGGAACGGCAATCAGTCCTACTTTACCGTAGTTGTTGATCTTCAGTGCAAACTCACGGATTGCTTTAGAAGAGTCGATAGCGGAACCGCCGCCAACAGCGACAACTGCTTCCGGCTGATAGCTAAGGAACTTTTTAACTCCGTCTGCAATCTTATCTACAGGCGCATCCGGTACTACGTTGCTGAAAATATCATATTCAATGCCGCCTTTTGCCAAAGGCTCTGTGATCAGATCAATCATTTTGCTCTGTACTACAAAAGGATCTGTAATGATGAGTACTCGTTTGTATGGAATCTCTCTCAGACGATCCAGAGCATTATCTCCAAAATGAATGACTGTTTTCATTCCAAAGGTCTTCATATCTGTTGCTTCCTTTCTATGGCTGCATACCAGGATAACGGCACTCTACACCTTCTTCGGCAAAATGTGCCAGCCACTTCTCAGACGGCTTCCTGTCTGTTACAACCACATCTATATCCCGCAGTTTTCCTGCAACGGAAAATGCGGTCTGATCAAATTTTGTACTGTCTACTACCAGAATCTTCTCACGGCCGGACGCAATCATTGCTTTTTTGGTCGTGCCAAAAGCTTCCTGCGATTCCATGATCCCCCATTCATGATCCAGTGCCTTGCAGGAGATGATTACTTTGTCCACATAATAGGAACGAATCGCATCTTCTGTCTTTGACCCAAGAAAAGCAAGATATCCCTCTTTCATAACGCCACCGGTGGAAATGATATTCCATCCCGAAACATCAGATAATTCCAGAAGGATCTCCATGGAATTGGTGATCACGGTGAGTCTTTCTTTTTCTTTCAGTGCCTTTGCAATAAATACTGCAGTGGTACTCGCATCAAGAAAAATATGATCACCTTCCTGCACCAGAGAGGCTGCTATATCAGCCATCTGCTGTTTGCCGCTTACATTCTGGTTTTTTCGAATATTAAAGGGCAAGTCAATGCTTACATCCTCATTTATAACAGCACCACCATAACTTTTGGTGGCCAGTCCCTCTTTTTCAAGCTTGTCGAGGTCACGGCGAATTGTTTCTTCAGAAACCTCATAAAGCTGACTGAGTTCGCTTACAACGACCCGTTTCTCAGCCTGTAATTTCTCAAGAATTAAATTTCGTCTTTCTAATGCCAGCATTTACTTTGCCCCCTTTTGAGAACATTTATTTTATTTCTTTTAATTCATTAAAGAATAGAATCGATCATTCTCTGATCCGGATGAGCAATTACTGAAGAATCCAGATACATTCCCTTGGATGCTACAAGCTGTTTTGCTTTTTCGATGGAAGCTTCTACTGCAGAAACTTCTCCGGTAAGAAGCATGTAGGATTTTCCACACATATGCTTCGATGATAGAAGCTGCATCATATGTTTCAAGGATTCCCAGAGCGCTGATCCCCTCGATCTGTGTTGTTCCATACATAGCCGGGAAGAGAGACTCATGAGGATTACCAAGTACAAAACTGTCGATGCATTTGTCCTCGTAAGTAGTTACTGCAGCGTCAACTGCTGCTTTTACTGCACTTAAATCGCCTGTGATAATTGCAATATATTTTCCCGGACATACGGTCTGTGCCTCGACGATCTCTACTTCAGATGTCTTAACCATGGCATCCGCTGCTGTGATACCTGTGGCAGTGGTTTTAAATTCAATCATTCCGATTGCTTTACTCATTTTCTGCACGTCCTTTCTACTTTGCTGCAATTATGATGTGGCGGTCTGTTACTTCAGTTACTTTACCAGAGATACTTGCATGGATGCTTACGCTTAATCCGTCAGCATGCTGTGCGATCATCTGTCCCTTGGTTACCATGTCGCCTGTTTTCACAATTGCCTGTGCCGGTGCGCCGATATGCTGGCTTAAAAGGATCTTAACCTTGGATACCGGAACTACGTTCTCATCCATCGGTGCATCCTTATCATACTTGGTCAGTCCAAGGCGAGCCATCAGACGTTCTTCCGGAACCTTACGATATTCACGTGAAGGCTGTACCGGTACCGGCTGTACTCCCTGAGGAGGTCTGATACCTGCTTTGCGAAGTCCGCCCTTCATGTCTGCAAGAAGTGTTCTTGGTGCCAGACTCTGCGGGCAGGCATACATTTCACATACACCGCAGGAACTGCAGAATGCAGAATCGATGTATGGATTTACATCTCTGAAATCTCCGGCAGATGCTGCTCTCATAAAGCGGGCCGGATCGATCGGATGTCCAAGATTATGTCTCGGACAAAGGTCCGTACAGGTATTACACTGGCAGCAGATAGATGCTGCACGTTTTAAATCTATTGCTGATGTTCTCTGTTTTTTCATTACGATCTGATGATCTCTTGGAAGAACGAGAACAGCGTTTGTTGTTTTGGTCACCGGATCTGCTCCGCTGCCGATACGTCCCATCATAGGTCCGCCAACAAAATAAACAGGATCTTTGGTAGTAATATTACCAGCCTGTGCTACTACTTCGTCTAAAGTACATCCAAGCGGTACTTTAACTGTAACCGGATGTTCAACTTCTGCTACGACTGATACGTATTTTTCTGTAACAGGTTTCTGGGATTCCATTGCCTGGTATACATTGTAGATCGTCTCTACGTTAAATACGATGACGCCCTGCTCAATCGGCAGTCCGCCAGGTCTGCAAACACGTCCGGTAGCTTCATAGATCAGCACAACTTCATCACCCATCGGATATACTTCATCAAGAAGATGAAGTTTCAGACCAGGGAATTCTTCAATGTGCTGCTGCAGCGCTTTGATCGTCTGTACATAAGATCTTTTGATTCCGATGATAGCCTGAGAAGCTCCTACGGTCTCCATAACTGTATGGAATGTTTTCATGATCTCATATGCATGTTTTTCAAGCAGCTGTCTGTGAAGTTTCAGCAATGGTTCACACTCGGCACAGTTCATAAGAATTGTGTCCGCCTTGTCTGTAAGCTTGGCATATGACGGGAATCCGGCACCACCTGCACCTACAACACCATTGTCCTGCATAATTTTCTGTAAATCTTTGATTTCCATGGCGTTACTCCAATCCTGCACCATCATCGACGATTCCGACTATTGCCGCATCGATCGGTGCTGTTTCTTCGCCGCAGCCTATTCTTGCTGCGCTTCCTTGTGCCACCAACACATATTCCCCGATTCCTGCTCCGATAATATCGATTGCAACGATCTGGGATAAGTCATTCTTCATATGATGCACCGGCTCCACGATCATGAATTTCTGTCCTATCAACTTGTCACTTTTTCGTGTGGAAACAATGCTTCCAACTACTTTTCCTACTATCATGTGTGTGCCTCCGCATTGATTATATCTGTAATCCCTCTATGCCGGTGGCGTATCTGCCACCGGCTGATTCTGAGGAATTATTTACTTTATGATGGTAACTGTATTGCCTGTGGCAATCTTTGCTGCATTTGCTTCATCTGTATCAATGTGCATTTCCAGTGTAAAGCTGTCGTCTACACGGATAGCTACCTTATTAAAGATTGTTCCGCGCTCGTTATCTGCTTTAACAGATACGATATCACCGTTTTTCACTCCGGCTGCCTGCGCATCCTTTGGAGACATATGGATGTGACGCATAGCCACGATACATCCCTCTTTCAGATAGATAGCACCCTTCGGTCCAACGATTGCGATCGGTGCGCTTCCTGCGATGTCACCGGACATACGTACCGGAACATTCATTCCAAGTTTGATAGCATCTGTAGCAGATACTTCAACCTGAGTTGCGCTTCTGACAGGTCCAAGAACACGAACGTTCTCGATCGCACGAAGCTTCAGACCAATGATCGTTACAGTTTCGTTTGATGCGAACTGTCCGCCCATAAGATCTTTTTTCTTTGTGAGCTGATATCCTGGTCCGAATAAAGCTTCAACGTGCTCCTGTGTCAGGTGAACGTGTCTTGCAGAAACACCGATTGGAACCATAAAGCCGTTGCCTTTGTCTTCTGACTTATTGATGGCGTCGATCACCATCTTTGTGATCAGTTCGATATTCTTTGATTCCAAGATTACACCTGCTTTCTTCCGTTATCGGGAAATTTGATTATTTCAGTACCGGAAGGATTTTTTCTACGTCTGTGTGTGGTCTCGGGATTACGTGTGTAGCAACGAGTTCTCCAAGTCTGGATGCTGCTGCGCTTCCGCTTTCTACTGCAGATTTAACAGCTCCAACATCTCCACGAACCATAACTGTTACCAGTCCGGATCCGATTTTTTCTGTTCCAACAAGTGCTACGTTAGCTGCTTTGCACATCTGGTCAGCTGCTTCGATTGCTGCTGTAAGTCCTCTGGTTTCTACCATTCCTAAAGCTTCCTGTGTCATGATTGTTTCCTCCTTATGGATAAATGAAAATTAAATTATTTATTTTCTGTTTCGTCAGTTTTTTTCTTCCAACGGCTTGCACTTAACTCTACGAGTTTAACGATTTCCTCGTGTGGTCGTGCGATTACTGCATAACTCGCCGGTTTCTTAATTGCGCCTGCCACAGCAGCTTCGACTGCTTCGTTTACTGCTGATACATCGCCTTCTACAATAAGAGTTACCAGTCGTCCGCCCAGCTTACGTTCCCATGACGCCAGCTCAACGTCTGCAGTTTTGCACATGATATCGAGTGCATTGATCGCAGCTACGACACCTGTGATTTCGATAAAACCATATGCTTTACTCATGAGCGAACTCCTTCAGATAAGATTATGTAGCTTATCAGATCTTTGGAAGAATTTTTTCTACGTCGTTGTGTGGTCTCGGAATTACATGTGTAGCAACCAGTTCACCAAGTCTGGATGCTGCTGCGCTTCCGCTTTCTACTGCAGCTTTAACTGCTCCGACATCTCCACGAACCATAACTGTTACCAGTCCGGATCCGATTTTTTCTGTTCCTACCAGTGCTACTTCTGCTGCTTTTGTCATTGCATCTGCTGCTTCGATTGCTGCTGTCAGTCCTCTGGTTTCTACCATTCCTAAAGCTTCCTGTGCCATTGTTTCTTCCTCCTGAATCATTGTCTGTTCATTGTTCAAATATCTATGCCAGGGATATCAGCTGTCAGCTTTTATCCAGGGCGCTGATTTTCAGCATCTTTACCGTATCCTCTGTCGGATTCGGTATTACGTAGTGCTGCACTACACCAGTTCTCCGGTTTGCTTCTGCCATTCCTGCTTCCACAGCGGCGGTCACGTCCTCAACGCTTCCGCGGAATTTGATGCATACCAGAAGCGGTACTGGCAGGCTGTCAGCATTTGCAGGTTTGTTCTTGTCGAACACCTCCAGGCGGACATTTGCTGCCTTGCATCCTGCATCTGCCGCTACAAAGGCTGTTGCCAACCCAAAAACTTCCAAAATTCCTACAGCTTCTGCCATTTTGCTTCTCCTTTATTTCCGGATTCCGGAATTATTTATTGATGATCGCGATCTTAAGACCTGTCATTGCAAGGTTTGTCTGATGTGCCTCGTTGATCTGCTCAAGCGGGAATCTGTCTGTGATCAGATCAGACATCGGAAGTCCGATTGCTTTTGCTCTCTTGAGGAAATCAAATGTTGTAGCATAATCTCTCAGTGTGTATACCCAGGAACCAACCAGGTTGATTTCTTTGGAGCAGAGATCGAAGTGCGGGTTGATTGTAGCATCTCCACCATTGATGAAGAAACCAAGTTCGCAAAGACCGCCGCCGTTACGGATGAATTTGTAGATGTTTGCATGTGCATGCGGGTTACCTGTGCACTGGAATGCAAAATCTGCAAGGTGTCCGCCCTGAGCTTCTTTAACAGCTTCTGTAAGAGCTTCGATTCCTTTGTACTGTGTAAAGTCAACAGATACTTCAGCGCCCATCTTCTTAGCGAAATCAAGACGTTTTGCGTTTCCGTCTACTGCGCAGATGTTTTCAACACCCATTGTACGAAGGATTGCGATACAGATAAGACCGATCGGTCCACATCCCTGAACAACAACTCTTGAGTTGAATTTAAGGATTCCTGTTGTTTTTGCTCTTTCTACTGCATGGATAAGTACTGCACATGGCTCGATCAGGATACGGGAATCCAGATCCAGATCACTTACGTTGAAGAATGTTGATCCGAAGGATCCTCCTCTGATCAGGATGTAATCAGAGAACCATCCGTTAAGATGAATGTCATCATCCGGAAGAAGTCCGTATACATCTGCTCCACCAACGTTTTTCTTGTTAAGGTCGAACATTGTGATTTCCGGATCATCTTTGAAGATCATACATGTAACAACTTTATCGCCGACTTTAACTGGTTTTCCAGCTGTATCAACTTTAACGTTTTTACCCATTTTTACGATTTCACCAGTTCCCTCGTGACCAAGAGCTACAGGGATCAGGCTAAATGGATCTCTTTTGAATTCGTGTGCATCAGTACCGCAGATACCGCATCCTTCTACTTTAACAAGGATATCGTCATCTCCAACTTCCGGCATTGGGAATTCTTTGATTTCATAATGTTCCAGTGCTGTAAGCATTGCAACATGTGCTGTTTTCGGGATTACCGGGTCAGCTGTCGGAGCTACTGGAGCTGCTGCTGCCGGTGCTGCTGCAGCCGGTGCATTTCCGGTCATTCCGGAAAGAACCTGTTTAACGATTTCTTCGATATTTACATTGTTCATATCCATTTTAAACTTTCCTCCTGATTAGCGAATGCAAAGGCTGTCAGACATTACGCAGCGACGTCTCTTGGTGAATGTGCTTGCACTTGTAAGACCTTCTCCTGTACGGCTTGCAATTGTGAATGTACAGTAACCTTCTCCACCAAATCCAAGTGCTGAATAGGACGGGCCATTCTTAACAAGGATTGCAGTATCGATTGCTTTCGCATATTTAGTAATGTTATCAACATTCTTGGAATGGATGTGTGCTGAATGACGGTTGCCATGTTCAAGCCATACAGCCTGTTCTACAGCATCATCAAAATCTTTTGCTCTTACAATTCCAAGGATTGGCATCATAAGCTCTGTTGTGATCAGCGGATGTTCCTTCGGTCCTTCGAAGATGATGCAGCGGATATTTGCCGGTGCGTTTACTCCGATCATGGAAAGAAGTGTTCTTGCATCACGACCTACACATTTACGATTCAGTTTACCGCCTGCCAGAACAACTTCTGTTAATTTGTCCTGTTCTTCTTTGGAAGCCAGGTAGCAGTCGTTTTCTGTCAGCATGTAGTGCATCAGTTCATCCACTACAGAAGATACAGCAACAACTTCCTTCTCTGCGATACATGGAAGGTTGTTATCGAATGTACATCCGTTTACGATGTCCTGAGCTGCTTTACGGATATCAGCTGTTTCATCAACAACTGCCGGTGGGTTACCTGCACCAGCTCCGATTCCTCTCTTACCGGAGGAAAGAACTGCTGTAACAACTCCAGGGCCGCCTGTTGCTGCGATAAGCGGGATATCTTTATGTTTCATCATGATATTACTTGTTTCAAGGGTAGGTTTTTCTACTGTTACTGCAATGTTGTCAGGTCCGCCAGCTTCAAGGGAAGCTTCGTTTACCAGATTGATCGCAAAAATAGAAGTTTTGATTGCTGCCGGATGCGGGTTGAATACTACTGTATTTCCGCCTGCCAGCATACCCATTGTATTGCAGAGGATTGTTTCACTCGGGTTGGTACAAGGTGTGATCGCACCGATTACACCAAATGGTCCCATCTCGATCAGAGTAAGTCCTCTGTCTCCTGACCATGCAGTTGTTGTGATGTCTTCTGTACCAGGTGTTTTGTCTGCTACCAGATGATGTTTCAGAATCTTGTCTCCAACGTTACCCATTCCTGTTTCATCAACACCCATACGAGCCATGATTTCTGCATTTTCTTTGATTTTTTTACGGATGCAGGTGATGATTTTTTCTCTCTGATCCATGGACATCTTCTTAACGATCAGTTCAGACTTCTTAGCAGCCTCAATTGCATCGTTCATATCTTTGAAGATACCATGTTTTCCGGTCGGAGCATCTGCAATCTGCATTTTTGCCATTACTTCCTGTACAATATCCTGTACCATGCTCTCACTTATTGGCATGAGATTGTCCTCCTTTAATGTCTACCGATTATCTGAAGTTCAGATATCTTATTTCATTCCAAGCTGTGCCATAACCTGTTTTGTGATGTTTGCAACCAGTTCTGCATCAGTGTTTCCGGCAGCTGCTGCAGGAGCTTCTGCTTTTGCATCGCTTCCTACGAAATCATACTGATATCCTGGGAACTGTTTGTAATCCTGATTGTGGCAAGCGCCACCGCAGTTATGACAGTTAACGCCGTCTTTGTTCTGGCAGAGGTTTGCAGGATGTTTTCCTGGCATACCGAATTTGCGACGGATTTCATACAGTTTCTTGATGTTTTCTTTATCGAATTCCTTCGGGCCACCGAGCAGTTTGCTCTGATACAGCAGCTGTGCATAGAATTCTACGGATTCCATCTTCATGTATGCAGCGTTCAGATCTGTGCTCCATGTAAGAGCTCCGTGGTTTTCAAGAAGAACTGCATCAAAGTATGGAAGATATTTTTCAAGGTTATCCGGAATTTCCATTGTGGAAGGTGTACCGTACTCAGCGATCGGAACGCATCCAAGAGCGATAACTGCCTCTGGCATGATCGGCTGTGTAAGCGGGATACCTGCGATTGCGAAAGATGTAGCGTAGATCGGATGAGCATGTACAACAGATCCTACGTCCGGTCTCTTCTCATATACTCTCATATGCATCTTGATCTCAGATGATGGTTTGAATCCTGGGTTAGCCTGGATAACATTTCCTTTTGCATCAACTTTACAGATGAACTCTGGAGTCATGAAGCCTTTGGATACACCAGTAGGTGTGCAAAGGAACTCATTGTCGTTAAGCTTTACAGAGATGTTGCCATCATTTGCTGCAACCATGTTGCGGTTATAGATTCTTCTTCCGATGTCGCAAATCTGTTTTTTGATTTCGTATTCGTTTACCATGCTTTTTTCCTCCTTAAGCACATTCAGGTGCGGTGGATTATGTATTTTATAGTACCGCACCGGGTAACTTATCATGGCTGGACATAGTCAGCCTGTTACTTTTATGGTTATGTTGTAAGTTTACACCATTCCACATCATAAGTCAAGGTTTTTCCGTTGTTTTATGTTGTTTTGTGTGGAATCTTTGGAGAATTGCTATGTTGTTTTACGTGGTTTTGATATTTTTCCCACATTCTCAAGGTTTGTTTTCTTTGCTTTCTTCTGTGCTTTTCACGGATGGTTCTTCAG
>PPYE01662779.1_pt1 | contig 12082 bp, 21 predicted proteins | sample 1559881 | NCBI WGS metagenome assembly PPYE01 (sample SAMN08240022, study PRJNA423297) | Human gut metagenome, whole genome shotgun sequencing project.
GGTAATCATCAATCTCAAGAGGCTTTACGCTCTCCGCTGTAGTTCTTACGTTTACAAATTTCTGCATTACCTTTTACCTCCTTTAAGTAATAATTGTGCATATATTCTACATTAGGCTCTACATATTTCTGGTATAGCCTAAAGCTATCACAATGCTGTAGCCAGCCCACATAGCTATTAAATGAGCACCACTCACTATAAGTAGGGCTCACATTGTTTTCTCTTTTACTGGAGATGCTAAGCATCCTACGCTTAAATGTCTTGCAAGTTGATTTTCTGAGTAAGGTATACTCTCCGAAAAATCTATAGCCTACAAAATCTACACCTCTTACCTTAGTAGGAAATACCTGCCAGTTATGCTTAAGCACCTGCTTAAGATTTACTGCCATAAACTCATCTAACTCTCTTTTGAGTTTGTGTAATTCCTCTTTACTGCTACCGAAAATAACCATATCATCCATGTATCTAAAGTAGTACTTAACTCCCTTAACCTCTTTGAGCCAGTGATCTACTACAGATAGATTAAAATTACCGTCATACTGGCTAACATAGTTTCCAATAGGAATACCTACGCCATCCACAAACTCTCTACCGTTATCGTCTATGATAATATTTACCGCCACACCTAGCCTCTGGAGGATCTCTATATTTTCCTCTGTGGCTGGACAAGTACTAATACTATCTATGATCTCATCCATTAACCAGATAAGCTCCTCATCCTTAAAGAGCTCTCTATACTTAGCCTTTAGTACATCGTGTACAATGCTGGGATAATACTTTCTTACATCCAGCTTTAAGCAATACTTTGTAGCCTCTGGATCTGATACTAAAATACTGGGTATCCACTTCTCCGCTACTACTTTTCCATCTTTCTTAATCTTTTTCTTATACCCTCGTAATTGATTGATAATAGGCTGGATCCCTCTGTTAGGGATTGCACTATAGGTATCTTTTGTCATGGAATTAAGTAAGTAGGGCTCTATAACCTGTAAGATAGCCCATTGACATATACGGTCTGGATAGTACGGTAACTTATAAATCTCCCTCTCCTTACTCCCCTCTTTTCTTACAAAAGTTTCATAGTCTGAGGTATGATACCTGTGTTCTATTAGATTTTCCTGTAGCCTCCTTAGGTAATGATCCAGATCTTTTTCTATACGCTTTACCTCTGCATACCACCCTTTACCTCTCTTTGCGTTCTTGTGGGCTTTTCTAAGATTATCCATATCGCATATCTTAGAAAATAAATCTCCAGTATCTTTCATGTGTTTTGGCACCCACCTTATCATAATTTTGTATGTGCATAAGAGGGAGCTAACTACCTGCTGTAGTACCCCTGTGCTATCGTTCACATAACAATCAGTTCTTAGCTTGCTAGGCTAACATGGTTTACGGATTTCTCCGCACATAAGCACCCTCTTAGCTATTTTTTACCGCTCCTCATAGAGGAGTTTTATGTTCTGGCAAGAGCCACGGTAGCTGTTACTCACTTAATGTAAAATAAGTGTCACAGTGAACACATATTTCTCTGATTTTCTTTTATTTTTATATGCACATATAGTAAGTGACTGCTGATATTACGATTGCGATTACCAGAGGCATTATTACCATTCAGATTGAAACTGCAATTAGAGCCATTATTCCATTTACTGCCTAATTTAGTAATTAAGAAACCTTATCAGCTACCGACAAAAAGGGTAATAAAAAAGAGCTTTCCAGCTCCTCCTATTACCCTTTTTGATTTTATTTATTTTTCCTCAAAGATTTAAGCAACCTTTGTTTGAGGCACATACAGCAAGCGACCGCCGATATAACGATAGCGAATACCAGAGGCATAACTACCACTCAGATCGAAACCGCAATAAGAGCCATTATCCCAGCCACCGCCCAATCCAGCAATCAAGAAACCGTTGTAGGTGTAATTCTGCCATACAAAGTTACCTGTGAATACATCCGATCCACTAGCCTCTGTAGGGATAAGTAACTCTGGATGCTCTGGATCAATACCAAAGGCACTTTGATAACCGTTACTATGGCTCCAGTGATAGCCTAAGCTCTTGTATCCTGTGGTAGTATCATCTGCTACTGTAGCTCCGATCTCATGCACAAATACCTCATTCTGTCCTTTAGCTAAGATATTTACCTTATCCAGCCAAGTCCAGATATTGCCCCAGAGATTTTCCTCTCCTCTGTAAGATACTGAGCACTTACCATCTACACCACCGTTAGGATCAATACCAGATTTCTCGTATATCTGCATATAGCCCTTACTGTTTCCGTTATCTCCTACCTTATCCCAGTGATAACCACTCTCCCTCTCTATGAGGGCTAGTACCGTGTAATAATCTACTCCGTACTCTTTACACTCACACCAGAGGTAAACCTGTACTATTTCTGGAAAACATCCTCCAGCATCCTTATACTCCTGTGGGATCTCATAATATCTAAATCCCTCCTCGTATACCTCAGCTCCCCAATCTGCACTCATCGTATTATACGGATATGTATAGTTAAGATCGTGCTCCAGCTTTACCTCCTGCTCTGTTTCCGTTACTGGCTCTGTATTCTCAGCTTGCGGAGCTTGTGGAGTTTCTGTAATATAAATCTCCTCAGTAGGAGACTCCTTATCTGCTCCTTTGAGATTTACACTCATTGCCACAGTAATTACTCCAGCTATTATTACTCCTACCAGTATAAGAGGCTTTATATTTACTCTGGCTCTCCTCTTTCTTCTTTTAACTCTCCTTTTGCTCATCCTGCACCTCCTGTAAGATCCTATTTAATCCTGCTATTACTTTCTGCATATTATCTACTTGCCCTACTAATCTGCTTAGGGTAGTGGATATATCATCTGGATCTCTGGAGTACCAGTAACCATAAGTAGAGCTACATATAGCCTCTCCATTCTGCCTCAGATCGCTTACAATGTTTCTTAGCTGTTTCTGATGCACATTAAACAGTACACACAGCTCTCTAGCTTTTATCGCTTTTCCCTCTGTAATATGAAACTCCTTAAGGTACTCAGTAATATCCTTGCCTACCTCCGCCACAGCTTTTACCTCCCTTTTAAGTTGATATATAACCTAATCACTTTTGAGGAGGATTTTTAGAGAAAATATAAAAAAGTGGTACATCTTTTCTCACAAAATGTACCACTCTCTGTATTATTCCTCTACGATCTCTCCATCTTCTGTTACTTCTACAATTTCTCCCTCAATACAGCGGTAGTATGTATCCTCTTTGATCTTCTCTCCATCTACTACTACCATCTTAGCTCCTGTGAGCTCCCAGCTCTCCTTATCATAAGGATCCATATAATCTCCATCGCTATATCTGGCTCCTACATATTTCCAATCAGAGAGGATAAGATGAGCTCCCTTACAGCCCTTAGCTCTTGCCTCATGCCCCCATGCAACCGCTACACCAGTAGGATCACTAACAGATGAGGCTCCTTTATACCCTGTAGCGGATGAGGCTCCTTTATACCCTGTAGCGGATGAGGCTCCACAATTCCCTGTAGCGGATGAGGCTCCACAATTCCCTGTAGCGGATGAGGCTCCACAAAGATAACTCTACCTCATGGAATACGCTATGTGCTGGATCATAATATCCAAAACAATCTAACGAATACTCGCAAGCGTGAAAACCTGTATCACAGCACTCCGCTCTTTCTGTGTGAAATTCCTTACCCTCCTCATACTGATAACCTCTACAGGTAAGATCTTTGTTAAATCCTTTAAATGCTCTCATAGATTTTTCTCCTTTTCTATGTGTGTTATTTTTATTGATAAATAACTTAATCCTCAATATGAGGAAAATTTAGATAGTTTTTGAAAAATATTTTTATTTACTGCTTTCCATTCTTTCTCTGGTACGGTTTACCTTAAAGGTCTTAACTGCTAAGAGCTCATCCTCTGGGATCTGGAGGAGATACTTTACCTGCTCCAGCATTAACTCTACATCTGCGATCTCCTCTACTAAGTTATCTCTGGCAATAGCCTTTTTATCCTCCGCTACAGGCTGTCCTAAGCCTGTTTCTACTCTACGGTACTTGTTTACCGCCTGTATGAGCTCTGCACACTCCTCTACTAACTGGTTACTCTGTGCCTCATATCCATAATACTTAGCTGTTTCTAAGTTCATCTCACTAATTTTACACATATCAATACGCCTCCTTAATTAACTCTCTGATCCTGTAAATCTCTGCACTCTCTAACCCTAATGGATCGTGATCTACTCCTCCAATAGCATCTATAACCGCTCTGAGTGCCTCCCTGCTCTTATACAGATCCTCCATTAAAGTATCCTCAATGAGGTAATACTCCTTAGGATCTCCAAAAGATACCGCTATGGCATAATCCTCTTTTCTCATGGCTAAGCTCTGCTCCTTAGCCTTATCTATCCAGCTCTTTTTTACTGTGATACTCTGGCTAGGGTTCATCTTTGTTTTAGCCTCAATAAAGAGTTTATCTACCACTACATCTCCTTTTAGAAACGGAGTAGATCCAGATCCTACTACCTGCCTACCGCCCATAGCCTTAGCTATACGCTTTTCCTGTATTGAGCTCTTAGCTCTTGTACTATCTTTCAATCTCTATTTCTCCCTTAAATCTTTAATCCTAGAAATACTTACCCTCTGCACTTTTCCTTTACAAGATACAAGAGCATAAGATCCTAACAATGAGGAAACAAACTCTAATACCTCATACTCCTCTGTATTGTAAGTACAAGTATTACAATCTGGCATTTGATCAACTTGTCCGCTAAAACTTTCCCATGTATCTACACACATTCTACAGGCTCCAAATGGGGGACTTAACTTACATACTTTCACTACTCCGCCTCTCTTTCTTCTAATCTCACTCCGCCATACTCCCAGAGATCCTTTTTCATCTCATCCATATCTAGCTCTCCATTTTGCCAGCGTTCATAGTACTGTAATACCAGCTCTGTAAACTCTGGTATCTTCTTTACATAGGTCTTTTTCCAGTAGTGATCCATGAGTACCTCCATAGGAAGTACTAAGAGTAATGTCATAGCTGTATTTATGGCATCCTCCATAGCCTCCTGTTTGATCCTCTTAAGATCCTCCTCTGTTACCTGCCTTACTGCATTATGGAGCTGTGATCTGGTTAGGTTATAGGTTTTTACCTGTTTACCTTTTTGCTTTTCAAGCCTACGCCTCTCAGCTCTACCCACACTTAACACTCCTCTCTCATATAAATCTTACTGGCTCTCCTACCCTTTTTACCATTAAGAACCCACTTACTGAGTTATCCTCTATCTGAGGTAGTGTATTTACATAAAGCTCTATACCTAACTCCTCTCGGAGTTCTCTGTTTATACTCTCTAAAGGAGCGTTTACAAGATAATTCAACTCACTCATAGTAGTAGCTGTAAAAGGCTTTCCTATAAAATCTCCCATTACACCTACTCCCTCATCTCTTACCCTGCTCCACGCCTCCTTAAGCAAACTCATTAGCCTACTTACATCCATGATATACCGCCTCTACTTTCCACCGCTTAAGAAACTCCTCCAGAGAGTTATACTCAAACTTATAAGCTCTTACCGATACCACCAGCTTATTTCCTGTGCATCTGGTTTTAATCGGATACACCTTACCGCTCTGAAGCTCACACTCTACCCCTATGTATCTAGCTTTTATCATCCTGCTCCTCCTGTACCTGCATAGCCTGTAATCTGTTTAATAGTCTACTGGTATCCTTAATGACTAACTCCAGATCTATAGGATCCATCTTTCCATTAAGCCTCTGCTCCAGCTCTGTTACCCAGCTATCGTTATCCCACCATCTCCACGGTAAAATACCAGCCTTATCTAAGACTTTCTTAACGCTTTTCCACGCCTGTAGCTCTTTCTCTACATTCTGGAGGCTTTTTAACTTCTTTTCTGCCTCCTCTAAATCCTTTGCTAACTTTGTGCCTAATCTCTGCCCTATAGCACTCTTTACTACCTTATCCTCCAGATAATCCTTACAGTACTCCGCCCTATCATTGTAAAAAGGGATCCTATCCTCCTCCAGCCGACTAAAGATAATGTACTTATACACACCTACAGGCTCCTCTATCTGCCTGTACAATGCTTTTTTAACCGTTCTCAGAGCCTTAGTATCTGGATTGAAATAGATAAGCCCTACATGATCTGGGAGCTCCTCTTTCTTTACCAGCCCCTTAGGTACTACAAAATAAAACTCATTACAGTACTGTAGGTATAAATGCCACTTATTATCCTGTAGAAAATCATTTCTACTCACTTTGATCTCATAGCCGATAATATTAGGCTTTGTTACCTTTTGCTGTAGGAGCACTCCGCAAGATGGGTTATGCTCCTTACCGTTTGCGTGAAAAGGGCAAGTACACATAAGATCCGATCCTGTGTTTTTAATCTCCTTAAGTAGCCCTGCTCCGTAGAGCTGGAGCTTAAGATCCTTAAGTACCTGCTCTACTGTGGCTACTATTGGAGTTTTCCAGATCGTTATCACTTTTTAGCCTTTGCCTTTTTAGGAGCTGTGAGCTTAAGCATTACTACCTCTGTTACCTTTAAGGCATCTGCTAATACTTCCTGTGGCAACTCTCCAGCCTCTACCGCCTTAAGAGTTGCATCCTCATCTACAACCTCCTTAGTTGCGATACAGCTAGTAAGGTTTCTCTCATGGAGCTCTGCTAAGAGCTTTTCCTCATCCATGCTCTTACGCTCCTGCACAATTCGCTCAAAGCGGTATCCAGCCTCATCCGTGTAATCACTTTCTCCAGCCTCTAACATCGCATCCTTAAGGAGTGCCTTGTATTTCTCCTCCTCTTTCTTTGCCGTATCAAAGGCTAACTTTTTGGCTTTATAAGCCTCCTTTAACTCTGCTAAATTCATTAGCTTGTACCTCCTTTAAAAATTAAAATATATTCCTAAAACTACTGTTTAACAGTAGTGAATAGGTAAAAAAATATAGGTAGAGGAGCTTTAGTAGCTTTACCCTACTGTTTAGTAGTATAATGGAGTATTTACCACTTGTCAATAAAAAATTCTGTTTAACAGTAGTTTTTGTATGTTTTACTTTACTTTTCTACTGTTTAGGTGTATTATTTAATCATCCCTCAAAGAGAGGAGGTGATACAATGGCTAACAATTCCTCTCTCACGGATAACTTTGTAAAAGCTCTGAGTTACTACTTAGCACTATCTGGAAAGAGTAAGAAAGAGGTAGCGGATGGTATTGGAATACCGCCTACTACTTTCTCCTCTTGGAGTAATGGTAAACACTTACCAGATATGGATAGGCTCCAAAACCTAGCTACATACTTAGGAGCCCCTGTTAGTGAGTTTTTCGATTTTACCGCTAACACTTCTACTCCAGATCCGCTACTTACAGAGCTCACAGATATTTTTTCTGAGTTATCTACTGAGGATAAACTCTTAGTGAGGGATGTAGCTCTTAGGATCTACAAACTCCAACATACAGAGGAGTAATCCTCTGGGGAGCCAGTCTTATATAGGCTGGCTCTTTCTTTTTATTCTGCTACCAGTATTTTCCTAAAGCTACTGGTAATATCTGTTAAAAAGCTGGGATCTGTGGCTCACTCTCACGCTCTCTAAGAGGTGTAGAGTTTCCAGCCTTTGAAAAGTCCATATAAGCCAGAGGGATACCGTACAGATCACTAAGCTCCTGTGCTTTCTCCATCTTAGGAGCTGTCTTACCTGTTTCCCAGCTAACTATAGTCTTATCGCTACAGCCTAAGATCTCTGCTACCTCTGCCTGTGAGTATCCTGCCTGTATTCTGCAAGCGGAGAGCCTCCATTTCATTTCAAAGTAATTCATTAACTAGCCCTCCCTGCTTTATATTTTTCCAGAGCCTCCTCTGTTACAAACTTCTTAAGAGTAGGGATCATTACCTCACGCTCTACAGCCTCCAGCTTTCCGCTCTGGATATTTCTGTAAACATTTCTCTCACTACAGCCTAAGATCTGGGCTACCTCCTCTACTGTGTAGGCTTTCTCCTGTGGCTCCTCCTGCTTTTCCTCTACCGCCTCTACAGGAGCCTCCTCTCCAAACACTGGAGCATACTTAGCCTTAAAAACCTCACTCTGAGCTCCGATAATACGCCCTGCCATAAGATCACAGCCAGCCTTAGTAATGTGATACAATCTACCGCCCTTATCTGGATCCTCTGAGAAATACTTAGGAGCCTCATCTCCTAACTGTGTAATATATTTGCGGATCGCTCTTAAAAGGTTATCGTGCCTCTTTCCCAGCATCTCCGCTACTTCCTTACTTGTAATCGTCATATAAAAAAGTACCTCCTTTTCCGATTTACTTAACCTAATCAGAAAAAGAGGTAACATTTAGAGAGATTTTTATTATTTTTTCTTACTTAAATCAAAAATAGAGATTTTATCATTCTCTGAGTTAATTCTAGTATTAGTATCTACCACAATCTTATTATCTAAGATACCTGCTACAAGCCTCTGGATAATCTCTAACTCTCCCATCTCATGTAAATAAATAGGGTACACATCTCCCTCATCTGTAAGATATACAGGGATAATCCTCCCCTTAGGTACTCCGCCTTTAGAAACCATAATCTTTCTCTCCTCCTTTATCCTTTTCTCCGTCTGGTTTATCATCCTTTTTATCCTCTGTGCTCTCCTCTGGATTTTCACTAAGGAGAGGCTTAAGGTATCCTGTGTTTACTTCCCAGATCATAAGTACCTCTTTGTTATTGATACCATATCTATTTTTCTTAATGCTGATTTTAAGAGTGCCATCTATCACAGATAAAGATAATACTCTTGTGGCGTTTTGCCCTACACCGTCACTCTCTGCCAGATCGTGGAGCTCTGGGCTCTCTCCCTTTTTACGGTTCTTAACTGCCTCACGGTTAGCCTGTGCCATAAGGAGTACAGGCTTTTTAAGCTCCTTACTCATCAAAAAGAGATCCTCTGAGATATTGTTATAAGCTATTCTAGGTATATCCGCCCTACGCTTATCACTCATAAGAGAGAGCTGATCTATTACAATCATATCCGCCCCATGCTTAATAGCTAAGCTCTTAATCTCATCCACATTAGGCTTACGCCCCTCAAAATCATCTGGAGTAACTACGATAAATCCGCTCTTTTGCTGGAGCTGTGTTATATACTTCTCATAGTCCTCCTGTAAGTACTTTGCTCCGTCTGTATCTGGTTTCTTTCCCAGAGTGCCAGATCCGTTAAGGAGCCCCATATTACTAAAATGCTTATTGAGAGTATCGAAACGAAAACCAACCATAGCGGTACTCATCTCTCCAGAGTACATAAGGATTTTATAACCCATATTCCACGCCATAGTAGCAAAGTACTCTCCGATCCATGTTTTACCAACATTAGTACGCCCTGTGAGTACTACCAGATCCTCTCCCCAGAGCCAGCCATTAGTAATCTCATCCAGCTTAGGGATACCTGTAGGAATACCTATAAGCCCCTTTACCTCACAACGCTTTTTATACTCTGTAAGACGATCTCCAGCGTTAGAGATAATATCATAGCCATCTTTATTCCTGCTCACTGGTACGGATTTCTCCAGCTTTTCTATCTCCTCTTTGAGGTACTGGATAGCCTTAATACTATCCTCTTTTACTACCTTTGCTGTATCCTCAATCAGAGGCACCAGCTTAGTATATGTGTAAGCCTCTTTGAGCTTGTATACTAAGTAATCTGTACTCTCTGTAACCTCCAGCATTTGAAAATCTTTGAACCTGCCTAAAAAGGTTAGTTTATCTGGCATCTGCTTATAGCTGTTGTAATGCTCTATGATAAAATGGATCTCATCCTTACAGGTAAGAAACATCTCCTCTATTACTCCGTTAGAGTGGAGGATCTCCAGATCTGGAGCATCTAATACTTTACAGAGTAAGCTCTGCTCAATCATATTAGCCATTTATAATCCCCTCCTATCTCCGCTTGTAATTTCTACTACCTGTGAGGATCCCAATACTCTACTGGCTATCCGATCCCCTAACTCGCCCCTAAGCTCCTCTGGAGAGAGGTTACTGGTATAGATCGTAGTGAGGTTATTAGATACTCTGGTATTTATAATACTTACCATCCTCTCCCTTACCCAATCTGTTACCCTCTCTGCTCCTATATCATCTATGATAAGGAGCCTACAGGTTTTTATCATTCTGAGTACCTCATCAAACTCTGGATCTTTGTTATCATAGTTATCTCTAAGATCTTCTAAGAAAGTGGGGAGAAAAATATATAGCCCCTCATTTTCCAGCCCTGTATTAAAAGCTATCTTTCTGAAAAAGTAACTCATAATCTTACAAGCCCATGAGGTTTTACCATTCCCTGTACTCTTTCCCCAGATATATAAACCTCTGCCCTCATCTACCATACTGAGCACATCATTTTTATAATTATCCAGTGTTGTAAACGCCTCCAGATCCTCTCCATTCTCTGGCTTAAGAGCGATAGTATAACGGTATCTCTCTGGGATCCTGCTTAAATTGTATAAAGCTCTAAGTACTCTGTAGCCTCCGCATACATCACTACAGGAGCTTTTATCTTTCTGGCAATAGTCACTTGCATAACATTTCATCCGCTTTTACCTCCTTTTGAGTAATCCTAATCACAAAAGAGGTAAAAATTTAGAGGAGAGCTTTTACACCCTCCTCCAGATTACTTAAACACAATATCCTTACCCTCAGCATCTTTAAGGGTATTACCGCTAAACTTTTTACTAACCGCTGTAGGCTTTCCCTGTCTACCATAGTTCTTAAGTGGATAGAGATCTTTCCATCCCTTATCTATACTCTGATCCACAATAGCCAGAGCCACTACAGGATCCTCTCCAGCATTATCTCTAAGAGTACTAGCAAACTTTTCTACAGTAGTTACCTTAGGCGTATAGTTTTTACCCCTACAGTACTGTATAAATTTACTAAGAGCCTCTTTCACAAACTTATTAACAGGATCCTCTAAGATAGTACTATAAGATCTCTTTTTAGGGGCTTTGCCCTCCATCTCTTTAGAGATGGATTTTTCTATATTATCTTTACTATCTTTATTGAGTAAAAAATTTTTACTCGTATCGGGTAAAGTTTTTTTACTCGTTGGATCTTCATCGGATAAAATTTTTTTACTCGGTCTTAAAGCTGTATAGCTGTTGTAAATGAGAGCTCCTTTAGTGGTACTACTCTTAGTGAGGAGCCCCTGCTTAACTAGGTTATCTAAAGTGTTAATTACCGTAGGTCTTGATACACCACCCAGCCACTCACAGAGGTAATCTACACTCCCTGTAAAAGCTGTGTTAGTAGTCTGAGAAAATCCGTAGATGATCGCATAGAGCATAAGTGCGTTACCCTTTAGTTTTAGCTCTGTTACCATCCAGCCCTGTACAGCAAAGTAATTATCCTCTCTTACTTTTATCTGTTTTGCCATAATTACCTCCAGTTAAGGAGAGAGGAGAGATACTCTCCCCCCCCTGTAAGTATTACTCCATCTCTGAGATGGTTTTCTCAATGTTATCACAAACCTCATCAAAAGCCTGTTTAATGATAGCCTCTCTCTGCTGAGGGTTCGTACTTCCATCAATCTTAAGATCCATCTTTACTGTAGGCTTACACCAGATACCACTCTTATTCTGTACACTCATACCCAGCTCTACGCTGATACCTGCTACCCTTGCTGTAAACTCATTTGCCATCTTTGTTATCCTCCATCTCTTTTAAATTTTTTTCTCTGCGTGCCATTCTACGGTTATACTCTTCCACGGATTTACAGCCCATCTTTCTAGCTACTACCTTTTTGTGGAGGAGGGTACCATTATTTTTCTGGATCTGCCTCTGCATTTTCCTCTTGAAACTGCTCACTCTTTTCTGCCTCCATTTCCTCTACGCTGTGCCACACGTTATCCTCTGTTTCAATCTCACACTCTTTATCGTGTGGATTGATAGTAACCGTTACATCACAGCTATTAGAGCTAAAGCTAGGTAATCCAGATCCGTAACCGCCATTACCTTTTACCTTAGTTCCTAAGGCGGTAGAGATAATATCCTCTAAGGATTTACCATTTACCTCTAAACCGTATCC
>PPYE01344977.1_pt1 | contig 12077 bp, 8 predicted proteins | sample 1559881 | NCBI WGS metagenome assembly PPYE01 (sample SAMN08240022, study PRJNA423297) | Human gut metagenome, whole genome shotgun sequencing project.
TCTTCACCTTTAATGTTATATACGTTAACTTCCATTATTTCTCAATTATTACGATTGAACCTTTGCAACCAGGAACAGACCCCTTAATCAAAAGAAGATTATGCTCCGCGATTACCTTTAATACCTGCAGGTTTTGAACAGTTACTCTGTCGCCACCAAGCTGTCCACCCATGCGCATTCCCTTGAATACTTTTGCGGGGTAAGAACAAGCACCAATAGAACCCGGCTTACGAGCGCGGTTGTGCTGACCGTGAGTAGTCTGGCCTACACCACCGAAACCGTGGCGCTTTACCACGCCCTGAAACCCCTTACCCTTAGAGGTACCTACAACGTCAACAAAAGTTGTGTCATTGAACAGTTCTACAGTAACAGTGTCACCCAGATTCAACTCTGTTTCAAATTCTTTGAACTCAGCCAAGTGTTTCTTGGGAGTTACTCCAGCTTTTTTAAAGTGCCCCATCAAAGGCTTTGTAGTGTGCTTCTCCTTCTTATCTTGGAAGCCCAGCTGAACAGCTTCATAACCGTCCTTTTCTACAGTTTTCACTTGAGTAACAACACAAGGACCTGCTTCGATAACAGTGCATGGTACATTCTTACCCTTACAATTTTCTCAGCTGACTTGTCAACCAAGTTGTGGTCGTAAGATTTCAGTTTGATTCTAATTTTTTGACTCATTACTGTTTTTAGTTATTAAATAGTTATATAAGATGAAGTTCCGCAGGCTAAGAGTCATTCGCTAGCCTACGGGACTTCAAGTTTTTTTTAGATTAAGTCAGCACGGCCTTTCACTTCCTCCAATACTGCCTTGGCAATAGAGTTGGAAACCTGGGCATGGTGAGAATATACCATTGAAGAGGTTGCACGACCAGAAGTGATGGTACGCAATGCTGTTACGTAACCAAACATTTCTGCCAGCGGAACCATTGCCTTCACGATACGTGCACCGGAACGGCTAGATTCCATACCTTCCACCTGGCCACGACGCTTGTTCAAGTCACCGATAACATCACCCATGTTTTCTTCCGGAGTAACAACTTCCAGCTTCATGATAGGCTCCATCAATACCGGACCCGCCTTAGCACAAGCGTTCTTATATGCCTGGATAGCACAGATTTCGAAAGACAACTGGTCAGAGTCAACCGGGTGGAAAGAACCGTCAATCAAAGTTACTTTCAGTGAATCCAGCGGATAACCAGCCAACACACCGTTCTTCATAGCAGTAGTGAAGCCCTTCTGTACAGACGGAATAAATTCCTTAGGGATGTTACCACCCTTCACTTCGTCAACGAATTGCAATCCACCTTCCTTGAAGTCTTCATCAACCGGGCCGATATTCACGATAATATCAGCGAATTTACCACGACCACCAGACTGCTTCTTGTAAACTTCACGCAAATTAACTGTCTTAGTGATAGCCTCCTTGTAGTTAACCTGAGGCTTACCTTGGTTACATTCAACCTTGAACTCACGTTTCAGACGGTCGATAATAATATCCAAGTGGAGCTCACCCATACCAGAGATAACTGTCTGACCAGTCTGTTCGTCAGTCTTAACTGTGAACGTCGGGTCTTCTTCAGCCAACTTAGCCAAACCATTTGACAGCTTATCCATATCTTTCTGAGTCTTAGGCTCAACAGCGATACCAATTACCGGTTCCGGGAAGTCCATAGATTCCAATACAATCGGTGCAGTTTCGTCACACAATGTATCACCAGTATGTATATCCTTGAAACCTACGCCAGCACCAATATCACCAGCACCGATAACTTCTACCGGATTCTGCTTGTTTGAGTGCATCTGGAACAAACGGGATACGCGTTCTTTCTTACCAGAACGAGAGTTATAGATATAAGAACCAGCCTCTATCTTACCGGAATAAACGCGGAAGAAAGTCAAACGACCTACATACGGGTCAGTTGCAATCTTAAATGCCAAAGCAGAAGTCTTTTCGTCTTCGCTCGGTTTACGATCTTCTTCAGCACCAGTTTCGGGATTTGTACCGACAACATTCTCTGTATCCAGCGGAGAAGGCAAGAATGCACAAACGTAATCAAGCAATGTCTGTACACCTTTGTTCTTGAATGAAGAACCGCAAAGCATCGGAACGACAGCCATTTGCACTGTTGCGTTACGGAGAGCTCTCAAAACCTCTTCTTCTGTAATGGTAGAAGGATCATCGAAATATTTCTCCATCAAAGCATCATCAAACTCAGCCACTTTTTCGAGCATCTTATCTCTCCATTCGTTAGCTTCGTCTACCAGATTTGCAGGGATTTCCTCTACTGTATAGTCAGCGCCCATTGTTTCATCATGCCAATAGATAGCTTTCATTTTGATAAGGTCTACCAGGCCTTTGAAAGATTCCTCAGCACCGATAGGAACGACGATAGGACACGGATTAGCTCCCAAAACATCCTTCATTTGGCGAACTACTTCAAAGAAGTCAGCGCCCGAACGGTCCATCTTATTAACGTAAGCGATACGCGGTACGTTATATTTGTCAGCTTGGCGCCAAACTGTCTCAGATTGCGGTTCAACACCACCTACTGCACAGTAAGCAGCAACGGCGCCATCAAGAATACGCAAAGAACGCTCTACCTCAGCGGTAAAGTCAACGTGTCCCGGAGTGTCAATCAAGTTAATTTTATAAGTATCACCGGCATATTTCCAACGAGTGGTAGTAGCAGCAGAAGTGATAGTGATACCACGTTCCTGTTCTTGCTCCATCCAGTCCATTGTAGCGGCACCATCGTGCACCTCACCGATTTTGTGGGTTAAACCCGTGTAAAACAAAATACGTTCAGAGGTCGTTGTCTTTCCGGCATCGATGTGGGCCATGATACCGATATTACGTGTCAAATGTAAATCATGCTTTGCCATTTTCTAATTCCCTTACTTTAAGTTTTTAATCTTCTAATTGGTTAGTCTCTTATAGTATTAGAATCTGAAATGAGCAAACGCACGGTTAGCTTCTGCCATTCTGTGCATGTCTTCTTTACGTTTGTAAGCACCACCCTGTTCGTTGAAAGCATCCATGATTTCAGCGGCTAACTTGTCAGCCATTGACTTGCCACCACGCTTACGTGCAAAGATAATCAAGTTCTTCATTGAAATTGACTCCTTACGGTCAGCACGGATTTCTGTAGGAACCTGGAAAGTAGCACCACCCACACGGCGAGACTTCACTTCCACCTGAGGAGTCACATTATCCAGAGCTTTTTTCCAAATTTCAAGAGCGGATTTCTCTTCGTTCTGCATTTTATTCTTCACTGTTTCCAACGCAGCATAGAAGATTTCATAAGAAGTGTTCTTCTTTCCATCGTACATCAAATGATTCACGAACTTGGAAACTTTTACATCATTGAACACGGGATCCGGAAGGATAACGCGTTTTTTCGGTTTTGCTTTTCTCATTTGTCTGAAAGAATAATGTTTTTCGTTCTTGGTTGTTTACTTCTGTCTTCTTCAACTCTCCCACGACCACCACGTACCAATACAATAGAGTGTTCTTGCAAATTGTGACCTTCTCCCGGAATATAAGAGTTCACCTCTTTACCATTGGTCAAACGTACACGAGCTACTTTACGCATAGCTGAATTCGGTTTTTTCGGAGTGGTTGTATACACTCTCACGCAAACGCCACGTCTTTGAGGACAAGAGTCCAAGGCTGGAGACTTTGATTTCTCCACCAGCACTTCGCGTCCTTTTCTTACTAATTGCTGAATTGTAGGCATTTTAATTGTTTTTAGTTATATATTATTGTTTATATTAATTCAAAACTATGCGCGATTGCACACCAGCCTTTGGCATTCCAGGCATCACGCGAATAAAGTCGAGAATAAATTCCGAACTGGAATGAGTTATAATAGCCAAATTGGCATATGTACCTTGCGCCACTTCTTCCTTCAATTCTATCTGAAGTTGACCGTTGTTGTTTTCTTGATTTTCCATGTTGCACAATTATTTTTAAAATGTTCTTAAAAGATAGACCAAAAGTACTCTTTTTTTTCGGACGATATACATTTAAGTCCCCAAAAGACACATAATAATCCGTCCAGAAAAAGAAGCAAGCCACTACAATCGTTTTGCAGTAGCACTATAACAAACATGCAGAAGCGTTGCAATACAGAAGGAAGAGGCAAAGATAAAACAGAGAGGGAATACTCCTTCTTATAGGATATTCCCTCTCTCTATTTAATAGAATTATATTGACGTTGTAAGGTTATCCCTCTACTTTCTCGTCTACAGCATAATCAAGTACCGTCTTCTTGTTAGCAAGCATACGGTCGTACTCTTCTTTGGAGCCAACAATAATCTTCTCGAACTCGCGCTGTCCGGTACCGGCAGGAATCAGGTGACCGCAGATTACGTTCTCCTTCATACCTTCCAGACGGTCCACCTTTCCGTTGATGGCAGCCTCGTTCAGCACCTTCGTCGTTTCTTGGAAGGAAGCAGCCGACATGAAGCTTGAAGTCTGCAATGCAGCACGGGTGATACCTTGAAGAATCTGAGTAGAAGTCGCAGGTACAGCGTCGCGCACTTCCACGGGTTTCAAGTCGCGGCGTTTCAACATGGAGTTCTCGTCACGCAGCTTGCGGGCCGTCACGATCTGACCAGCCTGCAAACTCTGGGAATCTCCAGCATCCACTACCACCTTCTTTCCCCAGATACGGTCGTTCTCTTCCATGAATTCCATCTTGTCAACAACTTGCTGCTCCAGGAAGCGGGTATCACCCGGCTCGTCAATTTCCACCTTGCGCATCATCTGACGTACGATGATTTCAAAGTGCTTATCGTTAATCTTCACACCCTGCAGACGGTAAACGTCCTGAACCTCGTTCACGATATATTCCTGCACGGCTGTAGGACCTTTGATGGCCAGGATGTCCGCAGGTGTGATAGCACCGTCTGATAACGGAGTACCGGCACGTACATAGTCGTTCTCCTGAACCAAAATCTGCTTGGACAACGGTACGAGGTACTTCTTCACTTCGCCGGTCTTGGAAGTAACGATGATTTCGCGGTTACCGCGTTTCACTTTACCCATGGTAACCTCACCGTCGATTTCTGAAACCACAGCAGGATTAGACGGGTTACGTGCCTCAAACAGCTCAGTGACACGGGGAAGACCACCCGTGATATCACCCGCTTTACCTACGGCACGCGGAATCTTCACGATAACTTCACCGGCCTTTACCTTTTGACCGTCCTCAACCACCACGTGGCCACCTACCGGCAAGTTGTATGTACGGATCAGTTCGCCGTCTTCTGTCATGATGTGTGCGGTAGGCACCTTCGTCTTATCCTTAGACTCAATGATGATGATTTCGCGCAAACCGGTAGATTCATCAGACTCTACCTTATAAGTCACGTTTTCAATAACGCCTTCAAATTCAATCTTACCGGTAGCTTCGGTAATGATAACTGCGTTGAACGGATCCCAACGGGCAATCATCTTGCCCTTCTCTACCATTTCACCGTCAGCAGCATAGAGCGTAGAACCGTAAGGTACGTTGTGGATAGAAAGAACAATACCCGTGTTGACATCCACGAAACGCACTTCAGCCAGACGGCCTACCACTACCTTTGCAGGTTCGCCTGCTTCGTCAATAACGTCTACCGTACGGAGTTCTTCGAATTCCAAACGGGCAGGGTTCTTAGCCACGATACTTGCGTTGGCAGCGATATTGGCTGCCGTACCACCGGCATGGAATGTACGCAGTGTCAACTGTGTACCCGGCTCACCGATAGACTGTGCAGCAATTACGCCGACTGCCTCACCTTTCTGAACCATGCGGCTGGAAGCCAGATTACGTCCGTAACACTTGGCACAAACACCCTTCTTGGATTCGCAGGTCAATACGGAACGGATTTCAACACTCTCAATCGGGGAATCTTCAATCTTCTGCGCAATGTCTTCGGTAATTTCCTCACCGCCAGCCACAATCAGTTCGCCAGTTGTAGGATGAACAATATCATGTACGGATACACGACCGAGGATGCGTTCATACAGAGTGGCGATGGTTTCGTCATTGTTTTTCAATGCTGTACAAACCAATCCGCGGAGCGTGCCGCAGTCTTCTTCATTAATAATCACATCGTGCGATACGTCAACCAGACGACGGGTCAGGTATCCGGCGTCAGCCGTCTTCAAAGCGGTATCGGCAAGACCCTTACGGGCACCGTGAGTAGAGATAAAGTATTCCAACACGGACAGACCTTCCTTAAAGTTAGAAAGAATCGGATTTTCAATAATCTGACCGCCTTCGGCACCTGCTTTCTGGGGCTTTGCCATCAAACCACGCATACCGGAGAGCTGACGGATCTGTTCCTTAGAACCACGGGCACCGGAATCCAGCATCATGTATACAGAGTTGAAACCCTGGTCGTCGCTTGAAATGGTTTTCATCAAGATGTTGGACAACTCTGAGTTCACATGTGTCCAGATATCGATTACCTGATTGTAACGCTCGTTGTTGGTGATGAAACCCATGTTATAGTTATTGATTACCTGCTCTACTTCATCATAACCTTTCTGTACTAATGCTTCCTTCTCTTCCGGGATGATGATATCCCCCAAGTTGAACGACAGACCACCCTTGAAGGCCATGTAGTAACCGAGGTTCTTGATCCCGTCGAGGAAGTCGGCTGCCTTGGCAACACCACACACCTTGATTACGTGACTGATGATATCGCGGAGTGACTTCTTGGAGATAATCGTATTGATATATCCTGCTTCTGCCGGAACAATTTCGTTGACAATGACACGGCCCACGGAGGTATCGTGCATCATCTTGTCCACAATGTTGCCATTCTCATCAACGTCTTTCACTATGACGCTTACCGGAGCGTGAATGTCGCACTTACCTTCATTATAGGCAATCAGTGCTTCTTCTGGACCGTAGAATGTCAACCCCTCACCTTTGGCACCTTTGCGCAACTTAGTGATGTAGTACAAACCGAGTACCATATCTTGGGCGGGCACAGTGATAGGAGCACCGTTAGCAGGGTTCAATATATTGTGTGACTGGAGCATCAGCATTTGTGCTTCCAGAATCGCTTCGTTGCTCAGCGGCAAGTGAACGGCCATCTGGTCACCGTCGAAGTCGGCATTAAACGCCGTACATGCCAACGGGTGCAGCTGGATTGCCTTACCTTCGATCATCTTGGGCTGGAATGCCTGAATACCGAGACGGTGAAGTGTCGGAGCACGGTTCAACAGCACCGGATGACCCTTCATCACGTGTTCCAGAATATCCCAGATAACAGGTTCCTTGCGATCTACAATCTTCTTGGCACTCTTTACTGTCTTCACGATACCGCGCTCAATGAGCTTACGGATGATGAACGGCTTATAAAGCTCAGCTGCCATCAGTTTTGGAATACCGCATTCACCCATTTTCAACTCTGGACCTACAACGATTACAGAACGTGCGGAATAGTCGACACGCTTACCCAACAAATTCTGACGGAAACGTCCTTGCTTGCCCTTCAAACTGTCAGAAAGTGACTTCAACGGACGGTTAGCGTCAGTCTTCACAGCACTCGATTTACGAGAGTTGTCGAACAGAGAGTCGACAGCTTCCTGCAACATACGTTTTTCATTACGTAAAATCACCTCAGGAGCCTTGATTTCAATCAATCTCTTCAGACGATTGTTACGGATGATGACACGACGGTAAAGATCGTTCAAGTCAGAAGTTGCGAAACGCCCTCCATCCAACGGAACCAACGGACGAAGTTCGGGTGGAATAACCGGCACAATGCGTACAATCATCCACTCAGGCTTGTTGCGTCCACGTGATGCACGGAACGACTCAACTACCTGAAGACGTTTCAGGGCTTCGGTCTTGCGTTGTTGTGAAGCATCGCTTCCGGCACGATTACGCAGTTCGTAAGACAAAGAGTCAAGATCGAGGTGTGACAGCAAATCGTAGATAGCTTCCGCGCCCATCTTGGCAATGAACTTATTGGGGTCTGAATCTTCGAGGAATTGGTTGTCTTTCGGCAACTTTTCCAGTAAGTCCAGGTATTCTCCTTCTTCCAGCAAGTCGTACTGTGCCACTTCGTCGGACAGTACACCTGGCTGAATGACAACATAACGCTCGTAATAGATAATGGCATCCAGTTTCTTGGTGGGCAGGCCCAACAAGTAACCGATTTTGTTGGGAAGTGAACGGAAATACCAAATGTGAGCCACGGGCACAACGAGCTGGATATGTCCCATACGCTCACGGCGCACTTTCTTTTCAGTCACTTCCACACCACAACGGTCGCAGACGATGCCTTTGTAACGGATACGCTTGTACTTACCGCAATGGCACTCGTAATCCTTGATAGGACCAAAGATGCGCTCGCAGAACAATCCGTCGCGTTCGGGCTTATACGTACGATAGTTGATGGTTTCAGGCTTTAATACTTCACCACTCGAATTCTCAAGGATTTCCTCAGGAGAAGCCAAACCGATAGAGATTTTCGAGAAATTACTCTTTATCTTGTTATCTTTTCTAAAAGCCATAAATTTATTTAATTGATAATTGACAATGGAAAATTGAAATTGAAAAACTGAAAACCGATAATTGAGAATGGTAACTTGCATTATCCATTCTCAATTATCAATTATCCATTATTCTAAGTTGATGCTCAAGCCCAAACCTCTCAACTCGTGCAGCAATACGTTCAGTGACTCGGGGATACCCGGAGCAGGCATCGGCTCACCCTTCACGATTGCTTCATAAGCCTTGGAACGTCCTACAACGTCATCAGACTTGATAGTCAGGATTTCCTGCAGAATGTGTGCGGCACCGAATGCTTCGAGAGCCCAAACTTCCATTTCTCCAAAACGCTGACCACCGAACTGTGCCTTACCACCCAACGGCTGTTGCGTAATGAGTGAGTACGGACCGATGGAACGTGCGTGCATCTTGTCTTCAACCATGTGACCGAGCTTCAGCATGTAGGTCACACCTACCGTAGCCTGCTGCTCGAATGCTTCACCGGTACCACCATCATACAGCGTTGTCTTGCCGTAACGGGGCAAGCCGGCCTTATCGGTCCATTCGTTCAAATCGTCCAAAGATGCACCGTCAAAGATAGGAGTGGCAAACTTCACGCCCAAGTTCTTTCCGGCACGACCGAGAACGGCCTCGAATATCTGACCGATGTTCATACGTGAAGGCACACCCAACGGATTCAGCACGATGTCTACCGGAGTACCGTCAGCAAGGAACGGCATGTCTTCCTGGCGTACCACGCGGGAAACAATGCCCTTGTTACCATGACGACCAGCCATCTTGTCACCGACACCAATCTTACGTTTCTTGGCAATGTATACCTTGGCCATCTGAATGATACCTGCGGGCAACTCGTCACCGATAGTAATGGCAAACTTCTTGCGCTTCAACTCGGCATCGAGTTCCTTATACTTCTTGATGAAGTTCATCACCAACGCACGAATCAGTCCGTTGGTATGTTCATCCTTCGTCCAGTTGCTCAACTGAACAGCAGTGAAGTCCAAATCACTGAAGTCGGAAGCAGAGAATCTGGCGCCTTTGGAAATTATGTCGGCACCCATGTAATCCTTCACACCTTCCGATGTATAGTTTTCTGTAAGCTTCAACAGTTTGTTTATCAATACTTTCTTGAGATCACCTATCTTGGCATCGAATTCGTCGTCAATCTTCGGCAGCAGAGCCTTGTCGGCCAGCTTGGAGCTGCGAGTCTTAATAACACGAGAGAACAGACGCTTACCGATAACAACACCTTTCAAAGAAGGAGAAGCTTTCAAAGAAGCGTCCTTCACATCACCGGCCTTATCACCGAAGATGGCACGGAGCAGTTTCTCTTCCGGAGAAGGATCTGATTCACCCTTCGGAGTAATCTTACCGATAAGGATATCCCCCGGCTCGATGCGGGCACCCACACGAACAATACCGTTTTCGTCAAGGTCTTTAGTCGCTTCCTCACTTACATTGGGAATGTCAGAAGTCAACTCTTCCATACCACGTTTCGTTTCACGAACTTCCAAAGAATATTCTTCCACGTGTACAGAAGTCAAAAGGTCCTCACGAACCACGCGTTCGTTCAGTACAATAGCATCCTCATAGTTATAGCCCTTCCACGGCATGTAAGCAACCAGCAGGTTCTTACCCAATGCAAGCTCTCCGTCTTCGGTTGAATAACCTTCTGTCAAAATTTGACCTGCAGTAACGCGCTGGCCCTTCTCGCAAATCGGACGGAGGTCAATCGTCATGTTCTGGTTGGTACGGCGCCATTTCGGGATATTATATTCTTTCAATGCAGGCTCGAAGCTTACGAATTCCTCCTCTTCCGTACGGTCGTACAGAATACGGATAGTCGTTGCATCCACGAATTCAACCACACCGTCACCCTCGGCAGTAATCTGCGTACGGGAATCGCGTGCCAGCTGACGTTCGATACCAGTACCTACAATCGGAGCTTCGCTCTTCAACAAAGGAACAGCTTGACGCATCATGTTTGATCCCATCAATGCACGGTTGGCGTCATCATGCTCCAGGAACGGAATCAAAGAAGCTGCAATAGAAGCAATCTGCTGGGGAGATACGTCCATCAATTCCACCTCGGAAGGAGGAACCACCGGATAGTCGGCATCCTGACGGGATTTTACTTTATCACGTACAAAAGTACCGTCATCGTTCAAAGGAGCATTACCCTGCGCAATAATCTTGGCTTCCTCTTCTTCTGCGGTGAGGTAAACCAAACCTTCGTCAGAAAGGTCAACCTTACCATCTGCCACCTTACGGTACGGAGTTTCAATGAAGCCGAGCTCGTTGATTTTCGCAAATACGCAGAGTGAAGAAATCAAACCGATGTTCGGACCTTCAGGAGTCTCGATAGGACAAAGACGCCCGTAGTGAGTATAGTGTACGTCACGAACCTCGAAGCCTGCACGTTCGCGTGACAAACCGCCAGGACCCAGGGCAGACATACGGCGCTTGTGAGTAATCTCGGCCAGCGGGTTGGTCTGATCCATGAACTGTGACAAAGCATTCGTTCCAAAGAATGAATTGATAACGGAAGAGATTGTCTTGGCGTTAATCAGGTCAATAGGAGTAAAGACTTCATTGTCACGGACGTTCATACGTTCGCGGATAGTACGCGACATACGTGCCAGACCGATGGCAAACTGATTGGACAACTGTTCGCCCACTGTACGCACACGACGGTTGCTCAAGTGGTCGATATCATCCACATCCGCTTTCGAGTTAATCAACTCGATGAGATATTTGATAATTTCGATAATATCTTCCTTGGTAAGGACACGCACGTCCATATCGGTCGTCAAGTTCAACTTTCTGTTGATACGATAACGGCCTACATCACCCAGGTCATATCTCTTTTCTGAGAAGAACAAGTTATTGATAACTTCGCGTGCACTGGCATCATCGGCTGGGTCTGCATTACGCAGCTGGCGGTAGATGTAGAGTACAGCTTCTTTTTCCGAGTTACTCGGGTCCTTCTGCAGAGTATTATATATAATAGAATAGTCAGACTGGTTCGGTTCTTCCTTGTGTACAAGGATATTCTGAACACCCGACTCTAATATAATATCAACATGTTCCGGCTCGATTACAGTTTCACGATCGATAACGACTTCGTTACGCTCGATGGAAACAACTTCACCGGTATCTTCGTCTACAAAATCCTCAATCCATGTTTTCAAAACTCAATCCACGAACCCTTGAACGGGATGATACGGGCTGAGTACAACTTGGTACCGTTGGCATGTACGCTCTGTCCGAAAAATACGCCCGGTGAACGGTGAAGTTGGGATACAACCACACGTTCCGCACCGTTGATGACGAATGTCGCCTTATCCGTCATGTAAGGAATGGGACCTAGGAACACGTCCTGAATGACCGTGTCAAAATCTTCGTGGTCGGGGTCGGTACAATATAATTTCAATTTTGCCTTCAAAGGCACGCTATATGTAAGCCCTCGCTCTATACATTCATCAATGGTATAGCGCGGCGGATCAATATAGTAGTCCAAAAACTCAAGAACAAAATTATTTCTTGTATCGGCAATGGGGAAGT
>PPYE01483631.1_pt1 | contig 12076 bp, 9 predicted proteins | sample 1559881 | NCBI WGS metagenome assembly PPYE01 (sample SAMN08240022, study PRJNA423297) | Human gut metagenome, whole genome shotgun sequencing project.
TCATGTTTGCATAGTCCATTATAACAGACCGAAAGACAGATTTCCAGTAGATTGTTAAAAAAATGCTCAATAGTTTCGCTGAAAAGTAGCCAAACTTTTTTGGTTCAGGTATTGCAATTTGCACAAAAATCGTGTATTTTATAATGGGTGGGAAGTTCGAAATATTTTTTGAACTGTCACTTTTTTCTTTTTGAGTGCCGCGGTAAATTTTTGCGGCGAACGGCGTTTTTCGGCTTGCTAAAATGCGCCGCATGTTATACAATATATAGGGCAGCACCGCATAATTCCCGCCTTACGGCGTAAGCACCGCTTCGGCGTATCGGCACTTGGAATTATGCGGTATTGCCATAGGTATAAGGTCCGTCGGCAGCCCCCGTGCGCCGCGGGCACGAAATGAGTGTATAAAGTGTATAAAGGAAGAACCGCTATATGTCTACCGCAAGAGAGAATTTCGAGCTGGCACAGCAGCGCTATGCCGCCACGTTTGAGCGCCATCTGGATAACGGCGTGAATTTTATCAGTGATAACGTCTGCATTGAGCCGGAGGTCATCATTGCCCCCGGTGCGACCATCCTGCCGGGCTGCATCCTGCGCGGCCAGACGGTCATCGGCCCGGACTGCGTCATCGGCCCCAACACCCTGCTGGAGGATACCGTCGTTGACGCCGGGTCCACGATCAATGCCAGCCAGTGCTATGGGAGCCACATCGGCCCCAACAACAAGATCGGTCCCTTCACCCATGTGCGCGTCGGCACCAAAACCGCCGAGGGCTGCCATCTGGGCGCTTATGTCGAAACGAAGAACGCCGACTTTGCCGAGGGCAACACAGTCAGCCACCTGACCTACATCGGCGATGCCACGGTGGGCAAGTACTGCAACTTCGGCTGCGGCACCGTCACCTGCAACTACGACGGCGAGGGCAAGTTCCACACGACCATCGGCGACTATGCGTTCATCGGCTGCAACACGAACCTGGTCGCACCCGTCACCATCGGCGACCATGCGTTCACGGCTGCCGGCTCCACCATCGGCCATGATGTGCCCGCCGGTGCGCTGGGCATCGAGCGCGCCAAACAGGCCGAGGTCGACGGCTGGGGCGAACGCAAGCTGGAGAAGTATATCGCCAAGAAGCAGAAGCTGGAAGCGGAGAAGAAAGGGAAGTAAAGCGTTGCAGGGGGCGGCGTTCTCGACGCCCCGCGGCCTTCCCATAAACAGCCGCTTATCTTACGCTGCCGGGCCGGGCATGCCCGGCCCCTACGGTACTTCACGATTTTTCAAAGGATATATCTATGTTCGAAATGACCTCCGGGGCGGACTGGCTGATTGCCGGACTGGGCAACCCCGAACCGAAATATGACGGCACCCGCCACAACGCCGGTTTTGAGGCGCTTGACTATCTGGCCGCGCAGTGGCAGTGCGACATTGCCAAGGCCAAATGGCAGGGCCTGTACGGCGCGGCACAGGTGAACGGCCACAAGGTCGTGCTGCTCAAGCCGCTGACCTACATGAACCTGAGCGGCCAGAGCATTGCCCCCGCCGCCAACTTTTACAAGATCCCGGCAGACCACATCATTGTGCTGTGCGATGACATCACCCAGGAGCCGGGACATCTGCGCATCCGGCCCCACGGCTCTGCCGGCGGGCACAACGGGCTGAAAAGCATCATCGCCAGCCTGGGCACCGACCATTTCAGCCGTATCCGCATCGGCATCGGCGCCAAACCGAACCCGCAGTACGACCTGGCCGCCTGGGTGCTGGGCAAGCTGCCTGCCGCAGACCGCAAGGCCATGACGGACCGCTACCCGGACATTGAGGAAGCCTGCAAGCTGCTGATGGACGACAATCTGCAGTACGCCCAGAACAAGTTCAACCACTAAGGGGACGTAAATCATGAGTGAAATCCGTAAAAAAGCAATGACCCGTCTGATGCTCTGCGCTGTAGCGCTCGTTGCCTGCATCATTTTCAGTGTCCTGCTGCTGAGCGGCACCTTTGACGGCAAAACCGGCGGCAGCAAGCCTGCCTCCGGCGATACCATCAGCAGCAGTGCCCCCGCGGAGGGCGTTGACGATCCCACCGCCGACAACTTTACCGCAGAGAGCACCCCTGCCGAGGAGGCGCCCGCCGAGCCCGAGGCCACCCCCGAGCCGACGCCGGAGCCCACGCCCGTGCCCGAGTACGAGGGCCTGAGCGTGCAGCCCACCACCTATTATAATGAGGGTGAGCAGCCGACCTACACCGTGACCGACGGCAACAACCTGAACATGCGCAGCGGCCCCGGCACCGACTATGACAAGATCGGTCAGGTGCCCGCCTCCACCGGCGTGACCGCGCTGGGCACCAATGAGGACGGCAGCTGGGTCGTTGTAAACTACAACGGCACCTACGGCTGGCTCAAGACGGAGTTCTTGAACGGCTGATAAGCAAGAAGCCAATTTTCGGTCAGACGTAGGGCGGCCTGACCTCAGGCCGCCGCGGCGGGGTGAGGTCACCCCGCCCTACGTTTGCTTTATACAATGGGTTCTTTTATGTTCAACGCACTTTTCACCAAAACAGACGAATACGCAAGACTGGCGCAGGCGCTCGGGGGTCCGGGGGCTTGCGCCTTATTTGGCATACCGGGGTCGGGCCGGGCGATGGTCTATGCCGCGCTGGCGAAGGCCCTCGACAAGCCGCTCTGCATCGTGACGCCCGGCGAGGCCGAGGCGACCCGGTTTGCGGGCGACCTGAACGCGCTGGGCGTGGCGGCGGCAGTGTTCCCTGCCCGCGACTATGTGCTGCGCCCCATCGAGGGCACGGGCCGTGAGTACGAATACCGCCGTCTGGCCGTGCTGGGCGACCTCGTCGGCGGGCGGCTGCAGGCCGTCTGCGTGCCCGACGAGGGCCTGACCCAATACACGACGCCGCGGGCGGATTTCTGCGCGAATACCCGCAGCCTGCGCCCCGGCGACACACTGCCCCGCGCCGAGCTGACCGCGCTTTTGTACGGCGCAGGCTATACGCGGCGCGACCAGGTGGACGGCCCTGGTCAGTTTTCGATCCGCGGCGACATTGCGGACATCTACGCGCCCGACATGAAGCAGCCCGCCCGCATGGAGTTCTGGGGCGACGAGATCGACACGATGCACACCTTCGATCTGGCGACCCAGCGCCGCGACGAGCCGATTGAAAAAATCTACGTCTCCCCCGCGCGGGAGATACTGTTCGGTCAGCCCGCCGACGCAGCGGAGAAGATCCGCTCCTATATCAAAAAGGCCCGCGGCAGGCGGCGCACAGCGTTGGAGACCTGCACCGCTGCGGACCTGGCACAGCTGGACGGCGGCGCGATGCCCGTCAACATGGACAAATATCTCACGCTGCGCTATCCAGAGCCTGCGACGATTTTAGACTACTTTGACGATCCGCTGCTGATCCTGGAGGAGCCGGCCTCCCTGCGGGAGGCCGAGCGCGCCACCGCGTTCCGCCGGGGTGAGGAGCTTTCCGCCCTGTTGGAGGACGGCGTGCTGGCGGCAGGGCTGGATAAGCTCTACGCCGAGAGCGGCTGGCTCTGGGCGCAGTGCGCCGCGCGCCGCACGCTCTGCGCCGAGAACTTTGCCCGCAGCATGCCCGATGTGCCGCTGAAAACCATCGTCAACGCACCCGCCCACACGCTGCCCGCCTGGGGCGGCGAGGTCGCGGCGCTGCTGGAGGACATCCAGCCGCTTTGCAGCGGCGGCACGGCGGTCACGGTCATGGCCGGCACGCCCCGTGCGGCGGCAGGTCTGGCCGCCGACCTGCGCACCAAAGGGCTGAACGTCACGACGAACGCGGCGGCGGAGCCGAGCGCCGGGTTGGTGCAGATCCTGCCGGGGCAGCTTTCCGCCGGGTGCAGCCTGCCGTTTGCGAAATACGCCGTGTTTACGGCCCGCGCCTTCGGCGTGAGCGGCGCACAGAAGAAGAAAAAGCGCAATAAGGACGCGCTGAACAGCCTGAGCGAAATCTCGGTGGGTGATCTGGTCGTCCACCAGAACCACGGCATCGGGCGGTACGCGGGCATCCAGCGGATGGCCGTGCAGGGCGTCACAAAGGACTATCTGCGCATCGAGTACGACAAAAAGGACGTGCTGTACGTGCCCGTCACCCAGCTGGACCTTTTGTCCCGCTACACTGCGCCGGGCGACAGCGACAACGTGAAGCTGAGCCGCCTGGGCGGCAGCGATTGGGCCAAGACCCGCAAGAAGGTCAAGGCTGCGACGGAGCAGATGGCGAAGGAACTGATCGAGCTGTACGCCCGCCGCAAGCAGGCGCACGGCTACGCCTTCCCCGCCGACGACACCTGGCAGGGTGATTTTGAACAGCGCTTTGCCTACGAGGAAACGCCCGACCAGCTGACCTGCGCGGCGGACATCAAGCACGATATGGAGGAGCCGTGGCCGATGGACCGGCTGCTCTGCGGCGACGTCGGCGTCGGCAAGACCGAGGTCGCACTGCGCGCCGCGTTCAAATGCGTGATGGGCGGCAAGCAGTGCGCGATCCTGGCCCCCACGACGATTCTGGCGTGGCAGCACTTCAACACCGCGCTGACCCGCATGGAGTCCTTCCCCATCCGCATCGGGCTTTTGTCCCGCTACCGCACCGCCAAGGAGCAGAAGGAGACGCTGCGCGGGCTGAAGGACGGCACCGTGGACATTGTAGTCGGCACGCACCGGCTGCTGTCCGGCGATGTGAAATTCAAGGACCTGGGCCTTGTCATCATCGACGAGGAGCAGCGGTTCGGCGTCAAGCACAAGGAAAAGCTCAAAGAGAGCTTCATCGGCGTCGATATGCTGACGCTGTCGGCCACGCCGATCCCCCGCACGCTGAACATGGCGCTGTCGGGCATCCGCGATATGAGCACAATTGAGCAGCCGCCGTTTGAGCGCCAGCCGATTGAAACCTATGTGCTCGAGTACGACGAGGGCATCGTGTCCGAGGCCATCCGCAAGGAGCTGGCCCGCGGCGGGCAGGTATACTACCTGCACAACCGCGTGGACAACATTGAGGAATGCGCCGCGCGGGTGGGCAAGCTCGTGCCCGGGGCGCGTATCGGCATTGCCCACGGCAAGATGACCGAGGAGCAAATTTCGTCGGTGTGGCAGCAATTGCTGGACAACGAGATCGACATCCTTGTCTGCACCACCTTAATTGAGACCGGCGTGGACGTGCGCAACTGCAACACGCTGATCATTGAAAATGCGGACCGCATGGGATTGAGCCAGCTGTACCAGATCCGCGGGCGCGTGGGACGCAGCTCCCGCAAGGCGTATGCGTATTTCACCTTCACACGCGATAAGGTGCTGACCGAGATCGCGGCCAAGCGGCTTTCGGCCATCCGGGAGTTCACGTCGTTCGGGTCGGGCTTCCGCATTGCGATGCGCGACTTGCAGATCCGCGGTGCAGGCAGTCTTTTGGGCCACAGCCAGCACGGCCACATGGAGGCCGTCGGCTACGATTTGTACGTGAAGATGCTGGGTCAGGCCATTGCCGCGGCCCGCGGCGAGGCCCCCGCCCCCGACAAGAGCGACTGCCTGGTGGACATCACTGTGGACGCATTCCTGCCGGAGGAATATATCCCGGACGCTGCCGGGCGCATCGAGGCATACAAGCGCATTGCGGCCATCGAGACGACGAGCGACGCCGAGGACGTGCTCGACGAGCTGATCGACCGCTACGGCAGCCCGCCCAAGAGCGTGCAGGGGCTGGTAGACGTCTCCCTCGTGCGCGTGACCGCAGCCCGCGTCGGCATTGCGGAGATCGTCCAGCGCGGCGACCAGCTGATTTTGTATAGTGACATCGTCGGGCCAAAGCAGTTGGGCGAGGTCATGGAAAAGTTCCCGCATCGGGTGCTGTACAATGCACTGGGCCGACCCTATTTCAGCCTGCGCGTGCAGAAGGGCGAAAGCCCGCTGGTATTGCTGCGGGATGTGGTGACCCTGCTGCCGGGGGCACAGAATCAGTCACAGACAAAGCCATAAAAAATAAGCACCTGTTTGCTGCGGTAAAAAGCAGTAAACAGGTGCTTTGCTTTTGGGGTAAGACGCTGAAATTTCTTTGGTCCTTTCTTTATAAAGAAAGGACAGAGGGGGTCAAGTGCCGGGCAGCCGTAAACGGGCAGAGCTCCTCAGGCCGGCTTTGCCCGCGTCTAAAGCCTCCCCTCACAGGGGAGGTGGCCGAGCGCCAGCGATGGCCGGAGGGGCTTCGCCGGGCGTAAATCAAACCGCCCGTCCCCCTTTTACTCACTCAAACACGTTCTCCTCATCCTCCACCACTTCACCAACGTGGTTTCCCTCGCTGTCCAGCCCGCGCTTGTCCAGCATATAGTGCACAAATTCCCGCGCCAGGCCGTAGAAGGTCGCAAAGAGCGGCACGCCGACGACCATGCCCACAAGACCGAACAGGTCGCCGCCGACCACGATGGAAAACAGGATCCACAAGGCAGAGATGCCGATGGACGAGCCCAGGATCTTCGGGCCGATGAAGTTGCCGTCCACCTGCTGGATGACCAGAATCAGCACGCCGAAGATGACCGCCTGGATCGGGTCAACCAACAGCAGAATGAAGATGCTGGGGATCGCGCCGATGAAGGGGCCAAATACCGGGATAATATTCGTGATACCGATAAACACACTGATGAGCAGTGCAAAATCGAGCCGCAGGATCGCCATTGCCACAAACGTGATAACGCCGATGATGGCCGAGTCAATGATCTTGCCCACAAAGAAGCCCGTGAAATTCACGTTGGCATAATGGCAGATGCGCAGCGTGTTTTCCGCAGCCTTTTCCGGCAGGAAGGCATGCGCCAGCGTGCGCAGCTGATGGAGCAGATGCTCCTTGTCCGCCAGCATATAGATGCTGGCCGCAATCGAGGTGAAGATCGCCACGAAGTTCGATGCCACGCTGCCGATGCTGGCCACGATCTGCGGCATGGCGGCGCTGGCCATGCTGTAGATTTCCTTGACCATCGCCTCGGAATCGTCCAGCACTTTTGTGGCCGACGACAGGTCAACGCCGAAGCGCTCCTGAGCCATGCCCAGCATATCCTGTACGCTGTGTATGTAGCTTGGGAAGTTCGTAAACAGCATGGCGATGCTGTCCACGATCTGCGGGATGACCAGCCATGCCAGCAGCACAAGCAGCAGGATTGCCACCAGATACGCCAGAAGGATCGCGAATCCGCGCGTCTTTTTCTTCTCTTTAAACAGCTTTGTGTAGAAGAACTTGACCATCGGGTCAAGCACATAGGCAATGACTATGCCGCCCGCAAACGGCGACACGATGCCGATAAACACACCGATTTTCCCCAGAAAGTACCCCAGATTGTTCAAAGTCAGATACAGCGCAATACAGGCCCCGACCACGCAGAACCAGTCCAGCATCGTCTCCGGCTTTTTGGTCCAGATATGTTCCTCTTTCAAATGCTCCGCTCCTTTTACATCATTTTACAAGAGTATTGTACGCTATGCACGCCTGTATTGCAAGGAATAACTTGTTAATTTTCTTGCGGCCCTCCTGGTAAATTCCGGCGCGGCTCACCGTTTTCATCCAGGCCGCGGGCCGTCAGCCCTGCCCCGACAGCCTGTTTGAGCAGCGCCGCCAGCACGGCCAGCGTCGGCACGCCCAGCACCATGCCCGGGATGCCGAACCACGCCCCGCCCACCACGATGGCCAACAGCACGCCCAGCCCCGGCAGGCCGGTGGCCCCGCCCAGAATGCGCGGCGCAATAAAGTTGCCGTCCACCTGCTGGACCACAAAAATAATGATGGCAAATTCTGCCGCCTTCCAGGGCAATTCCAGCAGCAGGATGATGAGCCCCGGCACCGCACCGAGGAACGGCCCCAGCACCGGGACAATGTTTGTCACGCCGACCAGCACGGCCAGCAGCGGCGCGTATTCCAGCCCGAAGATCGACATCAGCGCAAATGTTTCCCCGCCCACGAGCAGGGCGTCCACCAGCTGCCCGCCGATGTAGCCGCTGAAAATTTTGTTGGCAAGACGGCAGATTTCCAGCACACTGCCCGCGGCACGCGGCGGCAGCGCCGCGTGCAGACACGCCCGGGCCGCGCGGAGCAGCGCCTCCTTGCCGGAGAGCAGGTAGATGCTGGCGGCCAGTGCCACCACAGCGTTGCCCGCAGCCCCCGCCGCGCCGGAGACGAAATCCGCCGCCGCACGCGCCGCACCGCGGGACAAACCGCCGAACCAATTTTGCAGTGCCGTGCCCACCATCTGCACAAGCTGTTCCGCCGTGGCCGTATCGATGCCGAACGTATTTTGCACCCAGACCAGCAGGCCGCGGATGGTCTCCTCATACGCGCCGAGCCGCCCGGCAAAGGTCGTCACGCTCTGCACGAGCTGCGGGACAACGAGCGCCGCCAGCAGCGCCAGCGCACCGAAAAACAGCGCATAGCTGACGGCCATCGCCCCGCCGCGCCTGCCGCCAAAGAGCTTTTGCGCAAAAAAGCGCGTGGGTATGTCCAGTACATAGGCCAGCAGCAGCCCCCAGCCAAACGGTGCCAGCAGCCCGAGAAACGCCCCGGCCCCGCGCAGCACGCCCGGCAGCCAGTCTGCCGCGGCAAACACCGCCGCGGCGCCCGCCGCCAGCAGCAGCCAGTCCTTCATCGTGTGGGGTGTGCGGTCAAAACAGTTTTTCATTGTCGCTCCTCCTGTTTTGTGGTACACTGTTTACAGCGCATACTTTGTTCATCTTACTTGCTTCTGTTATACCACTTTTTTCCAAAAGGTAAAGAGCCGTATGATTGGAAATTACAATAATTTACGGAAAACCGATGTTTTTCGTGAAAATCCTCGTCAGCGCCCGTCTGCCGGGCGCGTCGGTGCTGTAGGGGGCGGCGTCCCCGACGCCCCGCGTAGGGGTCAAGACCCCTCCCTGCAAAGCCGCTCGAAGGAGGGCTGCAATCCTTTGCACTTTTCCTGCAGTTTTGTAAAATTTCTTCGGCAATCTTGACAGAATACCGTCATAATGTTAAAGTGGTCACAAAGCCGCTTTCTGTCCCTGAAAGGAGATTTCCATGTGGTTTGATACGATTTTATGGCTGGTTGCCGTCGTGGCGTTCATCATGGTCGAGGCCGCCACAACGGCGCTTGTCTCGGTCTGGTTTGCGGTGGGCGCTGCCGCGGCCATGCTGGTCAGCTTTTTTAATGTCGGCTTTGGCTGGCAGATGCTTGTTTTTGCCGTTGTATCGGCTATTACGCTCGGCCTGATGCTGCCCCGGCTCATCAGCCGACGCGGCGCGCACCGTGCCCCTGTCACGAACGGCTCGCCGCTGACCATCGGCAAGCAGGGCGTTGTGCTTGTGGACATTGAGCCCGGCCTTCCGGGCCGGGTCCGCGTGGACGGCCTGGACTGGCAGGCCCGCGCCGAGGTCACACTCCCGCAGGGCACCCGCTGCAAGGTCGTGGCCGTGGACGGTGCGATCCTTATTGTCGCTCCCGTGACCGCTGACGCGGCTGCGGTTTAAATCACAAAGGAAAAAGGAGGACCCCCAAATGCTGTTAGTCTTTGCCATCCTGCTCATCATTATTCTGGTGGTTTTGGTGCGCTGCATCGTTATTGTGCCGCAGTCCAACGCCTATGTCACCGAATGGCTCGGCGTCTACAAGGATACCTGGGGCGCGGGCCTGCACATCCGTACGCCGTTTGTCGAGCGCATCTCCCGCAAGGTTTCACTGAAGGAGGAGGCCGCCGACTTCCCGCCGCAGCCCGTCATCACCCGCGACAACGTCACGATGATGATCGACACCGTCGTTTTCTTTCAGGTGTTTGACGCCAAGATGTACGCCTACGGCGTGAACCGCCCGATCCAGGCCATCGAGAACCTGTCCGCCACGACGCTGCGTGACATCATCGGCTCGATGACGCTCGACGAGACCCTGACGAGCCGCGACCTCATCAACACGAAGATCACCGCCAGCCTTGACGAGGCCACGGACCGCTGGGGCATCAAGGTCAACCGCGTCGAGCTGAAAAACATCGAGCCGCCGGTGGAGATCCGCCAGGCCATGGAGAAACAGATGAAGGCGGACCGCGAGAAGCGCGCCTCCATCCTGCTGGCCGAGGGCGAAAAGCAGGCTGCCATCACCCGCGCCGAGGGTGAAAAGGAATCCGCCATCCTGCGCGCCGAGGCCGTGAAGCAGCAGCGCATCCGCGAGGCCGAGGGCGAAGCCGAAGCCCTGCTGACCGTCCAGAAGGCACAGGCCGATGCCATCCGCATGATCAACGAGGCGAACCCCAACCACAACTATCTGGCCCTGCGCAGCATGGAGGCCATGGAGAAGGTCGCTGACGGCAAGGCCACCAAGCTGATCGTGCCCAGCGACATGCAGAATCTCGCCGCAACCGTGTCCGCGATCAAGGAGATCTCCGGCGAAGTGACCGAATAAAATTTTACATTCTGTTTTCCCTGCCCGCGGTGTTCTGCCGCGGGCTGTTTTTGTGGGGACGAACGCCGGCGGAAAGGCGCGAAAGCCCCTCAGGCCGAGTTTGCGAGATCTGAGGGGCTTTCCCCCGCCCACACTGCTCCTTTCCCGCAATTTTTTCTTGCGTTTTCCACAAAATCAGGTTATACTATAAGCAGAATAGTATGTCTTTTTGCGCATACTACATAAAATATTGCGAGGTGTATCAGTATGAAGGAACCTATGGTCATCACTATGGCGCGTGAGTACGCATCCGGCGGCAGCGAGATTGCACAGGCCGTTGCCGACAAGCTGGGTATTCCCTTATATAATAAGGAGCTGATCACCCTTGCCGCCAAAAAGAGCGGTCTGACCGAGGAGGCCATTGCCGCCAGCGAGAACCAGCGCAGCGGCAGCCTGATCTACAGCCTGTACATGATGGGCAACACGATGCCCCTGGCTGACCAGGTCTACATTTTGCAGAGCAACGTCATCAAGGAGCTGGCCGCCGAGGGCCCCTGCGTCATTCTGGGCCGCTGCGGTGACTACGTCCTGCGTGAGCGCCCCAACGTGCTGCGCACCTTCGTCTACGCGCCGCTGGAGACCCGCATCCAGTTTGCCAAGAGCCGCCCCGACGCCAAGGACATGCCGGACCGCCTGTGGGAGACCCAGCTGGCCAAGCATGACCGCGCCCGTGCAAGCTACTACAACTATTACACCGAGAACCGCTGGGGCGAGGCCAAGAACTACGATCTGTGCCTGAATGCGACCCTGGGCCGCGAGGCCTGCGCCGACCTGATCGTGGCCGCCGCCAGGGCTATGCAGGAAGCCGACAAGTAAAAAGGAGCCTTTCACTATGCTGCGCTATGTCAAAAACGGAATGCTGCTGTTGAGCGTCGCGTATATCGTCATCGGTATGCTGCTGCTCATCATGCCCGAGACCAGTCTGCTCTGGATCTGCAACATTTTTGGTGTTGTGGTGCTTGTCACCGGCATTGTCTGCCTGATCCAGTATGCCCGCATCCGCGGCACCGGCTTTACCGCGCCGTTCATGCTGGTGGGCGGCGTCATCACGGCGGGGCTGGGCATCTTCACACTGGCAAAGCCGCAGGTAGTGACCAGCTTTCTGCCCGTTGTGTTCGGCATCTTCATCGTCGTTGACGGCCTGAGCCGCATCGGTACCGCCATTGACCTTGCCAAGCGCAAGGGGCAGAAATGGTGGTTGCTGCTGCTGTTCAGCATCGTATCCGTTGCCTTGGGCGTACTGCTGGTGCTGCACCCGTTTGATGCGGCGGTCAGCGCCGTCATGCTCTGCGGCATCCTGCTGATCGCCGAAGGTGCGCTGAATTTAGGCTGCATTCTCTACGCCGCCATGGAGCTGCGCACACTGGACCGCATGGCCTCTGCCGCCGCCAATGCGGCCTTGGGTGCCATCGGCGACGCCCTGGACGAGGCCGAAGCCGCCGAGCGCGATGTCGGCAGCGACGGCCCTGTGGTGTACGACGCCGAGAGCAAGGATGTGTCGGAGGACGGTGAATAACCGTTCCGTGACACCGTAGGGGCGCATTCTATATGCGCCCGCAGCGCCGTGCCATCAGCAAACGGGCACGGGCGGATATAGAATCCGCCCCTACAAGCTCCGTTTG
>PPYE01108359.1_pt1 | contig 12075 bp, 5 predicted proteins | sample 1559881 | NCBI WGS metagenome assembly PPYE01 (sample SAMN08240022, study PRJNA423297) | Human gut metagenome, whole genome shotgun sequencing project.
ACCGTAGACATCGTCGGTGACCTCGCCGTATACGGAACCCCTTGGTACGTTTTCCGGACCATCATCCAGCGCGGCTCGTGGACGGTCTTTAAACGCCTCCCGCTCCTTTTTGCCGTAGCGCTGCCCATCGGTCTTGCCCAAAAACAACCGGCTCGTTGCTGCCTCGAGGCTCTCGTCGCCTATTTTGCCTACTGCTTCTTTTTGAGCGAGATCATTAAGCTGAGCGGAGACAACCTTGGACTTGAGTACCCGTCATCTTTGACCTCCGCCAGCGGCATCACCATCATCGACGGCATCAAGACGCTCGACACCGGCATTATCGGCCCGCTGGCGGTGTCGGCAACCGTCGTCGCCATCCATGACCGCTTCTACGATGCCAAGGTTCCCGATTGGCTCGGTACCTTCTCGGGCTCCTCGCTGGTCTACCTCATCAGCTTTTTTGCCGTGTTCGCCCTTGCCGCCATCTCGGCCGCCATCGTGCCCTTCGTATACGCTGTGACCGAAACGCTGCGCCATGCACTTACGAGCGTCGGCCCCTTTGGCGTGGGCATCTTTGTGCTTTTGGAGCGAGCGCTCGAGCCCATGGGGCTGCACCACCTGCTCTACATGCCGATCTACTACGACAACCTGGTCATTAACGACGGCATCTACGCCACGTGGAGCAGCTTGCTCCCCATCCTCTCCCATAGCACGCGCCCCCTTAATGAACTTGCGCCGTGGGCCGGTTTTACCGCCACCGGCTGGGTCAAGCTCTTTGGCCTTCCCGCCATCGCAGCCGCGTTCTACTCCACCGCAAAACCAGAGCGCCGCGCCGGCCTCAGGGTCATCCTTGTTCCCGCCATCATCGCCTCGGTGGTTTGCGGCGTTACCGAGCCACTCGAGTTTCTCTTTATGTTCACCCACCCCGGGCTCTTTTTTCTCTACGCCGTCTTATCGTCTTGCCTTGCCACAACCATGAATCTCTTTGGCATCGTCGGCATCTTCTCGGGCGGCCTCATGGAGATGGCAGCCTTCAACTTTATTCCGCTCATGGGCACGCATGCCGGTGCCTATCTTTTGGCACTCGGTATCGGCCTTGCCTTTAGCCTCATCTTTTTTGTTAGTTTTCGAGCACTCATCTTGGTCTATGACCTTAAGACACCGGGCCGCGAGGATCATGTCGCCAATCGCGCGGCAATCGATTGTTTAACGGGAAACGACTTTGCCAAAGAGCAATCCCCCAATGACGAGGTCAATAGTCGATCCGATCAAGATCACGTCCTCGCTGAGCGGGTAATTCAGCTTTTAGGTGGCGTTGGCAATATCGTGGGCGCAACCAACTGCGCCACGCGTCTGCGCGTCGAGGTCGCAGACCCTTCCATCGTTGCAGATAACGCGTCGTTTGTCGCGGTGGGCGCCAAGGGCCTCATCATTACGGGCAAGACCGCCCAGGTGATCATCGGCATCTCCGTTCCCCGCGTTAAAGAGCATTTTGACCAGATCATGGGCCTCGAGCCGGGATTTGCGCCCACCACCTCGGCCTCCCCTGCCGCCAGCGCAGCCCATAAGCGCGGCGATATCTGCTTCTTCGATATCGACGGAACGCTCGCCTGGCAAGACCCCAGGCTCGCCCAAGACCTTCCCGAAGACGAGCGGGACCTCTCCCCCTATCCCAACGAGGCGGTCTCCCAGGCCATCCGCGATTTCGTTGCAAACGGCAACATGGCCTTTATCTGCACAGGACGCACCCTCAGCTGCATCCACCCCAAACTTCTTGAGCTGCCCTGGACCGGCATCGTCTGTCTTGCGGGCGGTTACGCCGAGATCAACGGACACGCAATTCGCGATCTGTCGATGACGCCCAGTATGTTGCAGCGTCTTGCCCCCTACCTTGAGCAATCGGGCGAGGTCATCCGCTTTGAGGGCCTCAACGGCGTCGTGCGCATGAGTGCCGATGCCCCCGATGCCCCCGGATACGCGCGCACCCTGGGCGACGCAGTCACGCAGCTGCAACATTACAGTGTCTACAAAATCTTGATGTCTACATCGCTCGCCAACCACATCGCTCAAGATAAGGCACTTGAGCCGTTGTTGTGCTTTAACGAGCTCGAGCTCGAGGTAACCGAAATCTCGCCCCGCGAATGCACGAAGCGCGGGGGCATCCAGTCTGTACTCGACGCCCTCGATCCCCACCATGGAACCGTATACGGCATCGGCGACGCCAGCAATGACGTCTCGCTGATGAACGCCGTCGATGTCGGTATCGCCATGGGCAATGCGCCAGACTATCTCAAAAAGCGCGCCGACTACATCACCGACTCGGTCGACAAAGATGGCGTCGTCAAGGCGCTCGAGCACTTTAGGCTTATATAAGCAGCCGGCACGCGCACGCGTCCCGTTTCTCCAAATCGCCAAAACAGACGCGCCGGCAACTCCAATGTGGCAATATGGTATCTGCACACCGCAACGATGTAACCTAAGAAAGAATGCGAGAACCCGTGTCCAGTCCGTTTACCAGCTTTTTAGCCCAGCACTTTGACCAGATTAACGACTATCTGGCCACGTTCTTTGACGGACAGGCGACCTCTGCCGATATCGAGCGCTACCTGTACGCGCCGCTCTCGGCTTTTACGGCCAACGCCGGCAAGCGCCACCGCCCGCTTATCTGTATGCTCGCCGCAACCGCAGTGGGCGGCAGCTTTGAGAGCGCCCGCAGCGCCGCGGCAGCCATCGAGCACTTCCAGTCGGGCGCGCTGATCCACGACGACATCGCCGACAACGGACAGCTTCGTCGAGGCAAGCCCTGCATGCACCTTACCGAGGGCACGGGCCTTGCCATCAATTGTGGCGACCTGGCGCTCACCATGGTCACCAAGACGGTTCTCGACGACCCCACGCTGGAGTCCGACGTGAAGCTGCGCGTGCTCCACGAGCTTACCGAGATGATCGTCCGCACCATCGAGGGTCAAGCGCTCGACCTGGGTTGGGTCCGTGACGGGCGCTTTGATATCTCGGTTGATGACTACCTGGACATGGCGACGCACAAGACCGCGTTTTACAGCGGAGCCACGCCGCTTGCCGCCGGAGCCATTATCGGCGGCGGCAGCGATGAGCAAATCGAAGCGCTGCGCGCCTTTGGCCTGCACACGGGCCTTGCCTTTCAGATTCAGGACGACCTGCTCAACCTTGTCGGCACTAAGGAAGCCGCCAACAAGGACTTCCGCACCGACATCACCGAGGGCAAGCGCACGCTTGTCGCCGTTCATGCCCTCTCTGATGAGCGCTACCACGACGAGGTCGAGGCGATTCTTTCCTCGGGCACCGATGATCCCGCGCAGCTCGCACGCGCCGTGGAGATCTTCCAAGAGACCGGCTCCATCGATTACGCCCACACTTACGCGCTCGACCTGACCGCTAAGGCCAAAGCGGCCATCGAGAACGTTGAGCTTGATCCGCACGCACGCGAGCTGTTCCTCTCCATGGCAGATTTCTTTGTGGAGCGCCTTAACTAACGGGGGTTATAAAACCTGTCAGCAGCGTTTTTAGGCACAACTTGCTACACTGTTGAGTGCATGTTTATGCATCCCTTTGCGTTGTCTATCCGACAGACGCTCAAATAGTACGAATGGTACGCCGAAAGGGGTTCGTTCATGGAACCTATTACAACGGGCATGCAAGGAGCAGCCGTCGAGGACGTGCAGTCTCGTCTCCTGCAGCTCGGCTACACGATTGATGCCGCCGAAGTCACCGACAAGTACTTTGGAGCCACCACTGAGCAGGCCGTCAGCACCTTCAGACTCGACAGCGGCCTTGCTGCCGGTCATGCCGTCGATATCCCCTGTTGGAGCGCCCTTGTAGACGCTTCGTATAAGCTGGGCGACCGCACCCTCTATCTGCGCATGCCCAATTTCCATGGCGCCGATGTGCAGGCCCTGCAGCGCGCTCTCAACGTTTTGGGCTTTGCCTGTGGCGAAGACGACGGCTACTTTGGCCCGCATACCGAGGCCGCCCTGCAGCAGTTCCAGGAAAATGTCGGCCTGTTTGCCGACGGCATGGCCTTCCAGGACACCTACGCCTACATCAACCGCCTGCACCATGTGTGGGAGGGCAAGCCCTCGGTCACCGAAGCCGAGTCCCGTATCGGTTTTGCTCGCGCCGCCAACGTGCTCGAGCGCTTCCAGATCGCCGTTATCGGCGAGGACCCCATCGCACGCAGCGTTGCGTCGCGCATGTGGAATATCGCCACGGCAACGACCGACAACAGCGGCATGATGCTCTGCGACTCCGAGGTCCCAACCGACGTAGATCTGGTGCTCGAGATCGCAAGCGACGAGCTGCCCGCCGACGCCGCACCGCGCGCCACGATTGCCCTCGCCGAGTGCCACAACCTGGCCCAGCGCATCCGCACTGCCAATGTCGCCGCGCAGCAGAAGCCGGCTCGCATTCGCATTGAGCTCACGGGCATGACGCGCTACAACGGCACCTTCACGGCCAGCGACGCGCAGACACTCGCCGTACGCCTGCTCGATGGCGTTTGCGATGCCCTCGCAGATTAGGTAAACTAAACGAGTTGCTTTTGGGCAACACCACACATTGGGACGTAGTTCAACGGTAGAACTCCGGTTTTTGGTGCCGGCTGTTGGGGGTTCGAATCCCTCCGTCCCAGCCAAAGAAACAAGCCTCTCGAACGCATAGCCGATCGGGAGGCTTTTCTTGTGAGCAAGCGGAGGGATTCGAACCCGCAAGGGTGCGGAGCTGAGGAAACGCGAAGCGTTTTCCAGCGCAGCACGCAAGGAGCGAAGCGACGCAGCGGAGCGCGGCCGCCGACCAGGCGGACGCGGAATCCCTCCGTCCCATACCAGCAACGGGCTCCCCACATCTCGACTTACCAGCCAAACCGGCACTTAGGGACGTTCCTAAAGTGCCGGTCATCAACATGGTGCCGTGCGGCCCCGGCGGGCCGGCGTAGCATTACAGACCAAGCGACCATTTCCATGCGGGAATAACCTCGATGACGCCATGCTCCGTTTTGATCTGGGTCGCCTCGCGCAGCGTGATGATATTGGCATCCTTGATACCGGTTTTTACCATAGCAACCTCAAGGGAACCAACTTCACGCCTGCGCGTTTTCTCTGCCGTCATATCGACTGTCACCTGGTAAAGCGCGTATGGTTCCGATGCCAAAGCGTCGCCGACCAAGAAATCAACTTTTTCTCGTGCTTGCGTTGGAGCCGTAAATGAAGTCACCGTTTCCAACCGGCCGTTTGCCGTACGGCGCATGAGTTCAGCATAAATCGCAGTCTCCAAACGCTTTCCTATATCCTGCTGATTAGCACGCGATGTTGCATATGCCATCCCCTGGTCGACGGCATAGACCTTGTCTGTTGTCGTTGTCTTAGGAGCCAAAGAAGTTGAATACTCCGGAAGTAATCCAATGAGATGAGCCTGCTGTAATAAACGAACGAGTTCGTTTATTTTTTCCCATGACGCTCGATATCCGACAGACTTTAAGGCTTCCAACAAACTGTTAACCGAAAGGTCGCAACCCGTGTTTCGAAGGCAGAAGAGCCCTACTTGGTTGGCAAGAGCGATATCCGTGCGCCCGCTCCGCTCGAGAATGTCTCGTGCAACAACATCTCGCAAATAGGCTTGAAGCATCTGAATACGCGAACCGGCATCAAGCTCCTGAACCCCAGGAAAGCCACCCTCTATGAGATAACGGTCATATGCCGATTCCAGATCAGTTCGCCGCTGCGGAGAAACAGCTGGAGCCCCAGCACTAGTAGACATATCCGGCGTTTCAATGTGATGAAACGCACAATACTCGCGGAATGAAAGCGGATGCATAGCGTGCTCTTGCGAGCGACCGCGAAACTGCGTCGCTATTTCATCGGCAGATAGTTTTGAGGACGATCCGGTGATAACAAGCGTTACGCTCTCGTGCTCCGCCAAACGCTGACAAACGCCCTGCCAGCCATCGGTCTCCTGCACCTCATCCAGAAAGAGATAACAGCCTTTCGTTCGCGCTGAGGGAACCTGCCGCCAATACTCTTCCAAAATGTCGCTCATGAGCGTGTCCGGCGCCGGTCGAAGACGGTCATCAGCAAAATTGAAATAGAAGATACGCTCGGCATCGACACCGCGATCGATAAGGCGACGAATCCATTGAAACGCATAGAACGTTTTGCCGCAGCGCCTGATACCCGTGATGATATGGACAAGATTGAACGGCTTTGGCTCAGGAAGATCACTGATGGCATCGTCTCGATGCACGACGTGAGGAATCTCAAAGGAACGGGCCTCGGCAACAATCTCTGCAATACCCAACGCTGTAGGCGCCATAATGCTCTCCTTTCAACATCTTGAGTATATAACTTCTCGTCCTACAAGAGAAGTTTCAGCTACAACTTCTCGTCCTACACTAGAAGTTTGAGGTAGATTTTCAGGCATGTCCCAAAAATCTACCTCCAAAAGATAGGCGCCCCAGGCCCGTTAGGACCAAGAGCGCCTTACATCTAGAAATCATCAGCCCAGTTCCGAAAAGCGAGCCGCTTGCGACAACCAAGTAGCCACAGGCCCCGGGAGAGCGGGGGCACCGGCTTAGGTTTATCGCGAGTTCCGCACGAACAGGAGGCCACTAGCCCCGATGTTTTGGACGTGACAGCGAGAGGGGCCCTGACATGGCAAGGTGACGTGAAACAAGGCGGCGCCGACCTTCTGGTCGCGCCGCCGAAGTTGAACGTCAGATTGCCGTGCCAGGGCCCCTCGCAGCGTCGAGAGGACCGCCGTTCGGTAGAACGGCGGAACTAATTGTTCAGCATGCGGTCGAAGCTTCCCGAGTCGCCATCCCGATAGTCGGCGGTCATCAGAATCTCCTGTGGAATGCGTCCGCCCTCGCGCAGCACGTTGCGGAACTGCACGCGCGTGACCATGGGCAGGTCTTTGATCGTCGCCGCTAGGTTCTGCGGCACGCCCTGGTTGGCAGCCGCGGGCTCGCACTCTCCGCCGGCCTTCACGCGACGCTTGTGCTCGGCGAGCATGGCGCGGTACATGCCGGCATGTAGGCGAATCTCAACCACATTGGCATTGCGAGTCTGCTCGACAATGCGCGCGCCCTCGCGATCGATATCGCCTACGTAGTAGACGTAGTTAAAGCGATAGCCAATCTCGGCCAGATAATCGTCCAGGGCATGCGAGACGCTCGCCTTGCATCCCCCGCCAAAAATCACGCCGCCCACCTTGATGCCAAAGAGCTTGGCGTGCTTGCGGCCACGCAGCAGCTTGACGATCTCGTCGTAGGTGTCCAGGTTCTCGACCATAATGAACGGCTTGTCGGCACCCAGCGTAAAGAAGCCCGTAAAGTGCACGGGGCGATTGGGGGCGACCTTGATCGCCTGCATGCTGATGCCCTTTTCGGTCATACGCCTGATCAGGCGCTCACCGTGCTTGCCGTCAAAAGCCTTCTCGTCGTTAAAGATCTGGTAGGCACGCTGGCGGCGCGAGGCAACCGGCGTATCGGCACCTCGGTTCTGCTCGATCCAAGCCTGGATGATTGCGATTTCCTCGGCAATCTTGCGGTTGGACATCTCGTTGTGCTGAGTACGCTGCGGAGCCTTTTTGCCGTCCTTGCCCTCGACCTTTACGATCTGCGTCTGCTGCTCCTTGATCTTAGAGAGCGCCGTGGGCGTAGGGACAACTTTGAGCAGCTGCCTGCCTAAAACGCGGGCAAGGGCAAACGCCGAGACCTCGCCGTGAACGGCCGACTTGGGCTGCTGGGCAGCAGTATCTGCTGCGGCAGACTCCGGCTTCTTCTGAGACTTGCGCTTAGAATCGCCTTGGGAATTGCGCTCGCGCTTCGGCATAGACGCCTGCTTCTGCGGACGATCGGACTTACTCTCCTTCGCCCGCTGGCGCTTAGGCTGCCCCGAAGAAACCTCGACCTTCGCATCCTCGTCCTGCGGCGTGGTCTTCTCGGCTGCAGTCTCGGCATGGGAACTGCGGCCCCCACGATGGCGACGGCGGCGAGGCTTGCTCGAAGTACCCTCCCCCGTCTGTTCAACCGCAGGTTGCTGGCCCTGGGTCTCCGTATCGGACGCAGTCTGCTCATCAACAGGCTTCTGTTCACGAACTCCCGACTCGGCAGGCTTCACGGCCTTCTCGGCCCGCACCTCCGGAACCTGATTAACCTTCTCCTGGCGCTTTACGGGGTACGCGCGACCTGCAAAGCCGCGACCGGGACGACACGAGTCTGAGGCCTTCTTGGCCGGCTTCTCAGAATCGTCCGCAACTTCGGCAGTCTCTTCGGCCTCGCGCACAACATCCTGCTGCTCGGCCCTAAAATGCGCACCGCGGCGACGCTTGGGTTCCTGAGGCTCAGCGGACTTTTGCTCTTTCACAGACTCCTGCGACTCGGAGACGGGCTCGTTCTCGACAACCTCGGTAACGGCCCCATCCTTTTGAGCGACGGCGCGACGGAAGCGCTCCTGCTGGGCGCGGCGCTGCGCATCGCGCTTGCCACCCCCGCCAAAACCGCCGCGTCCTGCCTTGGCCGTAAAGGCACGCACGACGTTCTCATCGAGCAACTCATCGGTATCGACATGCTCACGCGGAGCAACTTCTTCCACAGCAGGCACGTCAGCGGAATCCTCGACGACAAAATCCTCGACGGACTCGGCAGGCTGCTCCTGGGCATCGCGGATCTCGGCATTGATGGTATAGAACGCCGGGCGCCCGTTAATGCCGCTACCCTCGATCTTGGTCACGATATTTGCCGCGATAAGCTCATCGCGCATCGCCTTGGTGTCACATTCCTTATCAACGGAGCGGAAAATCTGCGCCAGCGCACTCGACTTAATCTTGAGCGCCTTGCGGCAGAGCAGGTCGTAGGCAACCAGCTTGGCACGCTCGGCAGAAAGCGACGTCTGGCTGCTCAGACGTTCAGCCAGGGCATCGACATTATTTTGGTTATCGGAATATACCGTCTTGGCCACGGGGCCCCTTTCATATGCACACATATACGTCTATATGGTACAACGCGCGCCCTTATCCACGCAAAACATCTGCGAGAACACTCGAGCGTCACCCGCTTTTGTATGAAAAAAAGACCGAGCCCGCGAAGTCGCGGATCCGGTCTTTCCGAGTCATATAGATGTGACGTTCAACGCGTCAGGTCGACTAAGCCTTGGCGGCCTCGGCGTCGACAGGAGCCTCGGCAGCAGCAGCGCGGCCATACTCGGCCTTGCCCATCTCGGACCACTCGGGCTCCTCGTCGGGCATGGAACCGGCCTCCTTGCCGAAGAACTCCTTGAGGCAGTTAACGGCAACGATGAGGCCCAGGACCATCAGCAGGACGGCGAAGACAAGCTGCAGGCCCTTGGTGGCGGCGACGGAGACGGCGGCCGTGGTGGCGGTAGCCGGGATGGTGCCGAAGAAGCCGTAAGCCTGGACAGCGGCCATGCAGCCCATGGCGCTCTGGACCAGCGAGGTGAAGGTGCAGCAGAGCAGGAAGACGACGGGCACGTAGAGCATCCAGCCCTTGCGGCCGGTGCACTTGCAGAACACGGCGAGGGTAATCATGGTCATGCCGCCGAGCAGCTGGTTGGAAGCACCAAAGAGCGGCCAGATGTTGGCATAGCCACCAAAAGCGAGGGCGAGACCGGGAAGCAGACTCGGAGAACGAGGTGCGGGCGATGCGGGCGACGGCGTCGAGCGAGGTCAGGGCCAGAGCGGAAACGTTCATGGTCATAAAGACGGTAGCGAGCGTGCCGTCAACACCGAAGGCCTGCATACCGCGGGAGATGCCAGCGGCGAAGATCTGGAACGGGGTGGAAGCGACGCCGGCGTTGAGGGCGCCGGTACCGGCGGTGTTCATGTCGGAGAACATGATGCCGGCGACGATGATGGCAAGGATGCCGACGAAGGACTCGACGATCATGGCGCCATAACCGACCTTGACGGCGTCCTGCTCCTTCTCGACCTGCTTAGAAGAGGTGCCGGAAGAAACGAGGCTGTGGAAACCGGAGAGAGCACCGCAAGCGACGGAGACGAACAGGACCGGGAACATCATGCCGGAGGCAGTGGAGAAGCCGGTGAAGACCGGAGCGGTGATAGTGGCCTGACCGTTGACGCCCAGGACGACGATGCCGAGGACAGCGCAGACGATCATGACGATCATCATGATGGAAGTGAGGTAGTCACGCGGGGTCTTGAGCATCTGGATGGGCATAGCGCCAGCGAAGACAAGGTAGACCATGACGACGGCGAACCACTGGAACTTATCCAGGTAGACCGGGAACTGCATACCGACGGCGAACATGAGAACCATGAGGACAACGCCGGTGACGAACTCGGCAGCGCCGGTGAGGTTGAACTTCTTCTGGGCCCAACCAAAGGCGATAGCGACGAAGGTGAACAGGATGGAGATGGTACCAGCGCAGCCGGCGGCATAGGACTTGGTGAAGTCGATGGCACCGGTAGCAGCACCAGAAGCGTCAACGGCCGGGGTGAACATGAACGTCTTGCAGACCATGTCGGTGAAGGCGGCGATGACGATGATGCAGAACAGCCAGCAGAACAGCAGGAACAGGCGACGGCCGGTCTTGCCGATGTACTTCTCGATGAGCTGAGCGAGCGACTTGCCGTTGTTCTTCATCGAAGCGTACAGAGCACCAAAGTCGTGGACGGCACCAAAGAAGATACCGCCGACGAGGACCCAGAGCACGACGGGCAGCCAGCCAAAGGCCATGGCGACGATCGTACCCGTAACAGGGCCAGCACCGCAGATCGAGCTGAACTGGTGCGAGAACGCGGTGAAGGCGGAGACGGGCGAGAAGCTCTTGCCATCCTTCATGCGCTTGGCCGGCGTGAGGGCCTCTTTGTCAACGCCCCACTTGTTGGCCAGCCAGCGGCCGTAGCCCAGATAGCCGCAGGCGAGCACCGCCGCGGCCACAACCATGAGCAAAACTCCGTTCATTACATTTCCTCCTCTAAAAAGAACTTCCTAGACATAAAAAATGAGGGCCGTCGGTTGCGCTCGACGGCCCTCATCTTCATCAGCCGCCCGTTATCGTACGGGCTAGCTGTATGTGCTAACCCGCATCAGATAATTACTACGCTGATAATGTTTAGCTGATGCGTGAACATGTCTAAGAAATCCTCTTCAATCATGATGCGAACGATCCGTGCGTGTTCACATCCCCCAGTGGTTGAAAAGGAGTATGAAACTTTAGTTACCTAAAGTCAACGCATATTTGTAATGAATTTTCAACTTTTTTGGATTTCTCGGTATAAAACGCCACTGACCTCGGACTTTATCCCACGACAGTTTTTGCATGAGAGATGCCCCTGAGAGCCGCGGGAGCCGGGCGGCGCATATGAACTTTATCGCGAGTTCCGCACGCAAAGAAGGCCACTTAATGTGGCCTTCGTCTTGCGCAGGACTGTAGAGCAGGAAACCTTATATCCGGCCCCTCCGTCCGGGGACCGCGCCGTACCAGCTACAGCGTCATGTTCGGATCGGCGTCGACGTCGAACGGCGAGATTTCACCTCGGTCGAATTTACGGCGGGCGACCTCCGCGATCATGGCTGCGTTATCGGTACAGGCAGACAAGGGCGGCACCGTTACGCGAATCCCCTGACGTCCAAGCTTCTTGATCATCATCTCGCGCAGATGCGGGTTGGCCGAGACGCCGCCACCGATGCAGTATTCCTTGCATCCGGTAGCGTGCAGTGCGTTTTTGGCCTTCTTGTACTGCACGTCAAAGACAGCTGCCTCAAACGAAGCTGCCAGATCGGGCAGGTGAATCGTGCGCCCGGCCTTGGTCTCCTGTTCAATGTAGAGCGTCACAGCGGTTTTAAGGCCCGAAAGCGAGAAGCGATAGTCTCCTCTGCTGTTAAGCGCACGGGGGAAATCGATCGCCTTGGGGTTGCCCGTCTCGGCCAGCTTGGAAATGATGGGGCCACCGGGATAGCCCAGACCCAACGCCTTGGCTACCTTGTCGAAGGCCTCGCCCACAGCGTCGTCGAGCGTCTCACCGAGCACCTCGTAGTCGCCCCACGCCTTCACGTGCACGAGCATGGTGTGCCCACCCGAGACA
>PPYE01358454.1_pt1 | contig 12075 bp, 6 predicted proteins | sample 1559881 | NCBI WGS metagenome assembly PPYE01 (sample SAMN08240022, study PRJNA423297) | Human gut metagenome, whole genome shotgun sequencing project.
TATATAAGATATATAATTTACTTACAATCCGTAACCACATATATAGCATATAGGGGCACGCTGAAAACTGAAATAACTGAAATAACTGAAATTGAGATGGGTTTGGATGTAACCTTTCTGTAAGGAGTACATCATATCCCCACACGCCCCTGTAGGGCAAAAGCTTTAAAACCTCAAGAAGCTGCGCAACGTGGAGAAGTGCGACTTTGAATTTAAGTTCTGATGCACTAATCTTGCGATTTCATTTGTTTGCCAATATGCTACTAAAAAACTTTTTCAGAAACTTTTCTTCTATTTCCTTGCGTGTTTCAAAATATTGTTGTACTTTTGAAGGAGAAAATTAATGAAGTAGAACTAATAAACAACATAACTATATGAATATCAAGCGATTCACCCCCCCCTATTCGCTAGGGTTGATGGCTCTTATAGCCTTCATGTTTTCGCTTGTTCTTGCCAGTTGCAGCAAGGATGAAGCCTTTGATACAGATGAGCGTGTCATCCGTATTGAAGCTAATAGTACACGTACTTACTATGCCATTACTGACACACAGGGCATCACATATACTTCTACAGGTATAGCATGCCTTATCAATCAAGATACGAATCATCCCAAATGGATACTTAGCTATGAAGATATAGCTAAGCACCTCAATATATCCCTATCGAATGTTTCTACGATGCAAATTGCTTTTACCAAAGTCCAGAAAAATGGCCTTTGGCGCTTCGCCGTGCAGTTTGATGATCAAAAGGAAGGCAGCGAATATTCGATAGACGTAAATCCCGAGATAGGCAATATCGAATGGGTGATGAGTATTGAAGATTCAATCCACACCAGATTGATGCGGCTCTGTTTGCCTTTAAGTCTCCACTGAGTAAAGGTGTCGTCCTTGCTGATGAAGTGGGATTGGGAAAGACGATAGAAGCAGGACTTGTACTCTGTCAGATGTGGTCCACAGGCAAACGTAAAATCATTATCGTATGTCCGGCATCCTTGAGAAAGCAATGGAGTTTTGAACTTGCAGAGAAGTTTGGTATAGCCAGCGAAATCCTTGATGCAAAGGTCTTTAATACGTATGTTGCGGAAGGTAAAAATCCATTCTCTTACAATCGGGTTATTATCTGCTCCTATAACTTTGCTGCCAAGAAGAAGGCAGAGGTATTGCGCCATGGATTCGATTTGGCTATTGTTGATGAGGCTCATAAACTGAGAAATGTTTATAGAAAGTCTGCACGCACTGCCGCTGATGTTCGAGATGCCCTGGCAGGAACCAAGAAACTCCTGCTTACGGCTACTCCATTCCAGAATTCCCTGATGGAGCTCTATGGGCTAACCACAGTCATAGACCCGAATTTCTTTGGCAGCGAAAAGACCTTCCGCCGTGATTATGGCAATAGTGAGAATATAGACGAGCTGAGATTCCGTATCAAGCCTCTCTTTACCCGTACACTTCGCAAGAATGTAAAGGAATATATCAATTATACCAAGCGACTCCCTTTGACACAGAAGTTTACAAGTACCGATGAGGAGTACGAACTGTATGAGGATGTTTCAGAGTTTCTGAGAAGAGAAGATATTTATAGTGTTCCAGCCGGACAGCGTAAGCTGACAACCATGATTATCCGCAAGATTCTGGCATCATCCATATTTGCACTTATCTCCACATTAACGCATATACGTGAACGTTTGGAAAGAATGCTCAAGAAGGAACAGATGGAACGTTTTGATGCCGATGAACTTCTCGGCGATGATGAACCTGATTTTATAGCTGATGTTGAGGAGGATACAGAGGATAGTTACGAAGAGACTGATATGTTTGATGAGGATGATGCAATCAGTATTCCTAAGTTAAAGGCTGAAATTGCTCTTCTCAATTCATTCATAGCGAAGGCTAAAAAGATTCGCAAGGAGTCGAAAGCGGAAGCCCTGCTGGCAGCTTTGAAAGAAAGTTTCAAGATTCAGTCTAAGTCAGGCGCCCAGCGCAAGGCACTCATCTTCACGGAATCTACCAAGACCCAGGCTTTCCTCCGTGACAGCTTGGAAGCTAATGGATATGAAGGCAAGATTGTGCTTTTCAACGGTAAGGCAAGCGAGCCGCAGACCAACGAAATATACAAGAAATGGTGCGATGCCCATCCTGACAAGGTGAGTGGTATCAAGACTGCCGATAGGCGTGCTGCCATTGTGGATTATTTCAAGAACTCTGCCGAAATCATGATAGCCACCGAAGCCGCTTCTGAGGGATTAAATTTGCAATTTTGCTCCTTAGTCATCAACTATGACCTGCCGTGGAATCCTCAACGAATCGAACAGCGCATAGGTAGATGTCATCGTTATGGACAGAAATATGATGTGGTGGTGGTAAACTTCATCAATACTCGCAACTATGCGGATGTTCGCGTTTTTGATTTGCTTTGTAAAAAGTTTAAACTCTTTGATGATGTCTTCGGAGCCAGTGATGAAGTGCTTGGCAAGGCAGACAGTATAGACTTTGAAAGCCGCATCCTGCAGATTTACCAGCAGTGTCGTTCCAAGGAAGAGATTGATGCCGCATTTGAAAAATTGCAGAATGATATGCAGAAAGAGATTGATACCCGCATGGATGAAGTGCGCAAGCAGGTGATTGAGCATTTTGATATTAACGTGCAGGAACATTTGCGGACTACCAAGGATGCAACAGGTGCCTTTTTGAACCGTTATCAGCATATCTTCTGGGAATTGACCAAGTTTGTGCTCTCCTCTGAAGCTATTTTCGATGATGCGAAGCATACTTTCCGTCTTCAAGTGCCGGTAGCTGGTTGCAAGAAGGGTGTTTACTGTATGCTGAATGCATCAGATACCGAAGGTGTTCCTTACCGATTGTCTCATCCGCTGGCACAGCATGTGCTGAATACGGCACTTTCGCTGGAAACGGAAGATGGTGCTGAAATCCATTTCTCAGAGAAGGCCATGCAGATGAATGCCACCTTGCCAGAGTATCTCCAGGACCAGGAAGGTTATCTGATTATGGCGCAGCTGAAAGTTGCTTCGGTTGAAGAAGAGCAATATACTATCTTCACGGCCTTGACAGAACGGGGCAGAACGCTTTCTCAGGATGATTGCGAAAAGCTGTTTTTGAATGGTGGTCGTGAATCGCCGGTAGAAGCTATTCCTCCTCGCATTCTTGAAAGTTTGCAGCAGAACAGTGAACGCCGCTGTGCTGCAAAACTGAAAATGATAGATGAACGCAATCTCGGTTACTTCCAGCAGGAAGAGACTCGTATCTTCAACTGGGAACGTGATATGCTCAATGGATTGGAAGAAGAGTTATCTACTGTCAAAAAGGCTATTCTTCAAGCAGAACGGGATGCCTTGCGGGCTGATAGCATACAGGCCAAGTTAGAGGCCCAGCAGCATGTGGATGAACTGAATAGAAAGAAGCGTCGCCTACGTAACGAGCTGGATGACAAGGAGGATGATGTCAGTATCATGCGCCGCAACATGATAGCAGAACTGCAGAAGCGTATCATATCGCAGGCTGATTCAGCCAAGGTATTTATTATACATTTTTCAACGAAAGTCTAAAAAATAAAAGCATATATGAATGAAAGAATGATAAGGTTCATTGAACTATTGAACCAGATGTTTGAATTGGATAAGTCTGATCTTGACTTCGGTATCTACCGAATCCTCAATATTCGACGCAAGGAAATCCAGAAGTTTTTTACCGAAGGGCTTCCAAAGCAAATCAGAGAAACACTAGAGCCTTTTGCTCAGGGAAATAAGGATGAACTCAGAAAGCAGATTGCTGAGATAGAACAGCAGGCTGCTGCCTTTGGTGCATCGCCTGAGAATAATCCTAAATACAAGGAATTAAAGGCTCAACTGCAGCAAGGCACAGATTTGAGTGCCTTGGAGAGTGACGTATATAGTGCGCTTTACAACTTCTTTAGCCGCTACTATGATGAGGGAGATTTCATCAGTAAGCGCCGCTACAAGGAAGGTGTTTATGCTATTCCTTACGAGGGTGAGGAAGTAAAGCTGTACTGGGCTAATCAAGACCAGTACTATATCAAGACGTCTGAGAATTTCAAGGATTATACTTTTACTGCTGGCGATTATACGGTTCATTTCCTTTTGGTAGATGCTACAACAGAGCAGAACAACAACAAGGAAGACAAGAATAAAAAGCGCGAATTCATGCTCTTTACAGAAGATGAAGAGAAGTATCCTGGCGTAAAGACATTCGAATATAACGAAGAGGAAAAGACCGTTAATATCCGCTTTATCTTTGATGTGCCTAAAGAAGCAGAAGTGAAGACGGACGAGGAGGGTAAGAAGAAAAAGAAAGTAGATTATTCAGAAAAGAATAAAGTAGAAATTAAGCACTGGCTCAGTACGCAACCAACTGCTGTTATGCTGGAATTGTTGCGAATTACGAATCCTGATGCCAAGGCTAAGGATCAGATTAGCTTCTTGGACAAGCACCTGAAGGCGTATGTGGCAAAGAATACTTTTGATTACTTCATTCACAAAGACCTGGGTGGTTTCTTGTCACGAGAGCTTGATTTCTTTATTAAGAACGAGGTGATGCACCTTGATGACCTTGATACAGAAAATGAGGCTCGTGTGGAGACTTATATCGCTAAGGTTCGTGCTATCAAGCAGGTAGGCCGTGTTATTATCAAGTTCTTGGCGCAGATTGAGAACTTCCAGAAGAAACTCTGGTTGAAGAAAAAGTTTGTCGTAGAGACTAACTGGTGTATTACGCTCGACCGTATTCCAGAGGAGTATTATGATGAAATTCGCCAGAACAAGGCGCAAGTACAGGAGTGGATTGATATGTATGCTATTGATGAAATTCTGCCAGATTTGGAGCATACAGAACCTTTCACCCCAGTACCTTCTGTGCTCTTTTTGAAGCAAAATCAGAACCTTATTGTGGATACCAAATACTTTAGTGAGGAGTTTAAAAATAAGCTTCTTGCAGAGTTTGATGATTTGGATAAGGAAACGGGAGGATTAATGATAAATAGTGAAAACTTTCAAGCACTTAATCTTCTTCAAAAAAGATTTTCTGGTAAAATTAATTGTACATATATAGATCCTCCTTATAATGCTAGTTCAAGTGAAATTCTATACAAAAACACCTTTAAGCATTCTTCATGGATGAGTTTGATGAATGATCGTTTGAGGTTAGGTAAAAAAATGCTTAAGAATGATTATGTTCTATTCTGTGCTATAGATGAGGTTGAGCAAGAAAGATTAGGATTTATTTTTTCTAACATATATAGCGACAGCATAAAAGCATGTTTGTCTATCGTACACAACCCTAGAGGACAAATGGGAAAGAATGTTTCATATACGCATGAATTCGCGTATATTATATATCCTAGTGATGAGAAAAAATATCTTTCTGATGTCAAAAGAGAAGAAATAGATTCTCGTAATTTGAGAGATAGTGGTACTGAATCAGACAGAACTGATGCCGCAAATTGTTTTTATCCTATATTTGTAAAGGATATGGAAATTGTTGGCTTTGGAAATGTACCAGATGATAGTTACCATCCAGGTTGTTCTAATATAAAGGGTGACAATGGAGTAATTGAAGTTTGGCCTATAGACGATAAAGGTAATGAGAAAAAATGGAGATATGCATGTCAATCAATAAGAAGCATAGAGTCTAAATTGTCCGTAAAAAAGACGAAGAACTTGCAGATTATTTTCAATCAAGATATGTGTACAATGAAATCTCTTTGGACTGGTGCGCAATATGATGCTAGTGAATATGGTACAAAAGTACTTCAAAATATATTAGGAAAAGAAATTGCTAAAAAATTTTCTTATCCAAAGTCTATAAACACAGTTAGAGAGTGTCTGAGAATTGGGTTGAATGAAAACTATAATTCTTTGGTTGTTGATTATTTTGCAGGCTCAGGAACTACAGGTCAGGCTGTACTTTCATTAAATAGAAATGGTTATAATAGTAAGTACGTACTTATTGAGATGGGGGCTTATTTCAATGTTGTGACCTTACCTCGAATTAAAAAGGTAATCTATTCAAATGATTGGAAGGAAGCTAAACCAGTGTCTCGTAATACTGGTATCTCTCACATTATGAAGTATATGCTTCTCGAACAATACGAAGATGCTCTGAACAACATCCAGTTGAAGAAAGATGAAAGCTTGTCAAGTCTCTTTGGTGATGACTACACCATCAACTATATGTTTGACCTTGAAGCAAAGGGCAGCTTGTTGAATTTGGATGCATTTAAGGCTCCGTTTAGCTACGAGATGAATATCACGGAGAAGAATGAGATGAAGCTTCGTAAGGTGGATGTCTGTGAGACCTTCAACTATTTGATAGGTCTTACTGTCAAGCATCAGGGCATCATCAGAAGCTATGACAGCCTTCCTGCTGCAAAGCCAACGTATGAAGGTGCTGTAGATTTGGTAAAGGGTACCCAGTTTGCCTTCCGCCAGATAGAAGGAACGCTCCCAGACGGTCGTAAGGCACTAGTCATCTGGCGTACCATCAGCGATGATTTAATGGCCAGCAATGCAGCCCTGGATGCCTATTTCGAGAAGTATCGCATCAATCCGCTCGACCGAGAGTATGATGTCATCTATGTAAACGGAGACAACAATCTGGAGAATCTTCGTACATCAGATGAATCATGGAAGGTGGTTCTGACGGAGCAGGAATTTAATAAACGTATGTTTGAAGAAATGTAATTATGGCTAGGACTAAAAAGAATCAGGTGCAGGAATTGCGCTTTGATGAAAAATTGGTGCTCTTCAAATTCATGCAGCGAGAGTTGGGTATCACGGATATGAAGCAGCTGGCGAGACAGATGAACCTGCCGGAAGAGGAAGGTATCAATGAATCTACTGGTAATACCTTGTTCATTGAATACTTCTTCAAACAGCCTGGATGCAGAATACCGGAAACCAAACTGCGAGTGTATGATGAAAACATCAGACGATATACACAGAAAATCGGTGAAAACAGAGGCGGACTGACCTGGAAATATTTCCAGTATCTCAGCCTCCTTTTCACGGAGATTTACCTGGATCGTTGGTTTTCTGATAAGGAATCTTTCCAGCAGGAACTGACGGATTTCCTTCATGATGAAGATGACCGTACTTTGGGGCAGATTGGCTTCCAGGACTTCGATTTGGCAAAGATGAACAAACTTGCCTACATGTCGGCTACTGGTTCTGGTAAAACGCTGATTCTGCATATCAATATCTTGCAGTTTTCATATTATCTGAAGCGAGCTAAACGCATCAATGCGAGCATAGATATCAATAATGTCATCTTGCTGACTCCGAATGAGGGCATGAGCCGCCAGCATCTGGAGGAACTGAAGATATCGGGGATACCTGCCAAAATCTTTGTCAAGGAAGGTCCGTTAAAATTTGATGGCAATGAAGTACTGATTATTGATATAAATAAGCTTGATGATGTCGGCAAGGACAAGACGGTCAGCGTGGATAGTTTTGAAACCAATAATCTGTTGTTGGTGGATGAAGGCCATCGTGGTTTGGTAGGTGGAGAAAAATGGGTTGGCTACCGTCAGAAAATGGCTGAAGATGGCTTTACCTTTGAGTACTCTGCTACATTTAAACAGGCTCTGGCAGGCAAGAAGACTAAAAAGAAAGACCGGGATATCGTGGAGGACTATCAGAAGGCAATCCTCTTCGATTACTCCTATAAGTACTTCTATAATGATGGCTATGGTAAAGATTATCGTATCTATAACCTGAAGGATACCAATATCAGTGAGGATTCCCGTCTGCTTTACCTGACCGGATGTCTTCTCAGCTTCTATCAGCAGAAGAAATGCTTCTTGGAATATGGCAAGGAGCTGGCTCCTTTCAGAATAGAAAATCCGCTGCTGGTGTTTGTGGGTAATAGCGTGAACAAGGCAAACAAGGATGAAAGTCTCACAGATGTTGAAGATGTCATCATGTTCATTGATCAGTTTGTTCGCTACAAGCGTCAAACTGTCCAGCGCATCAACCTGGTGGTGCAGCAGAATACGGGTCTTATCGATGCCAAGGGCATTGATATCTTCTCGCATGATTTCAATCCTCTCTACGAGTTGAATGGGGGTAATACGCCTGATGGACAGGTGCTCTATGAAGACATATTGCATCTGCTTTTCAATACGACAAGTCATGCAGATGAACCACGTCTTCACCTCGATCATCTGAGTAAGGCAGGTGAGATAGGTATGCGTATTGGCGAGGATGGTGATTACTTTGGCGTGATCAGTATCGGAGATACTACAAAGCTGATTAAATCCTGTGAAACCAAGGGTGTTGTTACGAAGAGTGAATCATTCAACAATGATTCGCTTTTTGAATCCATCAATCGCAAGGATTCCAAGATCAACGTCCTGATAGGTTCTAGGAAGTTTACCGAAGGCTGGAACAGTTGGCGAGTGAGCACCATGGGCCTTATCAATTTTGCCAAAGGTGAAGGTTCCCAGGCTATCCAGATGTTTGGTCGTGGTGTGCGTCTGAAAGGTTATAATGGTATGCTGAAGCGTAGCCGTGCTATCAATATTCCTGGTGTTCGGGCTCCAAAATACATTGGTAAATTGGAAACGCTGACTATCTTCGGAGTAAAGGCTAACTACATGGAGGAGTTCAAGGCGTTCCTGGAGTTGGAAGATGTGCCAAGCAACGAACAGATTACGGAGATTACCTTGCCAACGGTATCACGTTATCAGGAAGCCAAAGCAAAAAAACTTCGTGTGATAAGAGTTAAAAGCGGCAAGATATTCAAGAGAGATGCTGAACGCAAGCTGTTGGATAAGCCTAGCGAGAAATTCAAGAGTTATCTTATGAAGAATCCTGTTTTGCTTGATTGCAGCAGCAAGGTACAGGCAATAGAATCCAGTGGCTCTATTGATATGCGCATAGAGGTGAATAACAAGCCTATAGATATGCCGGAAGAAAACATTCCGTTGCTTGATTATTATCGCATATTCGATGAAATCGAAATGTATAAAAATGAGAAGCTCTACTTCAATATCACGATTGACAGAGACAGATTGCCTTCTATTCTTGGTGATAGAGAATGGTATCGCTATATCGTTCCTGCTGACCATCTGAAGATTGACAGCATCAAGCGCCGGGAAGAAGTAACTGACTTTGCGATTATGGCTTTAAAGATTTACATGGATAAATTCTTTAAGTTTGAGAAAGAGGCATGGGAAGACAAATACCTGGAGTATGGAGAGCTGGAGGCTACCGACAACAACTTCGTGGATGAATATAGAATCAATCTGACCGAAGAAGTGGGCGGCGATTGTGGTGAAGAACTCAACAGGTTCATTTCGGATGCTGCAACGATACTGGCAACAGAAAGAGGTATATCGGAATATGAAAAGAGTACGCTTGCAAAACAGTTCGTGCTGTTCGATTTCCGCCATCATCTCTATGCTCCTCTAGTATGCGTAAAGAAGAACAATCTGAAGATACAGGTCTCTCCAGTTCAGCTGAATGAAGATGAGAAGACCTTCGTAGATCTTCTCGACTGCTATATGAAGAATCATGATGCAGAATGGAAGGATAAATCACTCTTCTTGCTTCGTAACAAGAGTAAGGTAGGTATGGGCTTCTTTGAAGCGGGTAATTTCTATCCAGACTATATACTCTGGATTGATACCGATGATAAGCAGTATATCAACTTTATCGACCCGAAGGGTTTGATGCATATTGTGCCTGAGAATCCAAAGATTAAATTCTATAAGAAAATCAAGGATTTGGAAGTACGTCTTGCGCCAAGTGCAGGCGATAAGCAGATTGTTCTCAATTCGTTCATCATGTCATCAACCCGAGGTGCCAATCTCAGGGAATGGTGGGGAATGAAGAAACCTTCAGAGCATGAAGCAATGAATGTCTATACACTTGACGATGCAAAATGTATTGAGAAGATGATTCAGAAAATCTTTCAGTAGATAATAATCGAGAGAGGAAGCGGAATATCAGAGAGCTTCCTCTCTTGAAAAAGCAATCAAGAAAAGTAATCATGTAAAGTGAACATCAAACCGATTAAGTATTTGGTGGAAGTTAATACAAAAGAACAAATTTAAATAGATAAACAGTTTACGGCTGTATAACTAACAGTAAAGTTGCGAGAGAGGTGGTATTCGCCACCTCTCGTTTTGAACTTTTTGTCGTAATATCGTGTTCAGCCCTCCTCTCTGTTAGGAGTATCTATAAAGACAGAGATCAAAGACTCAACTGGGCAAAGAAGAAACTGGTGAAGTACCTGAGAAGTAAAGGAGAAAGAGTACCTACGGGTATAACATTTACCAGGGTGGTAAATCTCATTACAGGAGAAGAATAAGCCAGGGAGAAAGTGATGCACTTAATTGCGCACTTTCTCCTTTTTTTTGTATACTTTTCTGAGAATCATTAAAAAAAATATATACATTGTGAAAATTAAATGTTTTCACGGCTCTTGCAAATATCGAAAAAATTGTGTAACTTTGTATTCAAAATATAATAGACTATGGCAAGAGGTAATAGATATGATAAATCATACGCCGACAGGTATATGAGAAAGAAGCAGATCGAGAGGGTGGGACCACTTCTTGACCAGATGATCATTGATGATATCTCTCCTCTTAAATTGATGAAAAATGAGTTTGATATTGCAAATCCTACTGTCAGAAAACTGAGAAATATGAATCCCTCTGTATCACATAACACACTTAACAAATTCTGCTATATTATAGGTTATTATCTTCATCAGGAAACTGTGGCGGTGGAGAACTACCAGAAGCATGTTAAGGAACGGGAGCTATGGCTGAAAAAGCTCTTTGAGATGAAAGAAAGATACCATAAAATATATGGTGAATCGGCTGATGATGTAGAAGACTTGATTAGAAAGAAGATTGATTTGCGTAAGTTCGTAACGCAAGGAATCAAATAAATATAATATGCCGTCTAATACCAGCTATGAGCGGTAAGAGTTTAATAAACATACACTAATCTTTAAAGCAAATGGAACATTCATTATGTATTTGGGGGCATGTCTGAGCTTTATGCCGTTCTATGTCCCCGATAGCAACGTCACCTTGTGAAAATCGCAGGGGCCAACTCCACTAACTTGTGAGGTAAGTAATGGTCATTTTTTCATGAAATTTTGTATATGAAAAAGATGATGACAAGGTTCTTTCTCAGAACCTTGATTGCTCTTGCCAAGACGGGGGCAATCAGCCTAAGTGTAGTTATCGTTGTCTCTTTCAACGACAATTCTGCGTTGAAGATGACTACAAGTGCCCATAACCTTTTAAACCTAATGAGCTATGACAATCAAGATTGCAATTAATATAGAAAATGCACATGGTTGGCATATTGGTAATAACATCTTCGGTGGTAATTCTGGGAAGAAATCATCTGGTTCTTCATCAGAAGATAATCTCAATGATGCTGATTTTGAAGTGGTAGATGAGGAGCCTCAAAAAACAGAAGCCCCAATTTCTGGATATGTGGGCCGTTCTGTTACTTTACCTGCACAACTTAAAAGCAAGAAAGCAAAGAAGATTCTTACGGGATTGGTGCGAATTAATGTATTGGATGAGAATTTTCAACCTAACAACCTAACCTGGTATACAAGAGGATATTTAGCTCGTCGAATAGCTGATACATTGGAAATTTCTAATGTGTGGGTCTTCTTTGGTGATTTCTGGCATTTGGATTCTGCTACCTTGAGAACGAAGTATAATGAATCTCTAGGAATGAAAAAAACGTTTGAATTTGAGGATTTAATACATGATATCATTAACAGACGTTAAAAAATAGCCAAAAACCGGTACGACCGTACCTGGTACGTACCAGTTTTGTTTCGGTTGTTTGCCGTATCTTTGCCCCGGAATTCAGAACCAACATGGTCTGGGTTCCGGGGCTTTTCCGTATATGGAAAATTGGTACCGCTTCCGGGGGACGGGATTTGGCGAATGGTCGCAGCTCCAACTTGATAATACATATAAATAAGTACTAAAGTTTCGCAAGTGAATAAATATCAACTTGCTTGTTTATAAATATGCATATTACGTAGCGTATGGGCAATAGGA
>PPYE01257573.1_pt1 | contig 12071 bp, 13 predicted proteins | sample 1559881 | NCBI WGS metagenome assembly PPYE01 (sample SAMN08240022, study PRJNA423297) | Human gut metagenome, whole genome shotgun sequencing project.
ACGTAAAACCGTATTTTCTTGCTTTTTTCTTTTTGCAGTTCTTTTTGCGGCAGATTAATTGATATTATTCACACCAAAGCCGTATCCCTCACCAAAAACCGCGGCGTCGGAGAAACGAGGTATGGTTATGGAATTGGTAAGCAGCATTGTGGAAGGCATCAACAACTGCATCTGGGGCCTTCCCATGATCGGCCCTCTCTTCGGAACCCGTCTCTTTCTCACCTTCCGGACCGGATTCATTCAGCGCAGGACCTTCACAGGCATCCGTCTGTCCGTCACCAGGGCCCGGGATTCCCCTGATTGGGGACCAGGGAGTCCTTCCACTACTAAAAAATAAACAGAAAGGGAAGCACGCTTTACACCAGCCGTGCTCCCCTTCCTGTTTATTCTCATCTCCCGGACTCTTATTCTTTACCGTCCTTATGGTCCTTACGGTCCTTCGTAATACGGCCCAATACCATTACCGCGGCCATGATGATGATAATGGCCGCAAAGATTCCGCCCATACCTTTTCCCATAATTTCCAGGGCAATCCCTACGTGTTCCATATTCATACGCTTCCTCCTTTGCTGCTGACTCCAGAGCCTGTCTGAAACTTCGATTCTTCCGCCCTACAGATACTGGGACACGATGCTGATGACCAGTCCTCCGGCAATAACCGATGCCACCTGGCCCGATACATTGGTGCCGGCAGCCTGCATCAGTATGATATTACCCGGCTCCTCCCTGGCAGCCATCCTCTGCACCACCCTGGAGGACATGGGGAATGCGGATATGCCGCAGCCCCCAATCATGGGGTTCACCGGTTTCTTACCCGCCATCTTAAGGAATACATTAATCAGCTTGGCAAAAAGCACGCCGCCGATGGTGTCGAATACAAAGGCCACCAGTCCCAGAACCATAATCATCAATGTAGCCGGGTTCACAAACTGCTCTGCTCTCATGCTGAACGAGATGGTGATGCCCAGGAGCAGTGTGATTATATTGGCAAACTCGTTCTGGGCCGTCTGGCTCAGGCTTCCCAGGACGCCGCATTCCCGAAGCAGGTTTCCGAACATAAGGAAGCCCACCAGGGCCACGGACTGCGGTGATATCAGGCCCACTATGATGGTCACGGCAATGGGAAACGCGATGCGCAGCTGTTTATTCACACTCTTGGGATTGTACTCCATATGAATACAGCGCTCCTTCCTGGTGGTCACCAGACGTATGGCAAAGGGCTGGATAATGGGAACCAGGGCCATATAGGAATAGGCGGCCACCGCAATGGGGCCGATGTACCTGGACCCCAGAACCTGGGATACCAGGATGGAGGTAGGTCCGTCCGCAGCTCCAATGATGCCGATGGAGGCGGCATCCCTCAGATCAAAGCCCATAAGACACGCAATGAGGATAGCTGCAAAGATTCCAAACTGGGCCGCTGCCCCGAACAGGAACAGTACCGGCTGGCTCAGCAATGGTCCAAAATCAATCATAGCGCCGATTCCGATAAAAAGCAGGATTGGCATGGCCTCCGAAGCCTCGATTCCGGTTTTGAACAGCCATTCTATGATTCCGGCCGCAGGTACCTTTCCCTGTACCATCTGGTCCACCACACCGGAATACGGCAGGTTGACCAGTATGGCGCCAAAACCCAGGGGCAGAAGAAGGGATGGTTCATATTCCTTTTTAACCGCCAGCCAAATCAGGATAATTCCCACCACATACATAACTGCCTGCTGCCAGGTTACCGCCGTAATGCCTTCCAACAGAAAACTCATTTACTTTCCCTCCTTTGTACCATGCCCTGTACGTCATTCTTCCTGTTCTTTCTTTATCTCCTTAAGGGTCAGCTTCACCCATTCTATCACTCTGTCTTCCACTTCCAATATCTCATAATCAGCTTCCGGTGTAACCACTGTCAGGGGAAGCTGTTCCCGGGACGGTATATACCCCAGCTGTTCCATTAAGTATCCGGACAGGGTATCGCAGGAGCTGTCCATATGCAGGTGCATCTCCTCCTTCAAATCAAACAGGGTAATGCCGCCCGACACCCGGTAGACCTTATGGGGCTCCAGCTCTGTAAGCTCCGGCTCCTCCTCCTCGTATTCCTCATGAATATCTCCTACGATTTCCTCGATGAGATCCTCCAGAGTCACCATACCGGACACGCCGCCGTATTCGTCAATCAGAATGGCCAGTTTGATTTTATTTGCCTGCATCTCCCGGAACAGGGCGTCGGTCCTGCGGTTCTCCGGCACAAAATAGGCCGGCTTTAAAAGAGTGCGGACATCCAGCTTGTCAAAGGAAGTCCTTCTGGCCTCAATGGTCAGTGCCTTTGTGGACAGGACGCCTATGATATTGTCAATCTCCCCCTCGTATACAGGAATCTTGGAGTGCATGGATTCCAGAATCTCATCCAGGAATTCTTCCAGCGGCTCATTGATATCCAGCGCCACCATATCCTGTCTGGGCACCATCACTTCCTTGGCCTTCTTGTCGTCAAAGGAAAATATGGACGTTATCATCTCCTTCTCAATGTCATTAAACACACCTGCCTCGCTTCCGGTTTCCAGCATGGACTTGATTTCTTCCTCGGACACATCTGTCTCCAGGTTTTCATTGTGCATGCCGATCAGCTTCAGAAAGCCGCTGGTGGACAGAGAGAGCAGTTTTATAAAGGGATTCATGATACGTGATATATGATAAATGGGACGTACGCAGAACAGGCTGAAGGCCTCCGCTTTCTGCAGGGCAATCCGCTTGGGCACCAGCTCACCAAACACCAGGTTAAAATAAGCCAGGATGATGGTCACCACAACGCCTGCCAGGTTCTGGCTGTAGGGCAGGTTCCACTGCGCCATCCGTACCGCCAGCACCTGGGCGATACCGGTAGCCGCCGATGCACTGGAGAAAAAGCCTGCCAGAGTGATGGCCACCTGGATGGTGGACAGGAACACCGTTGAGTCCTTCATCAGGCGCTCTATGAGCGCTGCGTTTTTGTTTCCCTGCTCGGACAGGCGGTGTATCTTGTTCTTGTTGACAGATACCACTGCCATCTCGGAGCCTGCAAAGAATGCATTGATTAATGTCAGAATAACTAAGATTGTGATTTGGAATAAAATATTGGCCGCTTCAGGGTCAGATTCCATGGTAAATGATTCCTCCTTCATATTACATAGATTGATTTGTTTCAAAGACTATTATACATAAAGATTGGGGAAATGTCAGCTAAAGATTCCATTAAGATGCAGACCCGCCCAAAAGGGCGGATCACTCCAGGGGCTGTATGTAAAAATTCCCCACCACATCGCTGGAATTGATAACGTTTACAAATGTATCCGGATACTGTTCCCGTATCCGCTTCTTCATTTTCCTCACATCACTGTCCGAGAGCACGGTATAAATCAGGTATTTTTTATTGGCTGAGTAAGAGCCGAAGCCCTTTAAAATCGTGCTGCTGTGGTTGGTCAGCTCCAGCAGGTCCGCGGACACGGCCGCCGGGTTATCTGTCACAATAAGAAGCGTCTTTTTCTTATATTTCTTATAAAAGGTATTGATAACCTGGGTATTGCAGAACTGGAAAATAATGGAGTACAGCGCCTTATCCATTCCGAAAATAGTTCCCGATATCAGTATGATGACCGCGCTGAACAAAAGCATGTAGTTGAAGGTGGATACCTTGTATTTTGCCGACAGAGACATGGCGATAAAGTCCGTTCCGCCGCCGCAGGCCCTGCTGTTGAGAACCAGGCTCATCCCCAGGCCGTTTATGATGCCACCGAAGACTGATATCAGCAGGATATCCCCGGTGATGGGAACCACAGGCAGCTCATCCACCAGGATTGACACGGTCAGCAGGCAGATACAGGACAGGATTGTAAATTTCTTACCCACCAGCCGGTATGCGAACACAGCCGGAACTGCATTAAAAAGTACATTCAGTAATGTAAATGATATCTGGACATCATAAAAACTGAGACCGATTCTCTGGATCAGCTTGGCCAGTCCTGTAAACCCTCCCGGCACCAGCTCTCCCTGCTCCACAAAGGTATTCATGTTGACAGCTACAATCAGGCTTCCCAGCAGGATACAGAGGAAGGCCGCCGCGTCCTTCCTCCTCCTGTTTTTGTTCTGCCGCTTCATATTCTCCTGATACAATTCAGACATCATCTGTCCGTCTCCCATATGCCCGCCCCCTTCTCTTACATAATTACCTGCGTCCTATCCTCTGGCAAACTGCGCATTGTAAATATCCGCGTAAAAACCATGCATGCCCAGAAGCTCCTCATGCTTACCCTTTTCCACAATCTTACCGTCCCGCATGACCAGAATCACGTCTGCCTCCCGGATGGTGGACAATCGGTGGGCCACTATGAAGCTGGTTCTGCCCTCCATCATCTGCGCAAAGGCCTTCTGCACCTTAATCTCTGTCCTGGTGTCAATGGAGGATGTGGCCTCGTCCAGTATGAGCATGGGAGGAAGGCACAGCATAACCCTGGCAATACAGAGAAGCTGTTTCTGTCCCTGGGACAGGTTCCCTCCGTCCTCACTGATAACAGTGGCGTATCCATCCGGCATCCGCATGATAAATCCATGGGCATGGGCCTGTCTGGCTGCCTGGATAATCTCTTCCTCAGTGGCATTTGGATGGCCGTAGGCTATATTGTCCCGGATAGTGCCTGATTTAAGCCATGTGTCCTGCAGCACCATGCCGTAGCTGGTCCGCAGGCTCTCCCTGGTCACATCGCGGATGTCGGTTCCCTCCACCTTGATAGCTCCGGAATCCACGTCGTAAAAACGCATCAGCAGGTTGATGATGGTAGTCTTGCCGCAGCCGGTAGGTCCCACGATGGCAACCCTCTGTCCGGGCTGTACTGACAGGTTAAAATCCTCAATCAGCTTTTTCTCAGGCGTGTAGGAGAAGCAGACCTGCTCCAGATCCACACTGCCCTTTGCTCCGCGCAGTACCGTTGCGTCCTCCCTGTCCTCTATCATAGTTTTCTCATCAATCAGCTCAAACACCCGGGCAGCGGACGCCAGAGCATTCTGCAGCTCTGTCACCACCCCTGATATCTCATTAAAGGGCTTTGTGTACTGGTTGGCGTAGCTGAGGAAACTGGTCAGCTGTCCCACGGTGATGAGCCCCCGGATAGCCCCATAGGCTCCCGTGATGCCCACGGCAGCATAGACCAGGCTGTTAACAAAGCGGGTGGCCGGATTGGTAATGGATGAGAAAAAGGTCGCCCTCAGGCTGTATCCGGCCAGACGTTCATTAATCTCCTCAAACTGCTTCTGTGCCTCTTCCTGGTGTCCGAAGGCCTGGACCACCTTCATATTGCCCAGCATCTCATCGGTCAGGGAGGTCAGCTCTCCCCTGGTCTCTGACTGCTTCCGGAACATGACAAACGTCTTTTTAGCGATAAAGCTGGCCACAAACAGGGATATGGGCGTCAGCACCACCACCACAGCCGTGATGACGGGCTGGATGGAAAGCATGAACAGCAGCGTTCCCGCTATGGTCAGAACGCCTGTAAACAGCTGGGTAAATCCCATGAGAAGGCCTTCTGAAAACTGGTCTATGTCCGCGATAATCCGGCTTATGATATCTCCGGATGGGTGCACATCTATATAGCTTAGGGGCATCACCTCCAGCTGGTTGAAGGCCCTGGTCCGGATATCCTTCACAACCCGGTAGGTGATGATATTGTTGATATGGTTCATAAGCCATTGGGATACGGACGTAACAGCCACTGCTCCCAATATTGTTATAAGGATTCCCTTTAACCCTGCAAAATCCACATGTCCGGCCGAGACAATGCGGTCCACGGCACGGCCTGTCAGAATCGGCACATACAGAGTAAGGGCCACTGTGATAAGGGCCAGAAACAGAGACAGGATGACGCTCCACTTGTACTGGCTGATATATTTAAGGATCCGTTTCAGGGTCTCCCTGCTCCTGTTCTTGTCCAATGCATTCTTCTTACTGCTCATCCCGTTCCACCTCCTCCTTTGAAAGCTGTGACAGACAAATCTCCCTGTATACCTGGCAGTCCTTAAGAAGCTCCTTATGGGTGCCCATGCCTGCCAGACGACCCTCGTCCAGCACCAGGATGGTGTCAGCGCTCTTAATGGTAGTGGCTCGCTGTGATACAACGAATACGGTCATATCCCCGGTGTTCTCCCGGATAGCCTTTCTCAGCCTGGCATCCGTGGCAAAGTCCAGGGCCGAAGCGCTGTCGTCCATAATCAGGATTTCCGGCCTCCTCACCAGGGCCCTGGCTATGGTCAGCCTTTGGCGCTGTCCTCCTGAGAGGTTATGGCCTCCCTGGTCAATGTATAGATCCAGTCCCTCTCCCTTGGAATCCACAAACTCCCGGGCCTGGGCCGTATCCAGAGCCCGGTAGATTTCCTCATCCGACGCGTCCTGTTTTCCCCAGCGCATATTGTCCCGCAGCGTTCCCTTAAACAGTACGGATTTCTGCGGCACCACTCCGGTTTTATCCCGCAGCTCATCCAGAGAATATTCCTTTACATCTGTCCCGTCCACCAGGACCTGCCCTGAGGCGGCATCGTAAAATCGGGGAATCAGGTTCACCAGGGTGGATTTACCGGATCCGGTTCCGCCTATGACGCCTATGGTCTGTCCTGCCATGGCACAAAAGGAAATATCCTTTAAGGCCGGCTCCTTTGCCCCCGCATACACGAATTCCATATCTTTAAACTCTACCTTGGGAATCCGTAATCCGGGATTCTGGGGACCGGGATTCTGCGGGCCGGAATTCTGAGAACCGGAATTCTGAGAACCGGGTTTCCGGGAGCCGGACCTCCCCTTATCCTCAATGCTGCTCTCCACCTTAAATATGCTGTCCACCCGGTTCATGCAGGCAACTGCCTTGGATATAATGATAATCAGGTTTGCCATCTTTATGAGCTCTACCAGAATCTGGGACATGTAATTTACCAGGGCAATCACCTTTCCCTGGGTAATGATACCGCTGTCCGCCTGTTCCGCTCCCACCCATATGACGGCCACCACGGCTATGTTTATGATGACATAGGTCACAGGGTTTAACAGGGCGGATATCTTTCCCACAAACACCTGCATCCTGACCAGGTTTCCGTTTTCCCGGTCAAATTTCTCCGTCTCGCTTTTCTGTCTGTTAAAGGCGCGGATGACACGGACCCCCAGCAGGTTTTCCCTGGTGGTTAACAGCACCTTGTCCAGCTGTCTCTGCACGGATTTGTAGAGCGGCATGCTGACTGCCATGATGCCGAACACCACTACGCAGAGCACCGGTATGGTGACCACGAAAACAAAGGCCGAGCGCACATCCACGGTAAAGGCCATAACCATGGCGCCAAATACTACGAAGGGTGAGCGGAGCAGAAGGCGCAGCGTCATGTTGATGCCGCTCTGCACCTGGTTGATGTCGCTGGTCATCCTTGTTATCAGTGTGGACGTGCCCACTGTGTCTATCTCCGTGTAGGACAATCTTCCTATATGGGAAAACAGATCATTGCGCAGGGAGGTGGCTGCCCCCGTGGCTGCCTTGGCGGCAAAATACTGGGCTGTCAGGGAGCATGCCAGGCCAATCAGGGCCAGCAGCACCAGAACACCTCCCATTTTAAGAATATATCCGCTGTCCCTGCCCCGTATGCCCACATCCACCATACGGGCCACCACCAGGGGCACAAACAGCTCAAAGCTGGCCTCCAGCATCTTAAACAGCGGTCCCAGTATGCTTTCTAGCTTGTAATCCTTCATATAGCTGAACAATCGTTTCATAATTGTCTTTCACTCCTCTGCCGGAATCCATTGTATTTTTTCACACTGCCTGGTATTATAACATAGAATCAACCATATATAAAATATTGTTTTTATATATATAATATACGTTTAACGAATAGGAGGATTCCGGTCTTGAATCTGAAACAGATGGAATATTTTACTGCCATTGTCAATGAAGGGAGCATATCGGCGGCAGCCAAGGCGCTCCACATTTCCCAGCCTCCCCTCAGCACCCAGATGAAGCTTTTGGAGGAGGAACTGGGGCTGACCCTGTTCCAGCGCGGCTCACGAAGCATCCTGCTGACAGATGCGGGCAAGGTCCTCTACGAACGGGCCCAGGGCATCCTGGACATGACAGGGGCTGTGCTGGAGGAACTGGAACAGATGGGGCAGGGACTTCTGGGCTCCCTGCGCCTGGGTATGATTTCTTCCGTGGAAACCGAACCCATCATAGGAAAGATTGCCGCCTTCCGCCAGAAGCATCCCGGGGTGAAATTCCGCATCTACGAGGGTAATACATATCAGCTCCTGGACAAGCTGAATACTGGAATCATCGAGGCCGCCATTGTGCGCAGCCCTTTTCCCGAGGAACCCTATGACTGCTTTTATCTGTCCGGGGAAATCATGATGGCTGTGGGGGAACGCTGCTTCTTTCCCCGTCCCGGGGCGGATACTATTTCCCTTAAGGAACTGTGCTCCTGTCCCCTGGTTGTGTACCGCAGATGGGAAGGGGTGTTAAACCGCCTGTTTGCACCGGACAGCCCGGATTATCTGTGCATCAACGACGATGCCCGGACCAGCCTTACATGGGCGGAGACAGGCAGCGGCGTTGCCGTGGTGCCGGCCTCTATCGCCAGGTGCGTCCGGCCCGGAATTCTCATGAAACCTCTGGATACCCGTGACTTCACCAGCCGGATTACGCTGGTTTGCCGGAAGAACGGACCCCTGTCGGCTGTGATGAAGGAGTTTCTGGATTACTTTACAGGCCGGCTTCCCCTTTCCTGACAGAACCGCCTCACTGTTCCACCAAAAAAACAAAAACAGCCCGCCCCTTATCCAAAGAGCAGGCATAATCCGGTCATTCCTTCGTTTCCCCGGGAAACAGTTCCTTCCAGAAATAGTTGATTTCCGCCCCGAAGAACAGGATGCACATGCAGAAATAAAGCCACAGAAGCAGCAGCACAATGGCGGTAAGGCTTCCGTACATATAGGAGTAGTTCTTCCCCCCTATATGGCTGAAATACAGGGAAAAGGCAAAGGAGAAGGCCATCCATCCAACGGTGGAGAACACGGCTCCCGGAAGCTGGTCCCTGAGCTTCAGCCTCTTATCCGGCACAAAGGTATAGATTCCCAGGAAAAATATAATCAGTATCATTAACGCCCACAGAGCCCTGAAATTGATAATGTGGGTGGTCACATCTGCTATGATGGGAAACCGGCTCACCATAAACGCCTGAATCATATTGCCGAACACCAGCAGGCCCAGGGACAGAATGCACACCAGGATAAACACAATGGTGTATCCTGAGCAAATCAGCCTGTTAATCACATACCAGCGCTTTTCCCCGTGGCCGTTCACACGGTTTAAGCCCCTGGCCACGCTGAACATGCCGCGGCCTGCGGACCACAGGGCTGTAACAGCTGTGACGGAAATCATGGTTGCCGGGGATTTTAAGGACAGGTCATTGACCACCCGGAAGGCCAGGGACTTGTAATCCACCGGCACCAGGCCCACAATCAGTTCCATGAACCTGGCGTTGCTGATGCTGGGAATCATCTGGACTGCTGTCAGCAGCAGCATGATAAAGGGCACCACGGAGAGTATGATAAAAAATGAGACCTGGGCCGCGTAGACCGTCATCTCATCCTCAGCAAATTTATCATATACCCGTTTTCCTGCCACAATTATCCCAAACATAAAACCTCCACTGCTGTTAATATATTTCCCTGAAACTGCCCTCTTCAATCACCGGAATGTCTTCTGCTTCCATATGTTCAATGTGTATGAACCTTCCCTGCTCCAGATTCCTTAAGAATCGCCCAATCGCCAGCGGTTCTCCCTGGACCTCCATCTCCACATCGCCGTTCCACAGATTCTTCACCCACCCGGTAAGGCCCAGGGGGCGGGCCAGGTAACAGGAGGTGTACCTGAAGCCCACCCCCTGTACCCTGCCGGAAAATATAATATGTTTCCTGACTTTTTTCATACAAATATCACCCAATCACATTTCGGGGAGTTCCATCCAGATAGTTTACCACATTGTCAAATACAATAACAGCCCGTTTCACCAGGGCTTCCTTGGTGGCAAATGCCACATGTGGCGTCACAATGGTGTTGGGCGCCGAAAACAGCGGGTGGTCCTTTCTGACCGGAGGCTCGTTTTCAAACACATCAATGCAGGCGCCTGCAATCCTGCCCTCCTTCAGGGCCCCGGCCAGCGTATCGCTGTCCACCACAGGCCCTCTGGCCGTGTTGATGAGCACTGCGTTCTTCTTCATCAATCCGATGCGCTTCTCATTCATCAGTCCCCTGGTCTCCTCAGTAAGAGGGGTGTGGAGGGAAACCACGTCGCTTTCTGCCAGCAGTGTCTCCAGATCCACATAGCGCACGCCTGGCACATCCTTGGCTGTCCTGCTGTAAGCCAATACCCTGCATCCAAATGCCTGGGCTATGGCTGCCACACGAAGGCCGATGGCCCCGGTTCCCACCACGCCAAACGTCTTACCTTCCAGTTCAAATCCTACCAGTCCGTCCTTGGTGCCCTCCTCCCGGCAGACCTTGTCGCAGGGAATCACGTTTCTGTACAGGCTGATTAACATGCCGAACACCAAATCCGCCACAGCGCAGGTGGAATATCCGGCGCAGTTGCATACCACGACACCGTTCTTTTTGCACACATCCATGGCGATGTGGTCCACGCCTGTAAATGCCACAGCCAGAAGCTTTAAGTTTCTGCATCCTTCTATGACCTGGGCATTCAGAGGCAGATTGGATACCACAATGATTTCAGCATCCTTTCCCCTCTCTATCAGCTCTGCGGTGTCCGTTGTCTTTGTGTTGTAATACACAATCTCCACCCTGTCCCCAAGGGACTCCTTTGCCATAGCTAAAAGCTTTCCTTCTTCCACTCCCAGCGGCTCGATGATTACCATTTTCATTGCATTTTCCTCCGTATCCTGTTGTCAGCTCCCCTTTTTGGGATGTCCTGACTTTTTATGCTATCCATTATATAGCAGGGGGCAGGCTTTTACAAGACATAAGGAATCAAAGAAATGGACAGAACCGGGAATAATTTAAAAACAGACAGAAAAACGGACGGGTACGAACCTATATTTACGTCCGTCCCGTCCATTCTCTTGATTCCTGTTTATATGTTCCCGCTTCTATTTAAGCTCCACCAGAACCTCAATCTCACAAGCGATTCCTCCCGGAAGGGCGTTGGTTCCAATGGCGGAACGCGCCGGAAGTCCTGCTTCCTCACCGAACAGCTCGGCAATCAGATTGGAGCCCCCGTTAACCACCTGAGGCTGCATCCCAAAGTCATCTGCGCTGTTCACAAAAGCCAGAACCTTCACGAATCTCTTGATTCGGTTCAAATCCCCGGTCTTTTCATTTAAATTTGCCAGCAGGTTCAGCACGCAGTTATATGCCGCTTTCTGGCCATCCTCCACTGTCAGGTCCTTTCCCAGTTTGCCCACTACCGTATTGCCGTTTCCCAGATCCGGACCGCAGCCTGAGCAATAGAGAAATTTCTCCCCCAGCTCCTGGACCGGTGTATAAACGCCTCCCTTGGCAGGCGGCTGCGGCAAAGTGATTCCTTTTTCTTTTAAAACCTCGTATACGTTTCTCATCTTCATCTCTCCTTATTTATATGTAATTTGTTTTATACAGAACCCTGTCTATGATTCTCTCATACAGGCTCACGGCATCCCGAACCTGCTTTTCCCAGGTAAATTCCCCCACGGTATGGGCCTGGGCAATATCTCCGGGACCGCAGATAACGGTCTGGATTCCCTCTTTTGCCAGGAAACACTGTTCACAGGATGCATCAAAGGGCTGTGGTTCTGATTTGATTCCAAACTGGTGTTCCCGTTCCTCAAGGCACAGCTTCACAAACCGGTCATCCTGTGGAATCTCCCCGCCGGGCATATAAAAATGCAGCGTCCTCTGGAAACCCTCAATGCCGGCCTGTTCAAAACCTTTGTCCAAAAACTGCCCCACCTGTTCATGGTCCATACCCGGGTGAATCCTGAAGTCCAGGAGAAGACGTACATTTCCCGGCACCACATTGTCCTTCTC
>PPYE01483632.1_pt1 | contig 12071 bp, 9 predicted proteins | sample 1559881 | NCBI WGS metagenome assembly PPYE01 (sample SAMN08240022, study PRJNA423297) | Human gut metagenome, whole genome shotgun sequencing project.
ATACGGACTAGAGGGATTCCTTGTGACTTATAATTATCGCTGCTGAAAGCAAAGCCATTCTCAATTCTACACAAATCAGATAATTTGCACATAGTCCATCCTTTAGGTAACTGCGTATAATGCGCGTTATCACAAGTAATCTCGGCTTTCGGGTTGATACGTTTTAGCAATTCAGAGGCTGGTTCATCATTCGGGTCTTGCGGTACAAGTTTACCATGAATGGCGAGGTCTAGTATCTTACTTTTGGTTTGCTTGATAGCTGTTTGCAAATCAGCTTTGCCTTGTTCAATTTCATCAATCAAAGCAAACCAACTTTCTATTTCTGTTACTATCCTTTCTTGCTCAGCAAATGGTGGTAGAGGTATCGCGGTATTGACAATTATTTCTTTTGAAATATTCGGTTGTGCTCCACCACCACCTTTTGATATAAACATATCTCTCTGAGATAAAAGGAAATAGAATAGGTAGTATTGAGTTATTGCAAAATACTCAATACATGCACAACATGCTTGATTTGTTGTGGCAGGGAAAGTGAGTATTCCTAATTTCCCTATTGTTGCTCCATACATGGCGATAAGGACACTTCCTTCAGGATTTATTTTAGCAGAAGAATTTGCAACAGCTTCTTCTGTTATGCTTTCTGGGATACTTGTAATCACTCCATCATTTAAATCACCTGTTTTAAGCCATGGAATATTTCCACCATAATAAGATTTATTGGAGCGACTTGGTGTTCCACCTGATTGCCAAACACCAATATTCCCTAAAGTCGTCCACACCCATCCCTTTGGTACCTCAAACGGTACATTCTCATAATGGGGCGTATGTAAAGTAAGCATCCGATAAAAAGAACAATAAAACCACGTTTTTACACCTTCCATTTCGCTGAAAATCCGTATATTTAGGCATAACTTTTAAATCGGAACAACATGGAAACACATCTCTTTTGGATTGTACCGGCTGCCTCGCTTCTGGCACTGGTACTGGCCGGTTATTTCTACCGGCAAATGATGCAGGAAAGCGAAGGTACTCCCGCCATGAAAAAAATAGCTTCACATGTGCGCAAGGGCGCCATGTCGTATCTGAAACAGCAATATAAAGTCGTGGCATGGGTATTCGCAGTACTGGTAGTGCTCTTTGCCGTCATGGCCTACGGATTCAATCTGCAAAACTCCTGGGTTCCGGTGGCCTTTCTTACCGGTGGCTTTTTCTCCGGTCTGGCTGGTTATCTGGGCATGAAGACTGCCACTTATGCTTCTGCACGTACGGCTCATGCTGCACGAAGTTCGCTCAACAAAGGGCTGCGCATTGCGTTCCGAAGCGGGGCTGTCATGGGACTAGTGGTAGTGGGACTGGGACTGCTCGACATTTCTTTCTGGTATCTCCTGTTGGATCACTGCGTTCCGGAAGATATGATGAATCCGACTTCGAAACTCTGCATGATTACCACAACCATGCTTACTTTTGGTATGGGGGCTTCTACTCAGGCTCTCTTCGCCCGTGTAGGAGGAGGTATCTACACCAAAGCAGCCGATGTAGGAGCCGACCTAGTTGGTAAGGTAGAAGCCGGCATTCCGGAAGATGATCCGAGAAACCCGGCAACCATTGCCGATAACGTGGGTGACAACGTGGGTGATGTGGCTGGTATGGGAGCCGACCTGTACGAGTCGTATTGCGGTTCCATTCTGGCTACGGCAGCACTGGGAGCGGCAGCTTTTATCGGTTCGGGAAATACGGATATGCAGTTTAAGGCTGTCATTGCACCGATGCTTATTGCCGCAATAGGGATTCTGCTCTCCATTATCGGTATTTTTACAGTACGTACCCGGGAAGGAGCAGATATGAAAGAACTGTTGCAGGCACTCTCTCGCGGCACAAACCTGAGTTCTCTCCTAATTGTAGCTGCTACTTTCGGAATCTTATGGCTGCTGAATATCACCAACTGGCAATACATCGCGTGGGCAGTGGTAGTAGGATTGGCAGTAGGTATCATCATCGGACGGTCTACCGAATATTATACTTCGCAATCGTATAAGCCCACACGGAAACTCTCCGAAAGCGGAAAAACAGGACCGGCAACTGTCATCATCTCGGGTATCGGACTGGGAATGATTTCCACTACCATTCCGGTAATCGCTGTAGTAGCAGGTATTATTTTATCCTACTGGCTGGCCTCCGGATTCGACCTTTCGAACATCAGCATGGGGCTCTACGGAATCGGAATTGCAGCTGTAGGTATGCTGTCTACACTGGGAATTACGCTGGCAACAGATGCCTATGGACCGATTGCCGACAATGCCGGAGGTAATGCGGAAATGTGTGAGCTGGGAGAGGAAGTGCGCAAACGCACCGATGCACTCGACTCGTTAGGAAATACGACGGCTGCCACAGGAAAAGGGTTTGCCATCGGTTCCGCCGCACTGACCGGACTGGCTCTGCTGGCTTCGTATATTGAGGAAATACGTATCGGACTGGAACGCTTGGGAAACACCGTACTTCAGTTGCCCGGCGGAGAAAGTGTCCCTCTGCATAAAGCCAGTTTTACCGACTTCATGGTGTATTACGATGTAACACTGATGAATCCGAAAGTGCTTTCGGGTATGTTTATAGGCAGTATGATGGCCTTCCTGTTCTGCGGACTGACTATGAATGCCGTAGGACGTGCAGCAGCCCACATGGTGGAAGAGGTACGACGGCAGTTCCGTGAGATAAAAGGTATATTAGAAGGAAAAGCCGAGCCCGACTATGCCCGGTGTGTAGCCATTTCCACACAGGGAGCCCAAAAGGAAATGTTGTTTCCGTCGTTGCTGGCTATCATTGCCCCTATCCTCACCGGACTAATCTTCGGAGTTCCGGGAGTAATTGGCTTGCTGACCGGCGGCCTGTCGTCCGGTTTCGTACTGGCCATCTTCATGGCAAATGCAGGAGGAGCCTGGGACAATGCAAAGAAATATGTAGAAGAAGGAAACTTCGGTGGCAAGGGAAGTGAAGTACACCGTGCCACCGTAGTTGGAGATACCGTAGGCGACCCGTTTAAAGACACCTCCGGTCCCAGTCTGAATATTCTTATCAAACTGATGAGTATGGTGGCCATCGTCATGGCCGGACTCACCGTATCGTGGTCGCTGTTCTAAACAGAATCAGAACGCCTCTGTCATGTTAAAGTAGAACAGATTCTGCCGGTTCACAAAGTTACGTCCGTAATCCAGACGCACATTCATACGGGGCTGCACTTCAATACGCAGCCCCAGTCCGGCATTAGGCAATACTCCTTCTACCTTCACCGGATTAGGTCCCATGAAACCGCATCCTCCCCAAGCCACAAATCCCAGGCGGTGAACCAGTTTCTTAAACCAGTTGCTGCAGTCGGTATTGAACATATGGCGGTATTCGGCCATCACTACATGCGAAGATTTATCGCGATACTGTCCCATGTAATATCCACGCAAATCAAACGGTGTTCCGCTCAATACATATTTATTTAATGGAATATGAGAACCAAACACATGCTTGGTCTGAGCCGTCCAGGCAATTACCCTACGTTCTCCCACACTCTTGTACTGCCGATAATCCAGTTCGAAACGGTAGAAATTCTCGTCACTTCCCAGCCACTTCTGATACATCAGCCCCCTGAAATCCACATAAACACCTTTATAAGGATTGGCCGGTACATCGCGGGTATCGTATGTCAGCAGGAAACCCAGACCCGAACTGAAACTGCTATATCCATCGGCATTACCTCCAGCTGCCGCAAAATCTTCCTGTGTAGCCAGGTGTTTGGCCAGATCGGTAATCTTATCATAGTTCAAATCAATTTGTGGTCCTAAAAACACATTGCTGTCTTTTATACGAAACAGGAACCAGGGATTGAACTGTATTCCGCTATAACGATACTGACTGGTAGAATCACTTCGCTCGTAGTTTTTATTGGTGCTGTATCCTATCCCGTAGAAATTCTCCTGCGTATTTTTATAACTGAATTGTCCGAATATACGGAACTTGTCGTCTTTGAAAAACAGTTGTGGCTTTACCATTATATTCAATCCTCCATTGAACATAAAAGCCATAGCTGCCGGCAATACTGAACGACGCATCGTGGTGTCTTTCGGATTCAAACGGAAAGTCATCAAGACACTTCCCCCTACCAGAAGACCGAAGTCGGGAGTATAGCTGGGACCACCCAGTATATTATAATGCAGATTCCTCTGGTTTTTCTTCTGTCTTCGAATCTCCTTCTTACTCATCAATGAATCTTTCTGCAAGGCTTCCTGAAGGGCTTTGGAAGGCTGAATAATATCTACAAACTGAATACTGTCTTGAGTCTGTGCAGTTCCTCCGATCAGCTTCAGACACAATAAGAGGAATATAGTTAATTTTTTCATACAATACTGTTAAAATCCGGCTGCAAAGTTACAAAACTCCTTCCGATTAACTTAGACTATTTGTAAGACTTTGTGGTCTTGTATATCTTTTTAACGAATATATCCTTGTCTGTTCAATCTCGAATTGCTACCTTTACCTCATCTAAATTTAACAATTTAAAGATATGACTATCACAGAACGCTTTTTAAAGTATGTAGCTTTCGACACACAATCCGACGAAACCACCGAAGTAACACCCAGTACTTCCAAACAGATGGTTTTTGCACAATATCTGAAAACAGAACTCGAAGCACTTGGACTGGAGGAAATCAGTCTCGATAACAACGGATATCTGTTCGCCACATTACCGGCCAATACGACACGTAACATCCCAGTTATCGGATTCATTGCACATATGGATACCAGTCCGGACATGTCGGGAGCCAATGTAAAACCACGCATCGTATCTGCTTACGACGGTACAGACATTCCTTTGTGCGCAGAAGAAAACATTATCCTGTCGCCCCGCCAGTTCCCTGAACTGCTGGATCACAAGGGAGAAGACCTTATCGTAACCGACGGACACACCCTGCTGGGAGCCGACGACAAAGCTGGTATCGCTGAAATCATTTCTGCCATCGCTTATCTGAAAGAGCATCCGGAAATAGAACACGGAAAAATCCGTATCGGATTCAATCCGGATGAAGAAATCGGTTTGGGGGCACACAAGTTCGATGTGGAAAAATTCGGATGTAAATGGGCTTATACCATGGACGGAGGAGAAGTAGGAGAACTGGAGTTTGAAAACTTCAATGCCGCTGCTGCCAAAGTACACATAAAAGGACGTAACGTGCATCCGGGATATGCCAAAAACAAAATGATCAACTCACAACTGGTAGCTCACGAGTTCATCGCCATGCTGCCTGCCCACGAAACCCCAGCTACGACCGAAGGTTATGAAGGCTTCTATCACCTGATTGGCATGGAGGGAGAAGTGGAATCATCTACCTTATCTTACATCATCCGTGACCACGACCGACAGAAATTCGAAGCACGAAAAGCTTTCATGCAAGAGTGTGCTGCGAAACTGAACGAAAAATATGGCAATGATACAGTCTGTGTAGAACTGAAAGATCAGTATTACAACATGCGCCAGCAGGTGGAACCGCTGATGCATATCATTGATATTGCCTTTGCTGCTATGCAGGAAGCAGGAGTAGAGCCTAAAGTAAAAGCAATCCGCGGAGGAACAGACGGAGCACAGCTGTCGTTCAAAGGGTTGCCTTGCCCCAATATCTTCGCCGGAGGACTGAACTTCCATGGACGTTACGAATTTGTTCCTGTTCAGTCGATGGAAAAAGCCATGAACGTAATCATCAAGATTGCCGAACTGACAGCCAAAAGATATTAATCAAGACGATAACCCAAGATAGGATTCACGTGGGTCAACGGTATTATTTACGTTGACTCACGTAATTTATATATACCCTCCCCTAAATTTACACTGTGCAATACTTGCCATCTGAGAAATAATTACTATCTTGCCATCAAAACCTTATATTCTATAGTAGTTATGAAAACAACTCCATTTACAGACAAGCACATCGAACTAGGTGCTAAGATGCATGAATTTGCAGGCTACAACATGCCGATCGAATATTCCGGAATCATAGACGAACACATGACCGTATGTACGGGAGTAGGTGTTTTCGACGTATCGCACATGGGAGAATTTTGGATAAAAGGTCCACATGCACTCGAATTTATCCAACAAGTCACTTCCAACAATGCCGCTGTCCTGACCCCCGGCAAAGTGCAATACACCTGCTTTCCCAATGAAACAGGAGGTATTGTAGATGATTTGCTGGTTTATGCTTACGAACCGGAAAAGTACATGCTGGTAGTAAATGCAGCGAATATCGACAAAGACTGGGCATGGTGTATGTCGCACAATAGCGTAGGAGCAGAACTTGAGAACTCGTCCGACCACATCGGCCAGTTGGCTATACAAGGTCCTAAAGCGATTGATACCTTACAAAAGCTGACCCCCGTCAATCTGTCTGATATTCCTTATTATACATTCCGGACTGGAGAATTCGCAGGTGTACCGGAAGTAATCATTTCGAATACTGGATATACCGGTGCAGGAGGTTTCGAACTGTATTTCTATCCTCAGGATGCCATGAAGATATGGAATGCTATTTTCGAAGCAGGTGCCGAATTCGGTATCAAACCGGTAGGTCTGGGAGCGCGTGATACCCTCAGGCTGGAAATGGGATTCTGTCTGTATGGAAACGATATAGACGATACAACGTCGCCGCTGGAGGCCGGACTGGGATGGATTACCAAATTTGTAGAGGGCAAAAACTTTACCAACAGAGCCTTCCTCGAAAAACAAAAGGCAGAAGGTGTATCACGAAAACTGATAGGTTTTGAAATGATAGACCGAGGCATCCCTCGCCATGACTATACGCTGACTAACTCAGAAGGTGAAACCATCGGACATGTGACTTCCGGAACCATGTCGCCTACCCGTAAAATCGGAATCGGAATGGGATATGTAAAAACAGAATATGCAACTCCCGGAACAGAAATATATCTTGACAACAGAGGCCGGAAACTAAAGGCACAGGTAGTGAAGCCACCTTTCCGAAAGATATAACCATTTTTGTGAATTTGAAATTCACCCAAAATGGGTAAACCATTAATTTACAGAATAAAAAGGTAAACATATTACTAAAAAAATGTAATAAAAAGTACACTTATATAAAAAATTATACTTATGTTTGTGCCACCAAAACAAGACACAGTTTATCAAATAATTTATAATTTAAAAACAGAAAAGTTATGAAGAAATTTTTTATTGCATTATTAGCAATGGGTATGACCTACAGTGGAAATATTTTCGCACAAGAAGTAACAACAGAATCAGAACAAGCAAGTAAAATCTCTGAAGAGGAAGCAAAACGTTTGCAGGAAGAAGAGGAAAAGGCTTTAAAAGAATACGAAGAAATGCTCGAAGAAATGGAAAAGAACGAAAAGAAATTCCAGAAACGAGTTAAGAAAGAAGCCGAATTTAAAGAGTTTATCTCCACATGGGAACCTGTAGACTATTCTGATATTGACTCTACGAAAATGCCCAATGTTGTCACTTTCTTCAAAGACTCGAATGAATTTTTCACTACTATGTCAAAAGTATATTCATACATTGACTACATTCAGGTAGAAACCAAAGACACCATTGATGCAGAAGGTGTAGCAGTGACAGAAGTACAGCTATTGGGAAATGATGGAGAAGAATTGGGTAAAAATGCACGTACAACCAATGTGGTAAAAGCCACTGCAGATTTATCTTTAGCCAGCCTGCAAGCAGCCAATGTAGTATTAGCTGCACCTTTGGCTGCAACAGACCTGACTAGTGATCCGTTTGCCGCGCTATCTATGGGTAAACGAATCAAAAAAACACTTGCTACTGTAAAAATGGGAGTATCAATTATTCCTTTGCTGAAATATAAAGTAAACGACAATAAAGCTGCCCGTCAGCAATTGAAAAACAATTAAGATTAACATCTAAACAAGCATGAATTATAGATTTATAAATAAAGTATATATCGGTTTATTAATGTGCCTCCTAAGCAGTGCTTCGATATCTGCGCAGGACGGCACTCCTGCTTTTACTCCCGATAAAAAAGCCATGACATTGCGCATGGGAGAATTCAAATGGGTGGAGCCTGCCAAACCGACTGAAGATAAGATGATAGGATTTATTGATATCATCAAATCGAAAGTGGCGGAAACCGTAGCAGCATCCGGCCGTTTCGAAGTATTAGATGAAGAGATTGCCGAAGATGTTAATGCATACTTACAAAGTGAGTCATTTATGAATCTTCCACCGGAACAATACAGAGAAGTAATTACAGGAGTCATGAATGACAACTTATTGGTAGGAGAAATCACCAAATGTAAATTTACCAAACGAACCACAGGAGCTAATGGATACCTCTGTATGTTGGCTCTGAAACTGAGTGTAGCCAAAGCATACGATAAAGCCAATATTATCAGTTCACGTATGTTTGTAAGCAGTTTACGAGGAAAACAACTCATAGTTCGTAATACTACAGAAGCAGCATTAGATGATGCATTACAATCTATGACTGAAAAATTAGTCGACTACTTCAGTCATAACTTCTCTGTATATGGAACCATCGTAAGCTACGACGGCAACAAGGTTGTACTCTCATGTGGTACCCCACAAGGAGTAGCCGTAGGAGATGAATTCCAAGTATTACAGGTAAATATGATAGACGGTGAAAAGACTCAGACCGAACATATTGGTAAACTTAAAGTAAAAGAATTACTACCGGACGGTACTTCTGTATGCAACATGACAGAAAATAAAGACGGAATCATCCAACGTTTCCAAACTTCATCAAAGAAAAGCTGGTTACAATGTCGCTTGATCTTAAATAAATAAACGAGAAATATATGAAACGAATTTTGTACTTATTACTATTTGTCTTTGCCTGCGGACTGACAGCAACTGCACAAAAAGTGAAACCTGTAGAATACGGGGGCTCTGTGAACTTAATACGTGAAATTGACCAAAATACTATTGTACTACGTACTTTAGGATATGGTAAAAAAGAAGCTTATGCACGAGAAGATGCAGAAGTACGTGTTATACGTGCCGTATTATATGTAGGTTTTGAAGGACACAGTAAATTAATTAGCGAAACAGAATCGGCTTTTGAAGCCAAACACAGTGATTTTCTGAATACATTTTGGGAACAAAAACGCTATAAAGACTTTATCACTGGTATTGTATCTGTAGGTTCACTTGAAAAAGTAAAAGGACAAAAAGTAAAAAGTATGCCTTTCGATGTAACCGTTAATGTCAAAGCTTTCAGACAATATTTGATACAAAATAAAGTAGGCGGAGGTTTAGGATTCCGTTAAATCAGTAATGTAAACAAGTCTTATCCCATCTCCTATTTGAAGATGGGATAGGGCTTTTTTTTATTTTTAGATAGTTTGGAAATATGAAAAAATTAATTTGCTCTGCCCTGCTCTGTTTTACTGTAATTCTGCAGGGATTCGCACAAACAGAATCTGCCACAAGAGGCAGTGTAAACAATGTGAGACAGCCTAATGTCATTGTTGTTCCTTATACTACCGAAGGACAAGATGTTCGACAAATCATAGACAACAACCGCATGGTGCTCAACGCACTAAGTAAAGTGAAAGAAGAATTCAATGTACGTGGTTTTAACACCCGTGATTTTGTCACCTTACTTCAAGTCAACAAGCGGAATGATATTGTTTCGGCTACCACAGGTGCCAAAACAGATCCTGTAAAAGACTTAATTTTAGAGTCTAAGGCCGACATTTCAGTAACAGTCAATGTTTTTGTCAATAACCATGCCGACGGTTCCTCTGAAGTCAATTTAGTGCTTCAGGCAGCTGAAGCAATCAGTGGAGAATCATTTGCCAATGCCAGTTACACAAGTGACAAGTTCAGAACAAGTGATTCATTAAGTCTGGCCAACAGAGCCTTAAACAAAATCAACGATGATTTCTTTACCATGGTTCAAAACGGATTCAATACAATGATGGAAACAGGACGTAACCTGAATGTACGTATTGAATTGGGTCCGAACAGCGGTCTGGATCCATACTCGGAAATGAGCACTGGAAACGATTTGGAAATGGAATTAACAAACTGGTTGGACAACAATGCATTTGGTGGAAACTATGAAATTAACAGCTCGGATATGGTAATAGATATCTCTATGAAGGTACCTATCTACGATCAGATTACCGGCAAACCATATGCTATTAATAAAATAAGAACTCCACTGATAAAATTCCTAAAAAGTTTGCTCACTTCAGAAGATCATAATCCGAAAACAAAATTCAGTTCCGGACAACAAATATGGATTGTAATAGAATAAATGCCATGAAAAAAATACAGTTACTTTTATTTTTTCTGCTAAGTGGTATTTTCTGTGCCAATGCACAAAGTACCATTAACTTTCAGGCAATGCCTCCAGTAGAAGGAGACATGAGTACAGAAGTCTCTCAAGCTCTTAAACTGAAAGTAGAACAAATTCTGACACGTAATGGTGCTGCTGCCACTTCATTATACAATGCATTTGTGGTAGAACCCCAGCTCAACCTCTTAGACGAAATGTCCAGCGAAGGACTGATTCGTAATGTACATCTGGTAAAAGCAGAACTCACGTTGTTAGCCAAGAATGCATTAGACGGAAGTATGTATGGAAGTATTGTAGTTCCTGTTGCAGGAAGCGGAAAAGGTTCCATGGACCAGACTCTCCGTTCGCTTATTGCCAATATCAGAGTGACCGATGCCCAATATTCACGCTTCATCCGAAATGCCCGCCAGAAGATAATGGATCACTACACACAAAACTGTGGAACCATTATGCAAAAAGCTCAGGTCATGATGAATACAGGGAAATATGAAGACGCCGTAGCTTATTTGAGTTGTGTACCCGAAACAACACCTTGTTACGAACAAGCAGCAGAAGCCTTGATTCAAGCGTCCGGATTGGCAAAAATAATGGACTGTGAAGCACAAATGCTTGTTGCACGCAATTTCTATATTCTCCACGAATACGACAAAGCATTAGACGTGCTTTCCAAGATTCCAATGAGCAGCGACTGCAACGAAGCTGCACGGGCTCTGACAGACTCTATCGAGAAATACATTAACATTCCGCCCGACACAGTAATGGTGGAAAAAATTGTAGAGAAAGAAGTTATAAAAGAGGTACCGGTAGAAAAAATTGTAGAAAAAGAGGTAATCAAAGAGGTGCCTGTAGCAGTTCCTGTACAACAGCAGCCTGCCACCCCTGCCCTAAATCCTAAAATCAGTTATTCGGACGACAATCTGCAGGTTAAGATTCTTTCTTGTGAAGGTATTGAAAGCCAGCAAACTGTAGTGATTTCTATGGTAGTTACCAGCACTGAAAGAAGTAACAACGATAATGCATATTGGTCTTTCAAAAATGCCATCGATACAGAAGGAAATTCGTATGAAGCTTCGAAAGTAGGACATTGGGAAGGAAAATCTTTCAATGACTCCCATCGGGATTTGCCCTACGGTGTTCCTGTAAAATGGAAATTTTATCTCACTAAAGTATATAGTAAAGTACCGGGATTTTCTTATCTGAAATTCAACATCCGCTACTGCGATGTCGTGATTAAAGATCTTCCCGTTACCTGGAAACAATAAAGCAATACGCTTATGAAAAAACAGTTATTACTCACAGCTGCTTTGTGCTTTACCTTATCAACCGGTGCATTTGCCCAGTTTAAGGTAGTAGAAAAAAGCACCAAGAAAGCACCAGCCTGGTATCAGCAGATGGTAGCAGACTATCTGATTGTATCGGCACACGAACCGACACTTGAAGAAGCACAGGCAGTCTGCCTGCAAGAAGTGAAAAAACAAATCATACAGGCTGTAGCACAAAATATCACATTCTCCGAGTCGAGTACAATGAATCAGAAACTCGAAGGAGATGAGATTACTGAGTTTGTAGATATATACAGTTCCAATACAGATGTAAAGGCAGCTACAGTTCCCTTTGTACAAGGTATTTCCCTCTCCAAAGTAGAAGACTACTATTGGGAAAAATTACAGGACAAAAAAACAAAAGAGGTGTATTATAACTACTCCATGAAATACC
>PPYE01644121.1_pt1 | contig 12069 bp, 10 predicted proteins | sample 1559881 | NCBI WGS metagenome assembly PPYE01 (sample SAMN08240022, study PRJNA423297) | Human gut metagenome, whole genome shotgun sequencing project.
GGTATACGTCGCAACGGTTGAGCGGACGTTTTTCCCAACCGGGACCGAGTCGACCGTGACAACGTGGCGAATATGATTGGCATCAAACGCCTTGACGTGCGCGGGTAAGGGGCGCTTCTGCGCGCTGGCAGTCAATGCAGGAATCAAACTATCCAAGACCAGCGTGGTTTTGCCGGCACCACTCATCCCCGTGACAGTCGTGAAACGGTTCTTAGGAATCCGCGCCGTGATGTCTTGAATGTTAAAGTGATGGGCGACCTCAATCGATAGTGCGCCCTTTTGCCAGAGCGCCTTATCCGTGAGTACCGGTCGCTCGCGCAGTTGCACGCTACCATTGAGGAATGGCGCGATCAAGGAATTCGAATCTTGTTTGATAGCGGCCACAGTACCCTGACCAACAACCGTACCACCGTGTTTGCCGGCGCCTGGACCGATTTCGATGACATCGTCGGCCGCACTAATAATACTGGTGTCATGGTCCACGACAACGACTGAATTACCTTGGGCGACTAAGCCGCGGAATGCTTTGATCAAGCCGTCAACGTTGGCGGGATGCAGCCCGACGGACGGTTCATCGAGGACGTACAAAACGCCGGTCGTCGCACTTCGCAAGGTCCGCCCAAGCTGAATCCGTTGCAATTCACCAGTTGAGAGGGTCGCACCGGGCCGACTGAGTGTCAGGTAATCCAGACCCAGTTCTTCCATCGGTTGCAAGCTTAGTAGCAATTCATCGACTAGCGATTGTCCCAGATGATGCATTTTAGCGGGTAGCCAGGGGACAATCGTGCCTGCAAACTGGTGCAGGTCAGCAACGGTCATGTCGCTGACTGTTGCGATATTTTCACCATTCAATTCTTGCTTCAGGAGTTGGGGATTGAACCGGGACCCGTGGCAATCCGGACAAGTATCGAATTTGTAGAAGCGATTTAGCCGGGTAATGGCACGTTCGTTTTTGGTCGTCGCCATACTGTCTTCGACGGCGGCAAAGGCGTTCTCATACACCGCGTTGTCCATATGGAAAATCTTACCCTTAGAACTCGGAATATTAATGGCGACCGTTTGCTTCGGGCCGTGTAAGACGCGTTCCTTATCGCTGGCACTGAGGTCCTTGTAGGGGATATCGATGGGAATCCCAATCTCGCGGGCAACGATCGGCATAAAATTACGGCCGGGGAGGTGCCAAGAAGCAACAGCGCCTTCCTCAATCGTCTGGTTCTCATCAGCGATAATCAGCGATGGATCGATTTGACGCACTTGGCCTAAACCACCGCACGTTGGGCAGGCCCCCGCTGAATTAAAGGCAAAGTCTTCAGCGCCCGGTGCGCGAAATTCAACGCCACAGGTCGGACAGGTGACATAGCCGTCATTTTCGGCGACATCCAGCGTTGGCGGCATCCGGTGCCCATTGGGACAAACGGTTGAACTAAGTCGTGAGAAGGCCAAACGGAGAATGTTCAGGCTTTCTGACATCGTGCCGACCGTTGAACGGACACCTGGCACCTGGGGCCGTTGGCGTAACGCTAATGCGGATGGCAAGTATTGTACGGAATCGACACTGGCTTTGCCGACTTGATTGATTCGCCGGCGCGTAAAGGTCGAAAGCGCGTTTAAGTAACGGCGGGCCCCCTCTGCATAGAGCACGCCCATTGCGAGTGATGACTTACCGGAACCGCTCCGGCCGGTGATTGCAACGAATTCGTTGAGTGGTATATCGATATCGAGATTTTTTAAATTATTGACGTGTGCGCCCCGCACTTGAATGTGGGTCGGTAACGTTGTTTGTGGCATCGTGCACGTCTCCCTTCATGTCACTTTCCATGCTACAACAAAAGTCTCGTTTTGCCTAAAAAAGCGCCGCAATTGTCAGCTGCCCGGACTGGCGGCGAGTATGATACACTTAGGCTAATCATTAAATGGGGATATGGGGTGAAGTGTATGTGGAAAAAGGGACGAGTCAACTGGTTAGCCCTGCTGGGATTTCTGGTGGGACTCTGCTGGTGGGCGAGCTTAGCCTTGCCGGCGTCGGCGGATTACGATATCAATCAGTATCAAGTTAACGTGGCAATTCAACGCGATGGCAGTGCGAATGTGACACAGACGGTCAATTATCAATTTGATGATGACTATCACGGGGTCTTCAACGTTCAGGATTTACGGGGCATTCAGGGCGCCAAGCTGCAAAAGGTCACCACGCAACTAAACGGTGGCATGGTGATTCCAGCCAGTGCTGGTAATCTTGAGAACGATAATACTTACGAACTAACGCAAAATGCCAAGCAGATGCGGGTCAAACTCTATCGGTCGGTACAAGACGGGGACCGCTTGCGGGTGGTTTATCGCTACCAACTGCAAGGCGTCGTCACAAACTATGCCGATACGGCGGAATTGAACTGGAAAGTCATTGGTAGCGGCTGGGACGTGCCATTAGAAAATGTCAAAATCGTGATTCAGTTGCCGGCTAAAAACGTGCAGGCCTTGCAAGCATGGACACATGGTCCGTTGAGCGGACAGACGACGGTCAATCGCCAGGATGGGCGGGTCACGATGACGTTGAAACACAATCCGGCCAACCAGTTTGTTGAAAGTCACCTTCTATTTCCAACGACGGTCACCAGCGCCAATGCACGGACGGAAACGACCAAGCGCAAGGCGGCCGTGCAGCAGCAAGAAGCCAAGTTGGCGCAGGAAGCTAATGCTAAACGGCGGCGTAATCGGCTGATTAGACAGGTGGCTTTTGGTGTCGCGGTCGTTGCGTGGTTAGTGGCGATAGCCGGTTATAGTTGGTGGCTTGTGCGTCACCCGGCCAAGCGTCATCAGCAGCCGATTCCAATCAATCACTCATTTGAGGTGCCACCAGTGACGCCGGCTGTTGCGGAATCACTATGGGCACAAAAATCACCGAATACGGATGCCTTGACGGCTGAAATTTTACGTGCAGCGGCTGAGCGGGAACTTACGATTGAGACGCTTGAAGGGAAGCGGCGCCCAGATGTGCAGTTGACCCAGTTAAAACCAGTTACGAACTCATTTCTAGCGCATTGTTTTGACAAAGTCGCAGTCGACGGTCACTTCAAACTGACCGACCTTAAAAAGTATGGCAAACGAGATAAAGCTGGACGGCTCGGCAAGTGGTTCAGCAAGTGGCAACGTGAAATCAATCAGACGGTCGCTAACTTTCAAGATGAAAATAACTATCAGATTCGGAATCGCTGGTTGACAGCGGCAGTCGTGGTCACAATTTTAGGTGGGCTGGCGACAGTGGCCGGCGGATTTGTCAGTGCCACCGCCGCAATGATCATGGCCGGGGTTGCGGTGCTAGCGGCCATTATTTTCTGGGTCAGCTGGCTCGTTCAGCGCAAACGCATCGCCATCAATACTGATGAAGGGTTGGCATTGCGCAACCAGATTAACGGCTTGCGGCGGATGCTCAAAGATATCGGTCATTTCAATACAGCCGAAGTCGGTGACCTGATTTTATGGGAGCAATTGTTACCCTATGCGGCTGCCTTTGGACTGGCGAATCAAGTCACCAAGCAGTTAGCCATTGATTTTGGCACGGAAGCGTTGGCGACTGGGATGCTGATCTACTACCCACTGTTTTACGGTTACGGCGGGGTGGACTTTGACCTGTCTGGTGCCATCAACGACAGCTTTAGTGGCGCCTTGGATGCTTCCGGTAGTGCGAGTTCGCCATCCGGTGGTTCTGGCGGCTTCTCTGGCGGGAGTTCCGGCGGCTTTGGTGGCGGTTCTGGCGGTGGCGCGTTTTAATGAAAAAAGCCTTGTACTTTGCCACTAATACCGGTAATCTAAGGGTTAGAAAAGGCTTACACGGAATGGATGATTAGTGATGACGATAAAATTGGTAGCAACGGATATGGATGGGACATTTTTGAACGACCGCGGGGAGTATGACCAGAAGCGGTTTGCAAAGGATTACGCGGCTTTACGGCAACGTGGGATCCAGTTTGTGATTGCCAGCGGACATCAGGCGGCTGAACTCGCGACGACTTTTAGCGACTATCCGGATATGTGGATGATTGGTGGTAACGGTGCGGAATTATGGCAACGGGCGGCTGGACTAACAGCGACGACGTTTAGTTCAACCGCGACGCAGCAAATTTTGACGGCGCTATCGGCGTATGACGACTTACAGATTGCACTCTGTGGCACTGAGACGGTCCACGTGCTCAAGTATGCGGACCCCCAGTTCGTTGCCAATATGCAGCAATACTACTACCGGGTCGCGACTTGCGATGACCTGATGGCAGTGACGGATCCCGTGGTGAAGTTCGATATTATCTGTCCGCCGGCGCTGACGGATCAGCTCGTCTATGAGTTGACGCCCAAACTGGCCGGAATTGCGGTGCCAGCATCGGGCGGCCAGGGGAGCTTAGACTTGATTCAACCTGGTATGCATAAAGGCCGAGCGCTCAAACAATTGGGTGCCCAACTGGGGATCACGGCGGATGAAATGTTGGTCTTCGGTGATGGGACGAATGACTTAGAGATGTTCCATTACGCGGGGCACGCGGTGGCGATGCACAACGCGCCAGCCAACGTGCGTGCTAATGCGACAGCGGTCACTGGCACTAACATTGATAATGGGGTGCTGGATTATATTGAGAAACACTTGTTATCCTGATGATGTTATCCTTATTTAAAACGGTTGGCGTGCTCATCGAAGTGGCATTCGGAAGCTGTAAACGGGGCCGCTTGTTGGTGGCTGAGGGGCGCGCCAGTCGCGTCGACGAGGACCACTGGGTTTTCGTGAAATGTCGGACTTAGTAAGGTCAACGATGTAAATTCATGCTGATTTTCAGAAAACTAGCCGTGGTTTTAATTGCCAAAGCAGTTGTAAGCATGCTAGAATTGTATTCATATAATTAACGACGCAGAGGTCTGGAAGGTTCACTTAATTCCGACCTCTTTTCTATCGGACAATTTCAATCATAAAAAGAAGAGGTAATGCAATGCTCACCGTAAGTAATGTTAGTATGCAGTTTTCAACACGTAAGCTTTATGAAGCTGTCAATTTAAAATTCACGCCGGGAAACTGCTACGGCGTTATTGGCGCAAATGGCGCGGGTAAGTCCACATTTTTGAAAATTTTGGAAGGTAAACTTCAGCCGACGACCGGGACTGTTTCAATGGGCCCCAACGAACGGATGTCTAGCTTGAACCAAAACCACTTTGCCTTTGAAGATGAAGAAGTCTTATCAACGGTGATCCGTGGGCATGAAAAGTTGTATGAGATCATGACTGAAAAGGATGCCCTATATGCCAAGCCGGATTTTAGCGATGAAGATGGGATTCGGGCGGCTGAATTAGAAGGCGAATTTGCCGAAATGGACGGTTGGAACGCGGAATCTGAAGCCGACCAACTCTTGCAGAACCTCGGTATCGATGAATCCATGCAACATTTAAAGATGAGCGAGTTAACGGAACCTCAAAAAGTGAAGGTATTGTTGGGACAAGCCTTGTTCGGTAACCCGGATGTGCTCTTGTTAGACGAACCGACCAACGGGTTAGACGTGCAGTCGATCAGTTGGCTGGAAGACTTCTTAGCCGGCTATCAGAACACCGTTATCGTGGTTTCCCATGACCGTCATTTCTTGAACCAAGTTTGTACCCACATGTGTGACGTTGATTTTGGTAAAATCACGTTGTTTGTCGGGAACTATGATTTTTGGATGGAATCCAGTCAGTTGGCCGCTAAGCTGCAGGCGAACGCCAACGCGAAGAAGGCTGACCAGATCAAGGAGTTGCAAGAATTCGTGGCGCGGTTTAGTGCGAATGCCTCGAAATCCAAACAAGCAACTTCCCGTAAGAAGCAGTTGGAAAAGATCACGCTGGATGATATCAAACCATCGTCACGGAAATATCCATTCATCAAATTCACGCCAGAACGTGAGATTGGCAATGATTTGGTCCGGGTCGAGAACGTTTCAAAATCAATTGAAGGTGTTAAGATTCTTGACAATATTAGTTTTACCTTACGACCAAATGAAAAGACGGCCTTAATCAGCCGCAACGACTTGGCGACGACCACGCTGATGCAAATTATTGCCGGTGCCATGGAACCAGATAGCGGGACCGTCACTTGGGGCCAAACGACGTCCCGGACTTACTTGCCAAAGGATATCAATGAAGAATACGCCGGTAACGATATGCCGATTATCGACTGGCTGCGGCAGTTCGCTTCCAAAGAAGAGAGTGACAATACGTTCTTGCGCGGCTTCTTAGGGAAGATGTTATTCTCAGGGACCGATGTGGAACGCAACGTCAGCGTGCTCTCCGGTGGTGAAAAGGTTCGGGGAATGTTGTCTAAGATGATGTTAAGTCGGGCCAACGTCTTGTTACTCGACGATCCCACTAACCACTTGGACTTGGAATCAATCACCGCACTGAACGACAGCTTGATCGACTTCAAGGGTGCCATCATCTTCACGTCCCATGACCACGAATTTATCCAAACGATTGCTGACCACATTGTTGAAGTCAGCGCGAAGGGTGTCGTTGACCGCGGCGACACGACTTACGATGAATACTTGGCCCATGAGACGACTCAGGGTCGGGTCCAAGATTTGTACTAAACTCGGTGTCAAATGATGGCACTGATTGAGGACGGACTCGTGTTTGAAAGCGGGGCTGATCCGCAGTCGCGCACCAATTTAAGACGGTGACAATCGGTCTATAATTAAATTGATCGATCGATGCGCACAATTTTATTAAACAAAATGACATGAGACAATCCTCCAATCTGTTATGATTAATGCATATCAGATTGGGGGATTTTTTAATGGCGCCAGAAATTGAACAATTATTACGCCGCTGGTACGTCGGCCAGTTGCTCATCTTGTTTGTGGCGGGCTTGGTGCAATTATTTGTCACCAACAACGGCTTTTTCTTTCCCGCTGGTGGGATGGTCCTGCTGGTCTGGGGGCTGTTTGCCTGGTGGCCGGTGGCTGAGAACGACCAAGAACAGTGGTGGCGATTGCGCCACGTGAACTATTACGTCCAAACGGTTTTGCAATTTACATTATTTCCAGTGTTGCTGGCAAATCTGCTGGCTTTACTGAGTCAGGTCTCCTGGTTAGACGAACAGGGCCTGATTGCCGTGGGCTTGGCCTATTTGCTGGTGATGTTTGTTCCGGTCGCATTTGTGGTCACGCGTCCAATTGAATCCGTGATTGGACGAATTGCGGTGCTGATCACTGCAATCTTTAGCGGCGTCGTCAGTGCACATTCAACGTTTTTACTGTTACCGATTCTAAAAGCACCGGCAGTCTTTGAGATGGTCAGTGATACGGGTATTTTAGGGGCCTTTGGATTTGTCATCACGATTTGGGTGTTGATGCGCGCTTGGGGCCTCAAAAGACCAACGGCGCGATTTAATCGGTATGCTCAGGCCGGCCTGATTGGCTTGATCGTGATAGTCGGGGCCGCTTTTAGTCTCTGGAATGCGTTTAGTGCTGGCGGGTCGTGGGCAACGACGTTCATTCATTGGGACTTTCGGCTGCGTTCGGCAACTTGGCAGATGTTTCTGAGTGGTTTAGAACCTGGTATTGCGGAAGAATGGCTATATCGCTTTGCCGTCTTGACCTTATTGTTGCAGGCCTTCCGTCACCGTAAACATCAACTGGACTGGGCAGTCTGGCTGAGTGGTGGCTTATTTGGACTGTGGCATATCACCAATGTCTTTGCCGGCCAACCACTTTCAGCGACCATTGAGCAGATGATTTTTGCGGCTACGCTGGGATGGTTCTTAGCCATCGCTTATTTGTATTCCGGTAGCATTTTGTTGCCAATGGCGATTCATGCCGCGATTGATGTCCTAAGCATGATGGCCTCTGGTAGCCAAACGATGGTGAAGCCGGACGCGTTTGAATGGCAGACGATTGGGTTCACCGTCATTATCTTTGTTGGCCTGACCATCTATTTCTTGACCGGGTCCCGCCGGCAGGTCATGCAGGAGCGCGTGAATCAACGGTTGATGTGAGTGCCGGTTAAGCTGGTCATTCGGAATTCGGCAGTTGCGGTTTGTTCGTGAAAACGGGGCAAGTACTTCTTGACCAAATGTGGAAAGACTTGTTAGACCTAATTTTGGCTGGTTTAGACCAGTTGTAACATTTTTGTAATCTTCGTGTTATCCAAACGCAATGCAAGCTCGCTATACTGAGGACAGAGTTATGGGAAACATACATACGCTTTGTCAGCGGGTTCAGGTTGGGAGCCGGATCGATTTACTTTGTCAGGACATTATGAATAAGCAATTATTGATAATGATAAGTAGCTCAGTTAGTTGAATCACAACGTGTGACAAGCATTAATACCTCTCGGGATGGGCTGGGTCCATGACGAGGCACATACACAATGGCAAGCATGAGTTTGCAGGTCGATCATAGTTAAGGGACGGTTGGTTACCGGCCCTTTTTTTGTACGACGAAATTTTGAGGACGGATTTAGGAGGACAAGATGGAATCACAACATAAAACGCTGGCACGGCTGTTACAGGCAGACTTGGTTCCAATTGCGCACGTCTCATTCAATCAGATGTATACCGGTTATAGTCGTCGCTACTGTACTGTGATTTTTGTTAAAGTTTTTGGCCCAGACCGCGAACGTAAATTTAGAACTGAGCAGCAAGTGACCGCGCAGCTCACAAACCGAGTCTTAGCTGGTTTTCAATTAGCAAGTCACGAGTGGGTATTGGTGTTACGTGATTGGCAACTAACGCCTGTACCGAAAACGTTGACTCCGGCGCTCGTTTACCAAATGGGCCGGCTAGTCTCTCAGTTTCATCGTGCAGTCCAGCTTCCGACAATCCAAAATCTGATGCCAGTTCTGGATTTCGATGGGATGGTGGCTCGAGTCGATCGGTTAGAGACTAGTCCTCATTACAGTGAACTAGTGACTCTATTACAGTACTTCCTCGACCACCAGACGATGCTTAGAACGGCACTAGCACAGCAACCAGTCGTGACCTTACATGGGGATATGGGTACTCGTAACTTTCGCTACCATCACGGTCAGCTAGTCCTGATTGATTTTGAACGTGCTCGGCGCGGATACGCTCTCGAAGATTGTTTAAAATTCTTTTTTGAGGATCTTCAGCAACGTTCTGTTCTGATCCAAGCGTTTTGGGCAGGTTATGGCGCAGATTTGCAAATGCCGCCATTAGTGAAGCAGTGGTTACTGTTACAGTGTAGTACTGGAATATTCACGTACGTCAACCAGATTGCCGACCCCAGTTTTGAAGCTGTCGGAGTTGAGATGCTGGCACAGGTTACCTTACCAAATCACTAAGGCTGGAACGAATTAGTTTACATTAGCAAGTAAATTATTATAATTAACCCATCAATAATAATTTGGGGATGAAATTTTGGCACAGTTTGAAACGGAACGGTTGATATTACGACCAATGACAACTGCGGATCATGATGCGTTGGCGGACATGATTTTTGATCCACAGGTCGTTGCCTATCTACGTTATCGACGGGTTCAGAGCGCGGACGCGTTCGAGCAAGTATTCACGGAGCACTTTTTGGCGGACAGGACTCGAGTCTTCGGTATCGAGCGGCGTCGTGATCATCAATTGATTGGCTTTTATGAATTTCATGATGCCGAGGCTGGCGGCGAATTGACCTATGCGTTGCGACCAGATGCGTGGGGTCAAGGCTACGTCGCCGAAGCTGGCAATCGCTTGATGGGATACGGTTTTGAAACGCTGAATTATCAGGCGATTGAGGCCCACTACGCGAGTGTCAACCCGAATTCCGGTCGGGTGATGGCCAAGATGGGCATGCAGGATGCCGGTGAATTGCACACTTTCACGAGTGACCGCGGTGAACTCATTCACGTCATGCGGTATGTTTTGACCAGACAGGCCTGGCAACGGCTCAGCGCCTAAGTGATAGCCTAGCGATACTAATTGAATCATGATTGAAATACAGCGACTAGTGACTTCGGGCAGAAGCAACGGTGGCTGTTTTTTGTGCGGATAAGTTGCGGTACAATACTAGCTCAATTAAGAAAGTGATGATTGTCGTTGCCTACTAATTAGCGTATTCTTAGAAAAACACCAGATTTAAAATTGACGTGCAGCGGATAAAAATACTTAAGGACGTGAGCAAATGGCGGCAACAATTAAGATTCGACCGGTACAACCAACGGAACTGACTACTTTATGGCAACTCGGATTCAGCGACCCCGAGGCGGCCTGGACGCAATGGAATGGCCCTTATTTTCATGACCAGTTACCGACCCAGCACGATTTTGAAACGATTATTGGGCCACGAGACTGGCTGATTCGGCAACATAATTGGGTGATTACGCGTGACAATCAAATCGTGGGTAGCGTCAATTGGCACTTTGTGGATGGTGAGCTGCAGCGATGGTTGGAAGTTGGTATCACGATTTATGACCAAGCACATTGGGGGGAACACATTGGTCGGATTGCATTGACGCAATGGCTGACGCACTTGTTTGCTGAAGTCACAACGCTCCCACACATTGGTCTAACGACTTGGTCCGGTAATCTGCGAATGATGCACGTTGCGGAAGCGATTGGGTTGAAGCAAGAGGCACGAATCCCGCAAGTGCGCTTTTGGCAAGGCCAGTATTATGATTCGGTTAAGTACGGGATATTACGTACGGATTGGCAGACTAAATAATTAAAGAAAACATTTGTTCCCCTATCAAAAGTACGGTATGATATTAATGTACTTAAAAAAGATAGGGTGGAAGAGAAATCATGATTAAATTAATGCGGCGCGTTGGCATAGCGGGTCTCTTAAGTTTGACGCTCTTACTCGGGGGCTGTCAATTAACGACGGGTACGAGTTCGACGTCATCGAGTGAATCGACGGCAACTTCTTCACAGACGACGGGGAACGGCAATACGCAACAAACCTATCAACAACTCGCCAAAATGACGTATAAATCAGGCGGGGCGGCGGCCATTAAGGTCAATAGTGGCAAGAGTACCTTGGCGGCGAGTCAGTGGAAAAAGTCCAAAATTGATTATGGTAATTTGGATTCTTTAAACCGAACGACGACGGATACGGCATATTTGAGTAAGGCTAATTTAGGTCGTTCAGAAGGCCGGACTGCTCAGACTTGGAGTCCAACCGGCTGGCATAATCAACCAATTACGGTGAACGGCAAGCGGGTTTATCCACAAAATCGAGGCCATTTGATCGCGTATACGTTATCCTTCAATCTAACTTCTGACGGTCAATATCGTTCTGGTGAGGATGGCAGTCTGGATAATCCGAAGAACCTGGCAACCCAGACGGCTTATTCCAATCAGAAAACGATGCAGATTTACGAGGATCAAGTTCGGACGGCACTGGAACAAGGTAAGAAAGTCATTTACCGCGTGACGACTGTCTTTCGGGGCAATGAACTGATGCCACGTGGTTATTGGTCACAGGCGATTTCAACGGACGGTAGCGTCAACTTTAATGTTTATATCTGGAACGTTGAACCGGGCGTTAGCTTCGATTACGCGACTGGCCGGGGCAAGGCCGATAGCAGCATGCAAGTTGCGGGCGCCGATAAGGTCAACAGTAGCCAGAACACGAACGCGAGTCGTTATTCGCAATCAACGACCACGACGAAGCAGGTCGAGCGTGAGTTAGTAAAGTATGGTTATAAATACGTCAAAAAAGCGCTGAACTAGGCGTTGAGACGGACTTCAAGCCCTGTGTGACGGGCATTGTGCTTCTTGAATACAACCCATCAATACAACAGTTTTCGCGATGTGTTGTGTTTTGCGACAATCTGATTAAACTAGGACTGGCAAAGTTTGGGTGAGCGGTTATACTGTAGTTATTCGAGTTACTTAACCGCCGTTAATTTGCTGATGTATCTGTCATTATTAACAAGTAACGCGATGTCTCAAATCATGGGGCCTTCCCAAACACCTGTGATTTTCCATACAACGGCCCCGGCTCCCAACCGGGCGTTGCTATCAATCGTTATGATTGCTAGTACTAATTACCCTTGGAAATGTCTGACTGCGTGGTCAGGCGTTTTTTTGTGGCAATTTAATCGAAAGTAAATGAT
>PPYE01483633.1_pt1 | contig 12068 bp, 9 predicted proteins | sample 1559881 | NCBI WGS metagenome assembly PPYE01 (sample SAMN08240022, study PRJNA423297) | Human gut metagenome, whole genome shotgun sequencing project.
CTTCAGGTTGGACTTGAACCAACGACCCTCTGATTAACAGTCAGATGCTCTAACCGACTGAGCTACTGAAGAAGGTTTTTTCTTAATTGCGAGGCAAAGGTAGTAGGATATTTTGAAATATGCAATATCTTTGCAAAAAAAATATTACTAATGGACAAAATTCTTGGAATGGGCAATGCTTTAGTGGATATTTTGGCTGTTTTAGACAATGATTTGTTGCTTGGAGAGCTGAATTTGCCAAAAGGAAGCATGCAGTTGATAAATGAAGAGGTATTGCAGAAAGTACGAGGGAAGTTTGCCTCATTACCTACCCATCGTGCAACCGGTGGAGCAGCGTGTAATACAATAGCAGCTTTGGCTAAGCTGGGAGCTACTCCCGGATTGATAGGAAAGGTTGGTGAGGATGAAAACGGACGGTTTTTTACTGCTACTTTGCAGGACTATGGGGTAACAACCAATTTATTGTCGGGTAGTTTGCCTACAGGGATAGCCTCTACTTTTATATCTCCAGGTGGGGAGCGCACATTTTGTACCTATCTGGGGGCTGCGGCAACATTAAAAGCAGAGGATTTGTCACCTGAAATGTTCGAAGGATATACCTATTTCTATATAGAGGGGTACTTATTGCAGGATCATGATCTTATTTTGCGTGCAATGCAGTTGGCTAAGCAGGCAGGACTGCAGATTTGTCTCGATATGGCGAGTTATAATATTGTAGAAGAAGAGCTTGAATTTTTTGCCATGTTGATAGAACGCTATGTGGATATCGTATTTGCAAATGAAAGCGAAGCAAGAGCTTATACTGGCAAGGACCCTATGGAGGCTTTGGATGAAATATCTTCTTTATGTAGCATTGCTATTGTCAAGACAGGAAGAGAAGGCTCATTGATTAAAAAGGGAACGGAATTTGTACAAGTGATTCCTGTTCCTGTAGAGAAAGTCGTAGATACAACAGGGGCAGGTGATTTTTATGCAGCTGGATTCTTGTATGGTTTGGTTTGTGGTTGCTCGCTGAAGAAATGTGCGCAAATTAGTTCAATTTTGGCAGGACAAGTTATTCAAATAGTAGGAACTGAGTTGAAACCAGAGCAATGGAACGAAATAAAGTTAAATATTGATAGGGTTCTGCATGCGTAAATAGAATATTGTGTTTATTTGTATAAACAACTTGAATAGATATGAATAGAAGAGCAATATGGGCAGGAGTGTTGATGGTATCATTGGCACTGGGGTTGTCAAGTTTTAAGGGTGATGATCGTAATTTCCAGATTTCAAAGAACTTGGATATTTTTAATTCAATTTTTAAGGAATTGGATCTGTTTTATGTGGATACGATCAATGTAGAAAAGATGATTCAGAATGGAATAAACGGAATGTTGTCATTGACAGACCCTTATACCGAATATTATCCTGAAGAGGAAGTTAGCAGTCTGAAAGAATTGATTACAGGTAAATACGGTGGCATTGGAGCTGCTATCCGTTATTACGAATCGAAAGACCGGATTGCAATAGTAGAGCCGATTGAAGGTATGCCTGCGGCTGAAGCGGGTGTAAAGGCAGGTGATATCATCCTTGCTATTGGAGGAAAAGAAATGGTACGTGGTGACCAGAAACCACAGGATTTTTCCAGCAGAGTGAGTGATGCGTTACGTGGTGAACCGGGGACCTCTTTTGTGTTGAAAGTACAGCGTCCTCTGAAAAACGACAGTACAATACTTGAGTTTAAGATTACCCGTAAGAATATCCGGACAAATCCAGTGCCTTATTATGGTATTGTACGCGATAGTGTAGGCTATCTTTCGCTTACTGGGTTTACAGATAATTGTGCGAAGGATGTAAAAAAGGCCTTTATTGAACTGAAACAGCGTGGAGCTACTTCTATGATAATTGATTTACGTGATAATGGAGGAGGTTCTTTGCAGGAAGCTGTAGATATCGTAAATTTCTTTGTTCCTAAAGGAACAGAAATTGTTACCACAAAAGGAAAGATTCGTCAGGCAATGGGTTCATTTAAAACACAATACGAGCCGATTGATACTGAAATTCCACTGGCTGTACTTGTGAATGGAAATTCTGCTTCCGCTTCTGAGATTTTAAGTGGATCTTTACAGGATTTAGACAGAGCAGTGGTAGTTGGTGCACGTACTTACGGTAAGGGTTTGGTACAGACTACTCGCCCATTGCCTTATAATGGTACTTTGAAAGTGACTACTTCTAAATATTACATACCAAGCGGACGTTGTATTCAGGCGATTGACTATGCAAAGAAAAATGCAGATGGTTCGGTAGCCCGTACACCTGATAGTCTGACCAATGTGTTCCATACAGCGGCAGGGCGTGAGGTTCGTGACGGAGGAGGTATTCGTCCGGATATTGAAGTGAAAGGAGAGAAAGTCCCGAATATCCTTTTTTATCTGATGAATGAGGATTTGATATTCGATTATGCTACACAGTACTGTCTTACTCATGAGGCCCCGGCTTCTGTTGATTCGTTTGCCTTGACAGACTCTGATTATGCTGATTTTAAAGCATTGGTCAAATCTCGTAATTTTACTTACGACCGTCAGAGTGAGAAAATGTTGAAAACTTTAAAGGAGGTTGCTGAGTTTGAAGGATATATGGAAGGAGCTTCCGAGGAGTTTAAGGCATTAGAGCAAAAGTTGAATCACAATCTTGATCGTGATTTAGATCACTTTGCCAAACCTATCCGCAAAGAACTGGAACAGGAAGTTATTGCCCGTTATTTTTATCAGCGTGGTGCGGTGATGCAGTTGCTGAAAGATGATGAGGTATTGGACAAGGCTATAGAAGTATTGGAGGACAAACAGCAATATAAGGAAATATTATCAGCACCTGTGGTGGCTTCTGCTGATGCTGCTAAGTAAAAAAGAGGAAGTCTGAAATTGTAAAAAGCATATCTGGTAAAGTTTTTATATAATGGCATGTGAATCGACAGAAGTTTGTCATTTCACATGCCATTTTTGTATTCTGTCATTTAGGTGAACCTCGGATGCGTAATCGTATAAGCTTTTTCATGAAACAAAAAATGCCGGTACACGACCGGCATTTTAGTATGGTTCATATGAATGAAGGGTTAAGCTTTCTTCTCTTTTACATCAGAATGAGCTTCTACTACATTTACAACGTAATCTCCCAGCTTCTCACATTCTGCGATAATATCCATATAGTGAACTCCCATCTGATAACTGTACTCTTTATTGTTTACATCGATTACGTTTTGGGTCTTAAGCTGGTTTCGGTAGTTGTTGATTTCGTTTTCAGTGTTGAATGAGCGATTGACATCTACGCTATGATGCGTATCTTCTACCAATGCAATCATCTGAGTCAGTGCATTATCTGTCAGTGAGAACATCTGATGAATATGTTCATACTGTTTCTCTGTGAAATCAGAATCTCCTCTACGTTTTCTATTGATAGTACGTGCCAGATTGTAACAACTGTCTCCTATACTTTCTATTTCTGTAACCTCACGTAGCATTTCCCGAATCTGTAATTTACTTTCTGAACTTAGACGTCCTTCTGATACCTGATTCAGATAGTTGGCTATTTCCAGTTCCATGCTATCACTGATGTTTTCGTATTTTTCGATACGGCTGAATAATTTATTGAAATCATTTTCGTTTTCGGTATGCAATAAATCTTTTACCATGCGGAACATGCGCTGAATGCGTTCGGCGAACAAATTGATTTCTTTACGTGCTTGAAGGATAGAAAGTTCTGCAGTAGAAAGCATACCTCCGGTAATAAATTGCAGGCGATATTCTTCTTCTTGTTCCTTTTGAGGAACCAGTTTGCAGACTGTTTTCTCGATAAAGCGTACAAACCATATTAATATTAATACATTACAAACATTGAAACAGGTATGGAAAGCTGATAATTTAAATGAAACAGCTACACCGTCGGCTTCACTTACCTTCATGAAGTCGGTAATCAGCCAGTCTACCATATGTATAAACGGTTCGAAGAGAATCAGAACCCACAATACACCGAATACATTGAACATTAAATGTGCCACTGCAGCTCTTCGAGCTTGTGTATTGGCAGTAAGTGCTGCTAAATTGGCCGTGATGGTTGTACCGATATTCTCTCCTAATACCAATGCGGCTCCCAGTTCGAAACTGATCCATCCGTTGGCACACATAATAAGAGTAATAGCCATTGTGGCAGCGGATGCCTGCACAATCATTGTCAAGATGGTACCGATAAAGACAAAAAGTAAAATAGAGAAGTAGCCCATGTCGGTATAGTTCTGTACAAAGGCTAACATATCAGGATTAGCACTTAAATCGGGAGCATTGGTTTTTAGAAGATTTAATCCCATAAACAGGAATGCAAAACCAAATATAAATTCACCGACAGATTTGCGTGTACTTTTTTGAGAGAAAAGAAGTGGAATACCGATTGCCAGCAGTGGAAGTGAAAATGCAGAAATGTCGACCTTAAAGCCCAATGCAGAAATAATCCAGGCTGTGACAGTAGTACCAATGTTGGCTCCCATAATAACACCGATGGATTGCGAGAGGGTAAGTAGTCCGGCATTTACGAAACTGACTACCATTACTGTGGTGGCAGAGGACGATTGGATAAGTGCTGTAATCAGTACGCCCGTTAAGACTCCGGTGACTCGGTTGGTGGTCATAGCCGTTAAGATACTACGGAGTCTGTCGCCCGCAAACTTCTGAAGTCCTTCACTCATGATTTTCATTCCATACAGGAAAAGTGCTAAAGATCCCAGCAGCTTTAAAAAATCATAAAAAGAATATTCCATTTCTAATTAATTAAGTTGGAAATAGGCAGTTAATGGTTTAATGAGTAAATTAACTGCAAATTTACAGTGTTAGTAATATTTATTACGATTATGCTACAAATATATTGCAAAAATAAGAATTTAACAAAAGAATTTCCCGAAGGAAGCAGTCTTTTGGATATTTATGAAGGATTTAATCTGGAAATGCCCTATGGGCCTGTGAGTGCGAAAGTTAATAATAAGGTAGAAAGTCTGGATTTCCGGGTGTATTATAACAAAGACGTAGAATTCCTCGATATAACTACTACTTCAGGTATGCGTACCTATGTCCGTTCTTTGTGTTTTATTTTGGTGCGTGCAGTTGAGGAATTGTATCCAGATGGTACGGTTTCTCTTGAATATCCGGTTTCGAAAGGATATTTCTGTAATTTGCATATCGGCCGTCCCGTTGAATTGGATGATGTACAGCGCATCAAGCAGAAAATGCATGAAATTATTGAAGCCAATCTTCCTTTCTTGCGTACTGAAGCACATACGGATGATGTGATTAATTTGTTTTTGCAACGGGGAATGATGGATAAAGTAAAACTGTTGAAAACTTCCGGCCAGTTGTATACCTGTTATTATCGTTTGGGCGATACGGTAGATTATTACTATGGCAGCTTAGTTCCCAGTACCGGATACATCCATTTGTTTGATATTGCCAAATATTATGACGGCTTGCTTTTGCGTATCCCTAGCCGTGAAAATCCGGATAAACTGGAAGAAGTCATTAAGCAGGAAAAAATGCTGGAGGTTTTTCAGGAATATCACCGTTGGAACAGAATTATGGGAATCAGTACGGTAGGTGATTTTAATGTGGCTTGTAATGAAGGGCATGCAACAGATTTAATTAATCTGTCCGAAGCACTTCAGGAAAAGAAAATTTCACGGATTGCCGATGAGATCACCAACCGGAATCAGAATGGAGAACGGGTAAAACTGGTTTTAATTTCCGGTCCTTCTTCTTCCGGAAAGACTACTTTCAGCAAGCGTCTTAGTATCCAGCTCATGGCCAATGGACTGAAGCCTTACCCTATTTCATTGGATGATTATTTTGTGGATAGGGAGAAAACTCCTTTGGATGCAAATGGAAAGTATGATTTTGAATCTTTTCATGCACTCGATTTGTCTTTCTTTGAGTCGCAGTTAAGTGATTTGCTTGCCGGAAAAGAAGTAACACTTCCTCGCTTCAATTTTACCACAGGAAAGCGGGAGATGACCGGAAATAAATTGCGTATAGACAATCATATGATTTTGATACTGGAGGGAATCCATGCTTTAAATCCTGCGCTTACTCCTAATATTCCTGCAGCCAACAAGTTTAAGATTTATGTATCGGCCTTGACCACTATCCAGCTCGATTATCACAATTATATTCCTACTACCGATAACCGTTTGCTGCGTCGTATTATACGCGATTATAAATACCGTAACTACTCGGCAGAAGAAACCATAGCCCGATGGGGAAGTGTGCGGGCAGGAGAAGACAAATGGATTTTCCCTTATCAGGAGTATGCAGATGCTATGTTCAACTCTGCATTGTTGTTTGAACTGGCTGTACTGAAAGACTATGTAGAGCCAATTTTGCGCAAAGTGCCTAATAATACTCCGGAATATTCGGAAGCACATCGTTTGTTGCGATTCCTGTCTTATTTTGTTTCCGTACGCGATAATGAATTGCCTCCTACCTCACTGTTGCGTGAGTTTTTAGGAGGAAGTAGTTTCAGATACTGATTTTGATGAAGATTTTTCATACATTTGTAGCTGCTAATCGTAGAACGTAAGTGGAATAATAGAATATGGCGCAACATTCACGCCTGGAACAGACTCAGGCCCAGCAACAAGTTCAGACCCTATCTCCTCAGCAGATATTGGCTGTCAAATTATTGGAACTTCCAACTGTGGAATTGGAAGAGCGGATTCATGCCGAACTGCTTGATAATCCGGCTTTGGAAGAAGGAAAAGAACCTTCCGGAGAAGCAGAAGAACAGGATGATTATCTGAATGGAGAAGACGAAAGCCGGGATTCGGATCCATTGGAAGACCTGTCGCTGGGAGACTATCGTACAGAAGATGATATTCCAGACTATAAACTCCAGGAAAATAACCGTTCAAAAGGAGAAACAGCAGAAGAAATTCCTTTCTCCGACAGTATCTCCTTTTATGAAACTCTGAAAGAACAACTTGATATGCAACATTTGACTCCTGAAGAAAAACAGTTGGGAGAGTATCTTATCGGCTCGCTCGATGATGACGGTATGTTGCGTAAAAGTACAGAGGCATTGCTCGATGAACTGGCTATCTATCAGGGAGTATACACTACGGCCGAAGAATTGGAGCACGTATTGTCGATTATTCAGGATTTTGATCCGGCAGGTATCGGTGCGCGCGATTTGCAGGAATGTTTGCTTTTACAAATAAAGAGAAAAGAAAACACCCCTCTGAAGCAGGTGGAACTGGATATAATTAGCAAATGCTGTGATGAGTTCACCAAGAAAAATAAAGAACGGATTATACAGAAGTTAGGCATATCCGAGGAAACTTATCAGGCAGCTGTAGCCGAGTTGACCAAACTGAATCCACGCCCCGGAAGTTCATTGGGAGAAGTGATAGGCAAGAATATGCAGCAGATTATTCCCGACTTTATTGTCGATACAGAAGAAGACGGCACCATCTCTCTCAGTTTGAACAATCGTAATGTACCCGAGTTGAGGCTGAGCCGTGAGTTCTCCGAAATGCTCGACGAACATACGCGTAATAAAGCCAATCAGAGCAAAGAGTCGAAAGACGCGATGATGTTTCTGAAACAGAAAGTAGATGCTGCCCAAGGATTCATCAATGCAGTTAAACAGCGGCAGCAGACTTTGTTAAGCACAATGCAAGCTATTATAGATTTGCAGCGTCCTTTCTTTCAGGAGGGTGATGAATCGTTACTACGTCCGATGATCTTGAAAGATGTGGCAGAACGTGCACAGTTGGATATTTCCACCGTATCGCGTGTAAGCAACAGCAAGTATGTACAGACCAACTTTGGTATCTATTCGCTTAAGTTCTTCTTTAGCGATGGTTATACGACAGAGTCGGGAGAAGAACTTTCGGTACGCGAAATCAAGCGTATATTGAAAGAATGTGTAGACCAGGAAGACAAACAGAAACCCTATACCGATGACGAACTGGCGGATATACTGAAAGAAAAAGGGTATCCCATAGCCCGTCGTACAGTAGCCAAGTATCGTCAACAACTTAATATACCTGTAGCTCGATTAAGAAGATAATTATAATATGATGGAAGAGACAAATATCCCCGATCAATTGACATTTCACGAGCCTGTTCCCCATTCTCAATCGGAAAACAGAGACTTGCTCTATACGGTGTCCCGTATCATTTCGGCTGTCTTTACACCTTTTATGGTTCCTTTTGTAGCTTTCGTGCTGTTGTTTGGCTTTACCTACTTGCGTATTATGCCGTTGCAGTATAAAGTAACCATCTTGGCCATGATTTACTGTTTTACCATTCTGTTACCCATGCTGGCCATTTATCTGTTTCAGAAAATCAATGGATGGGGAATTCGTGAGTTGGGCCACAGAGAACGCCGTTTCATACCTTACGGTTTGACGATACTCAGCTATATAGGTTGTCTGCTTACTATGTTTCGCATGCATTTGCCCCGCTATATGTGCGGTATTGTAATGGCTGTACTTCTCTGTATGGTAATCTGTGCAATTATCAACATGAAGTGGAAAATCAGTACCCATATGGCCAGTAGCGGCATGATGGTAGGCGGACTTTTATCGTACAGTTTTATATTTCAGTTCAATCCTATATCCTGGCTTTGTATTTTTGTTTTGCTGGCAGGAATGTTAGGTTCTGCAAGAATCATTGTCCGTCAGCACACATTGGGTGAAGTAGGAGGAGGCTTTTTGGTCGGATTGCTTTGTGGAGTCATCGGAATTTTGTTTATTTGAAGAAAAATGAGTGAACGAAGATAACGAGTTGGCAAGGAAGCAAGACTTTTTGCTTTATCACCTTGTATCTGAAACCTTGTCAACTCGTTGCCTTGTTCCTTTGTCAAAATATTAACCTTAAAAATAAAAGATTATGAATTTTCCGACAAATGTAAAGTACACGAACGAACATGAATGGATTCGTGTAGAAGGCGAAGAAGCCTATGTAGGTATTACAGACTATGCACAAGACCAGTTAGGTGATATTGTGTTTGTCGATGTAACTACAGAAGGTGAAACTTTGGAAAAAGGTGAAGTATTTGGTACAATTGAAGTAGTAAAGACTGTATCCGATCTTTTCCTTCCGGTAGGAGGTGAAATTCTGGAAGTAAATCCGGAGTTGGAAGAACACCCTGAAATGGTCAATCAGTCTCCTTATGGAGAAGGCTGGATTGTCAAGATAAAGCCGACAGACCTTTCGGAACTGGATGATCTGATGGATGCAGAAGCATACAAACAGATTATTAATGAATAAAGATAAAAAAATGAAACCAGTTGTAAGTATTATTATGGGTAGCACTTCCGACCTCCCTGTGATGGAGAAGGCTGCGAAGTTGCTCGACGAGATGCAAGTACCTTTCGAGATGAATGCGCTTTCGGCTCATCGTACACCGGCAGAAGTAGAAGCTTTTGCTAAGGGAGCTGCCGAAAGAGGCATTAAAGTGATTATCGCTGCTGCCGGTATGGCTGCTGCTTTGCCAGGTGTTATTGCTGCCAATACCACACTGCCTGTAATCGGTGTTCCGGTAAAAGGTTCTGTACTCGATGGTGTAGACGCACTGTATTCTATTATTCAGATGCCTCCCGGTATTCCTGTAGCTACTGTAGCGATTAATGGAGCTATGAATGCAGCTATTCTGGCTGTTCAGATGCTTTCATTGGCAGATACTGAATTGGCTCAGAAGTTTGCAGCATACAAAGAAGGCCTGAAGAACAAGATAGTAAAAGCCAACGAAGAACTGAAAGAAGTTAAATACGCTTACAAAACAAACTAATGGATTACTTCAACTATTCTCGCCGACAGGCGAATGAGGTATATGTTGGCGCCACTCCTATGGGTGGCGCTAATCCTATACGTATACAGAGTATGACCAATACGGTGACAATGGATACGGAAGCTTGTATAGAACAGGCTAAACGTATTATTGATGCCGGAGGGGAGTATGTGCGTCTTACCACACAAGGAGTACGCGAAGCAGAAAATCTGAAATACATAAATGTAGGTTTGCGCTCGCAGGGTTACGATACCCCTTTGGTAGCCGATGTACATTTTAATCCCAATGTAGCCGATGTGGCTGCCCTCTATGCAGAGAAGGTACGTATCAACCCGGGAAACTATGTAGACGCTGCCCGTACCTTTAAAAAGCTGGAGTATACCGACGAGGAATATGCTCAGGAAATACAGAAGATACGTAACCGTTTTGTTCCTTTCCTGAACATTTGTAAGGAAAACCATACAGCTATCCGTATCGGGGTAAATCACGGTTCCTTGTCAGACCGTATCATGTCGCGCTATGGCGATACACCGGCTGGTATGGTGGAATCGTGTATGGAGTTTCTTCGTATCTGTGTAGAAGAAGACTTTACCAATGTCGTCATTTCCATCAAGGCTTCGAATACTGTAATCATGGTGAAAACTGTTCGTCTGTTGGCCAAACAGATGGAGAAGGAAGGAATGAACTTTCCGTTACATTTAGGAGTAACCGAAGCAGGTGATGGGGAAGACGGACGTATTAAGTCGGCATTAGGTATTGGAGCCCTTCTGGCCGATGGATTGGGTGATACAATCCGTGTTTCACTGAGTGAGGCTCCCGAAGCAGAAATTCCTGTGGCCCGTAAATTGGTCGGCTATATCGTTTCCCGTGAAAATCACCCTTATATCCCAGGAGCAGAAGCGCCGGGTTTCGATTACGTAAATCCGGTTCGTCGTACAACAAAGGCAGTTGGAAACATTGGAGGTGAACATGTTCCGGTAGTAATTTCTGCCCGTTTGGATGGTAATATGGCAGTGAGTGAGCAGTTTAGGCCCGACTATATCTATTGTGGCCAGCACTTGCCCGAAACAAGACCTTCGGGAGTAGGCTATATTGTCGATGCCAATGTCTGGAAGGGAGAAGAAGGTATTTATCCGGCATTCAATTATCAGCAGTTGATCGGTCTGCATTATTGTGAGGCTTCGATGAAATTCCTTTTTGTGCCTTATATGGGACTGACAGAAGAGGCAATGGCTTGTTTGCGTCTTCATCCGGAAGTGGTCATTGTAGCACAAAGCAATCACCCCAACCGATTGGGGGAATTCCGGGGAATTGTACATCAGCTGATGACATACGGTCTGGGAAATCCGGTTATCTTCTTCCAACTCTATCAAGAAGAAGAATTGGAAAATCTGCAGATTAAGTCGGCTGCCGATATGGGTGCATTGATTTTCGACGGTTTCTGTGATGGTATCCTGCTCTACAATCATGGTGGTAAAATTTCTGATGTAAAAGTTGATGAAACTGCATTCGGCATCTTGCAGGCCGGACGAGTACGTACTTCGAAGACGGAATATATCTCGTGCCCGGGATGTGGACGAACTTTATACAATCTGGAATCCACCATTGCCCGTATCAAGGCCGCTACTTCTCATCTTAAAGGACTGAAGATTGGTATCATGGGCTGTATTGTGAACGGCCCTGGTGAGATGGCCGACGCAGACTATGGGTATGTAGGTGCCGGTCGAGGTAAAATCAGTTTGTATAAGAAAAAGGAGTGCATAGAAAAAAATATTCCGGAAGACCAGGCTGTAGAAAAGCTGATTGAACTGATTAAAGCTAACGGAGATTATTGCGAATAAAATCCGGACTTGATTATAGAAGAGGGTTGCCTGTCGTTTCACACCGGCAGGCAACCTTTTTGTTTTTATACGAAGTGTACTTTTGCTTGATTAATAATGCATTACATGTATACTTTGATTATAATGAATAGTCGTCTCCTTGTAGTGGGACGGTTGTCTCATTAGGCTGGTGCGCTCGTCTCACTATAACGAGACGAGTGTCTCCTTGCGGTGAGACGCTTTGGGCTTCATATTCTTATAAATTACTGTTATCTTGATACTTTTCTCCTTTGATAGAATCTTTTTTTTGTCTTTTTGTCTGGCTTTTAGCCTTATTCTTTGTCTTTTGTTAAATAATTTCCTTGAATTAAGTTTTTGTTTTTTGTTTTTGTGACTTTTTGATATTAATATCTTTCTAACTGTTTTAATATTGTATTT
>PPYE01662451.1_pt1 | contig 12064 bp, 6 predicted proteins | sample 1559881 | NCBI WGS metagenome assembly PPYE01 (sample SAMN08240022, study PRJNA423297) | Human gut metagenome, whole genome shotgun sequencing project.
CCTGCGGAAAAATTGTAAACTCTGCTCATTTTTTCATATCCTCCTCATCAAAAACATCATCAATGCTTGCACCGGCAGGTACCATTGGAAATACGCTCAGGTCCTGGTCGATCCAGCAATCCAGAACCACCGGTCCGTCTGAAGCCAGAGCCTCTTTAAGAGCCGGCTCTACTTCTTCCATTTTGGTGACACGGATCGCTTTCGCACCCATTCCTTCAGAAATCTTCACAAAGTCTACTGCATCATTTAATACAGTATGTGAATATCTGTGATCGTAGAACAAAGTCTGCCACTGGCGTACCATTCCCAGAACATGGTTGTTCAGGACGATCTGTACAAGCGGCTTTCCACAGCGCACTGCTGTTGCAATCTCATTCATGTTCATTCGGAAGCATCCGTCACCTGCGATATTTACCACAGTTTTATCCGGTCTTCCCATTTTTGCTCCGATGGCTGCCCCAAGACCGTAGCCCATGGTTCCCAGTCCTCCGGAAGTCAGAAATGTTCTCGGTTCTTTGTATTTATAATACTGAGCCGCCCACATCTGATGCTGTCCCACATCTGTGGTAATGATCGCATCACCGCCGGTGAGCTCATAAAGCTTTTCGATCACATAAGGACCTGTAAGCTGTGTATGGTCATAATTCAGAGGATATCTTGCTTTCATCTCCTGGATGTGCTCCATCCATTTCGGATGTTTCTTTTCCGGGATCTCCTCAAGGAGTCTGCGAAGAACTTCCTTTACATCTCCTTCAATATAGGCGTCTACCAGTACGTTCTTGTTGATCTCAGCCGCATCAATATCCACCTGAAGGATTTTTGCCTTATTTGCAAATGTCTTGACATTTCCTGTTACACGGTCGCTGAAACGTGCTCCCAGAACGAGCAGGAGGTCACACTGGCTGACCCCCAGGTTGGAAGTCTTTGTTCCATGCATGCCAAGCATTCCTGTATAATAAGGATCCTCTCCTGAAAATCCGCCTTTTCCCATAAGACTGTCACATACCGGAGCCTGGATTCTGTGAGACAGCTCTGTGATCTCTTTGGACGCGCCGGAGATCACCGCTCCACCGCCAACAAAAATAAACGGCTTTTCTGCATTCTGGATCATTTTTACAGCATTTTCCACATCTGTCTTATGGATTTCACTGGTCTCCCGGTTTACCGTTGCCGGACGACGTGGAGAATACTCATAAAGGGCACCTGTGACATCCTTTGTCACGTCCACAAGCACCGGGCCCGGGCGTCCGCTTTTTGCAATATAAAAAGCTTTCCGGATCGTATCTGCAAGTTTTTCGATATCTTTTACAATATAACTGTGTTTCGTGATCGGCATCACAATCCCTGCAATGTCTACCTCCTGGAAAGAATCTTTTCCAAGAAGAGGCTTGCCTACATTAGCGGTAATTGCCACCACCGGCACTGAATCCATCATGGCTGTGGCGATTCCGGTTACCAGGTTGGTGGCGCCCGGTCCTGAAGTTGCCATACAGACACCTACTTTCCCGGTTGCACGGGCATAGCCGTCTGCCGCATGAGCAGCGCCCTGCTCATGAGAGGTCAAAATATGGTGAATATCATCCTTATATTTATAAAGTGCATCATAGACATTCAGGATAGCGCCGCCCGGATAACCGAAAACAGTATCCACGCCCTGCTCCTTCAGACATTCTATGATGATCTCCGCACCTGTCATCTGCATAGTTTTTCCTCCTTATTCCCCTTTATTTTGCCTTTGGCACTTCCAGAATCGCACCTCTGTTTCCGGATGTTACCATTGCCGCATATCTTGCCAGATAGCCGGTTGTTACCTTCGGCTCTCTTGGCTGCCACTTCGCTTTTCTTGCCGCCATTTCCTCATCAGAAACCTTCACTTCCAGTTTCAGACCCGGAATATCAATGCTGATCATGTCGCCTTCCTCGATGAGAGCGATCGGTCCTCCTACCGCTGCTTCCGGAGAAACATGTCCGATCGAAGCGCCTCTGGATGCTCCGCTGAAACGGCCGTCTGTAATCAGCGCTACAGAAGAACCAAGTCCCATTCCCGCAATGGCAGAAGTAGGATTCAGCATCTCGCGCATTCCCGGACCGCCTTTTGGTCCCTCATACCGGATCACTACCACATCACCGGAAACAATCTTTCCGCCTTTGATCGCTTCAATGGCATCTTCTTCACAGTCGAAGACTCTGGCCGGTCCTTCATGAACCATCATTTCCTCCACTACTGCAGAACGTTTTACCACGCCGCCGTCCGGAGCCAGATTTCCTTTGAGAACTGCAAGACCACCGGTCTGACTGTATGGATGATCCACCGGACGGATCACTTCCGGATTTAAGTTCACACAGTGTTCAATATTCTCACCGACTGTCTTTCCGGTCACTGTCATACACTCAGTATGAAGAAGTCCTTTTTTATTCAGCTCGTTCATAACTGCATAAACACCGCCGGCCTCATTCAGATCTTCCATATAAGTCGGACCTGCCGGAGCAAGATGACAGAGATTCGGTGTTTTTTCACTGATCTCATTTGCAAAGCTGATATCAAAATCCATGCCGATTTCATGAGCGATTGCCGGGAGATGAAGCATACTGTTTGTAGAACATCCGAGAGCCATATCTACGGTAAGTGCATTCAGAACTGCCTTTTCGGTCATGATGTCTCTCGGGCGGATATTCTGTCTGTACAGCTCCATTACCTGCATTCCCGCATGTTTTGCCAGACGGATACGTTCTGAGTATACAGCAGGGATCGTTCCGTTTCCCCGAAGTCCCATGCCCAGGACTTCTGTCAGACAGTTCATAGAATTGGCAGTGTACATACCGGAACAGGAACCACAGGTTGGGCAGGTTTTGTTTTCATATTCTGTCAGTTCATCTTCTGAGATGTTCCCTGCCGCATAAGCGCCTACTGCCTCGAACATACTGGAAAGGCTTGTCTTGTGTCCATGGATGTGACCTGCCATCATAGGCCCGCCGCTGACAAATATTGTAGGAACATTAAGTCTTGCTGCAGCCATCAGAAGCCCCGGAACGTTCTTATCACAGTTCGGCACCATAACAAGGGCATCAAACTGATGTGCGATCGCCATTGCCTCTGTAGAATCTGCGATCAGGTCTCTGGTCACCAGAGAGTATTTCATTCCGGTATGTCCCATGGCAATACCGTCACAGACCGCGATTGCCGGAAATACAACCGGTGTTCCTCCTGCCATCGCCACGCCCTGTTTTACTGCATTTACGATCTTATCCAGATTCATATGACCGGGAACGATTTCATTATAGGAGCTTACAATTCCTACCATTGGACGCTCCATTTCTTCTTTTGTAAATCCAAGAGCATTAAACAGGGACCTGTGCGGCGCCTGCTGCGAACCTTTTTTTACTGCATCACTTCTCATTGTCTTCTCTCCCTTCTGTATTTTAAGGCTTCTGCCGGTAATTCCGGTCAGCCTGCCGGTAGTTTCAGCTTTCTACTGCTGCTGCGATCAGATCTCCCATTTCCGCAGTTCCAACCATTCTGCAGCCTTCACTCATAATGTCACCGGTACGGAAACCGTCTGTCAGAACCTTCTGTACGGCTACCTCCACCGCATCTGCTTCTCTGTCAAGATCAAGAGAGTAACGGAGCATCATTGCTGCTGAAAGAATGGTAGCGATCGGGTTGGCCTTATTCTGTCCTGCAATATCAGGAGCTGATCCATGACTTGGTTCATAAAGACCGAATTTTGTATCATTCAGACTTGCCGAGGACAACATTCCAATGGAACCTGTCACCATACTTGCCTCATCGGATAAAATGTCACCAAACATATTCTCCGTCAGGATCACATCAAACTGTCCCGGGTTATGTACCAGCTGCATCGCACAGTTGTCAACCAGCATGTGTTCCAGTGTTACTTCCGGATAAGCTTTTGCCACTTCCTCCACAACTTTTCTCCAGAGGCGGGAAGAATCCAGAACATTGGCTTTATCTACACTTGTGACTTTTTTCTTTCTCTTCATGGCAATGTCAAATGCCTTTACTGCAATACGCCGAATCTCGTTTTCATTATAGGAAAGTGTATCCACGGCTGTTTTTACACCGTTTTCCTCTGTTGTTTTCCGTTCTCCGAAATAAAGACCGCCTGTCAGCTCACGAACAATGATCATATCAAAGCCGTCTCCTATGATCTCCTCCTTCAAAGGACATGCAGCCTTCAGTTCCTGATAGAGATAAGCCGGACGGAGATTGGCAAAAAGATTCAGTGCCTTTCGGATAGCCAGAAGCCCTGCCTCCGGACGTCTGGACGGCTCCAGCTGATACCAGGGTGAAGTTTTTGCATCTCCTCCGATAGAGCCCATCAGGACTGCATCCGAAGCCTTCGCTGTTTCCACCGCCTCCTCTGTCAGCGGAACACCATGCACGTCAATAGACGCACCGCCAAGAAGAACTTCTGAATAAGTAAATGTATGGCCGAACTTTGTACAGACGGCATCCAGAACTTTTCTGGCTTCTCCTACAATTTCCGGTCCGATCCCATCACCGGGAATCAAAGCGATCTTATATTCCATTTTCTTTTTCCTCTTTCTGCAGGAAACCACCCCGCAGATTCCTTTCAAATTGGATTGTTACTATAATAACGCACTTTGCGAAAGATTTCAACCTGTTAAAGTGAAAAATTGTATGCAGTTCTTTTTTCTCAAAAAAAATAAGCACTGGAAGCCCAGTACTTATCTTTTTTCTTATGCTGTTGCCTGTTCTGCTTTCTCAACTTCTGCGATCGCCTGTTTTCTCATAGGGATACGGCAGTTTTTGTTGTTTCCGAATTCTACGATCACATCTTCCTCTGTCATATCGATTACTACGCCGTAAAATCCGCTTGTGGTAACTACGCTGTCGCCTACTTCCATGCTGTTCAGCATTGTCTGAAGTCTTTTCTGCTCTTTTTTCTGAGGACGGATCATCAGGAAGTACATGATACCAAAGATCACTACCATCCATAAGATCATCATGCCCATACTTGCAGCTCCATTTGCTTCCATTTTGTTTCCTCCTGTTTCCTAACTGTCATTTCCTGCCCGCAGGCATTATAACCCATCATACACAAAAATAGGATTTTCTTCAAGTGTTTTTATGGTTTTTTCTGGCCTTACGCAATTTTTTTCACAATTTATTCGCCTCTCAGAAAACCATCCAGACGCATTTTCTTATATTCAGCAAAATTGCCGGCATCCAGAGCATCTCTGATCTCTTCCATCATATGATTGTAGAAATAAAGATTATGAAGCACACAAAGGCGCATTCCCAGCATCTCTTTTGCTTTCAGAAGATGACGGATATAAGCTCTGCTGTAATGACGGCAGGCCGGACACTGACAGCCCTCTTCAATAGGTCTGGTATCCAGTTCATACTTGGCGTTAAACATGTTCATTTTACCATGATTGGTATACACATGACCATGGCGTCCGTTTCTGCTGGGATATACACAGTCAAAGAAATCCACACCGCGTTCTACACCCTCCAGAATATTTGCCGGAGTACCCACACCCATCAGATAGGTCGGTTTATCCTGCGGCAGATACGGCACGACCGCATCCAGGATCCGGTACATTTCCTCATGGGTTTCTCCTACTGCAAGTCCTCCCACTGCATAGCCGTCCAGATCCATCTTTGCGATTTCTTTGGCATGCTGAATACGGATATCCTCATAGATTGCTCCCTGATTGATTCCAAAAAGCAGCTGATTTTTGTTGATCGTATCCGGAAGACTGTTCAGCCTCTCCATCTCTTTTTTGCACCGGGCCAGCCAACGGGTCGTACGTTCTACAGACTTCTGCACATAATCCCTGTCTGCCACGCTGCTTGGACATTCATCAAAGGCCATAGCGATGGTCGATGCAAGATTTGACTGAATCTGCATACTTTCCTCCGGTCCCATGAATATCTTATGTCCGTCAATATGAGACTGAAAATGAACACCTTCCTCCTTGATCTTGCGGAGCTTTGCCAGGGAAAAGACCTGAAACCCGCCGGAATCAGTAAGAATCGGTTTATCCCACACCATAAACTTGTGCAGGCCTCCCAGCTGCTTTACTACCTTGTCTCCCGGACGCACATGAAGATGATAGGTATTGGAAAGCTCTACCTGTGTTCCGATCTCATGGAGATCCATGGTAGACACTGCCCCTTTAATGGCTCCAATGGTTCCCACATTCATAAATACCGGCGTCTGTATGGTACCGTGGACCGTATGGAACTCTGCTCTCTTGGCACGCCCTTCTGTTTTCAGTAATTTATATTCTGCCATTTCTTATCCTCTCTGAAATTCATTTGTAATCCAGTATAACTGGATTTTTTCCAAATGTAAAGTATCGGTGTCGGGATTTTCGTTTCTCTTAGTTCCTTTCCTTCTTTTTTTTCCTAAAACAAAATCCGATTTTTTTCATCCATATTCTAATTTTCTTCCTTATTTTTCCCTTACAAATTGTGAAAGTTGTGCATTGTCAATTTAAAAACTTTGTCGTATAATGTTACGGAATCTCTATGTTTTGACATACTTTTAATAAGAAAGAATACATACAATACAACGAAACTGATACAAGATTAGGAGGCTGATTCACACTTTATGAGTACATATACATTGGGAATTGATATCGGATCTACCACTGTAAAGATCGCGATTCTTGATGAAAACGACACCTTACTGTTTGCCGACTACGAGAGACACTTTGCCAATATACAGGAAACTCTCGCCGATCTCCTCCAGAAAGCATACCAGAAGCTTGGAGAGCTGACGCTTCATCCGGTGATCACCGGATCCGGAGGTCTGACCCTTGCCAATCATCTGGAAATTCCTTTTGTCCAGGAGGTCATTGCAGTTTCCTCCTCCCTTCAGAAGATTGCTCCACAGACAGATGTTGCCATAGAGCTGGGCGGCGAGGATGCCAAGATCATTTATTTTGAAGACGGAAATATCGAGCAGCGTATGAACGGCATCTGCGCAGGCGGCACCGGATCCTTTATCGACCAGATGGCATCTCTGCTTCAGACAGATGCTCCGGGGCTGAACGAATATGCCAAAAATTATAAAGCACTTTATCCCATTGCGGCACGCTGTGGAGTATTTGCCAAAACAGATATCCAGCCGCTGATCAACGAAGGGGCCACAAAGGAAGACCTTTCTGCCTCTATTTTCCAGGCAGTTGTAAACCAGACCATTTCCGGTCTTGCATGTGGAAAACCTATCCGGGGACATGTAGCCTTTCTGGGCGGACCTCTTCATTTTCTGTCTGAGTTAAAAGCAGCCTTTATCCGCACCTTGAAGCTGGATGAGGAGCATACCATTGTTCCTGATAATTCCCATCTTTTTGCAGCGATCGGTTCTGCGCTGAACGCCAAAAAGGAAGTTTCTGTTTCCCTTACAGACCTGAAAGACCGGCTTCGCAATTCCATTACACTGGATTTTGAAGTGGAGCGTATGGAACCACTTTTTTCTTCCGCAGACGACTATCAGGAATTTGCGCAGCGTCAGAGCTCCTATAAGGTTTCCACAGGAGATCTTTCTGCTTATCAGGGAAACTGTTATCTGGGTATCGATGCCGGAAGCACCACAACCAAAACAGCTCTTGTAGGAGAAGATGGAAGTCTTCTTTATTCCTTTTACAGCAGCAATAACGGAAGTCCTCTGAAGACCGCCATCCGTTCTATTCAGGAAATCTATTCCCTGATGCCGGAGGGCGCACATATTGCCTATGCCTGCTCCACAGGTTACGGAGAAGCACTGATCAAGGCTGCACTTCTTCTGGATCAGGGCGAGGTGGAAACGGTTTCTCACTACTATGCCGCTGCATTTTTTGATCCGGAGGTAGACTGTATCCTGGACATCGGTGGTCAGGACATGAAATGTATCAAGATCAAGAACCAGACGGTAGACAGTGTACAGCTAAATGAAGCCTGCTCTTCCGGCTGTGGTTCCTTTATCGAAACCTTTGCAAAATCTCTGAACTACAGTGTACAGGACTTTGCAAAAGCTGCTCTTTTTGCAGAGCATCCCATCGATCTTGGTACCAGATGCACCGTGTTTATGAATTCCAAGGTAAAACAGGCCCAGAAAGAAGGAGCTGAGGTTTCCGATATTTCTGCCGGACTGGCCTACTCAGTCATCAAAAACGCACTCTATAAAGTCATCAAGGTTTCTGATGCCTCTGAGCTTGGTAAGCATATCGTCGTTCAGGGCGGAACCTTTTATAACGATGCCGTTCTGAGAAGCTTTGAAAAAATCGCCAACTGTCAGGCGATCCGTCCGGATATCGCCGGAATTATGGGCGCTTTTGGCGCCGCACTGATTGCAAGAGAAAGATACGAGGAGGGCAAAGAATCTACCATGCTCTCTATCGACAAGATCAATGCGCTGAAATACAGTACCTCCATGGCAAACTGCCGTGGCTGTACCAACAACTGCCGGCTTACGATCAACAAATTCAGCGGCGGTCGTCAGTTTGTCAGCGGAAACCGCTGTGAACGTGGTATTGGCAAAGAGAAAAACAAAGATCATGTGCCAAACCTTTACGAGTACAAATACAAACGGATCTTTTCCTACGAGCCTCTGTCTCCGGACCGTGCCTCCCGTGGAAAAGTGGGAATTCCCCGTGTACTGAACATGTTTGAAAACTATCCTTTCTGGTTCACCTTCTTTACAAAGCTGGACTATGAAGTGGTTCTTTCTCCCACTTCTACCAGAAAGATCTACGAGCTGGGCATTGAGTCCATTCCCAGTGAGTCAGAATGCTATCCTGCAAAAATGGTCCATGGACATGTCACCTGGCTTTTGAAAAAAGGGATCAAATTTATATTTTATCCCTGTATCCCCTATGAAAGAAACGAATTTCCAGATGCGGTAAACCATTACAATTGTCCAATCGTTACCTCCTATGCAGAAAACATCAAAAACAATGTAGACGAGCTCCATGACCCGGAGATTGATTTCCGCAATCCTTTCCTGGCATTTACTTCAGAAGCCATTCTGACAGACCGTCTTGTACAGGTATTTCCGGAGATCCCAGCAAAAGAGATCCGGGAAGCAGCTCATGCAGCCTGGGAAGAGCTTTCCGCCGCAAGAAAGGACATTGAGAAAAAAGGAGAAGAAACGCTCGCCTATCTGAAAGAAACAGGACGACGTGGAATCGTTCTTGCCGGCCGCCCCTACCATATCGATCCTGAAATCCACCATGGAATCCCGGATCTTATCAACAGCTATGGACTGGCTGTCCTTACAGAGGATTCCATTTCGCATCTGGCACAGATCGAGCGTCCGATCCGTGTCAATGACCAGTGGATGTATCACTCCCGCCTTTATGCTGCGGCAAACTTTGTCAAAACCCGGGAGGATCTGGATCTGATCCAGCTGAATTCCTTCGGCTGCGGACTGGATGCTGTTACTACAGATGAAGTATATGAAATTCTTGACGGAAGCGGCAAGATCTACACCTGTCTGAAGATCGACGAAGTAAATAACCTTGGAGCTGCCCGTATCCGTATCCGTTCTCTTCTTGCTGCGCTCCGCGCCAAGGAAAAACAGAACCGGAAACGTGAGTTACACCCTGCTTCCATAGAAAAAGCTGTATTTACCAAAGAAATGAAAAAGGATTACACCATTCTCTGTCCACAGATGTCACCTTTCCATTTTGGTATCCTGCAGGCTGCCTTTAACACCTGCGGCTATCATCTGGAGGTCCTTCCCAGCGACAACAGAGACGCAGTAAATGTAGGTCTGAAATATGTAAACAATGATGCCTGCTATCCGTCCCTGATCGTAGTGGGGCAGATCATGGATGCTCTTTTGTCAGGCAAATATGACCTGAATAAAACAGCAGTGATCATGAGCCAGACCGGCGGCGGCTGCCGCGCTTCCAACTATATCGCTTTTATCCGTCGTGCACTGAAAAAAGTGGGAATGGAACAGATTCCTGTCATTTCCCTCAATTTAAGCGGTCTGGAAAGCAATCCCGGATTTAAACTGACGCTTCCTCTGGTGCGAAAGATCTGCTACGGTGCGGTGTTTGGAGATATCCTGATGAAGTGTGTCTACCGGATGCGCCCCTACGAGCAGGAAAAAGGAATTGTAAACCGGAAGCACAAAATCTGGGAGCAGAGAGCCATTGCCTTTATTCAGAGCGGCAGTGTCAGTCATGTTCACTTTAAAAAACTGTGTAAAGAAATGGTCCATGATTTTGATACGATTCCAATCACCGGTGAGCGCAAACCCCGCGTAGGAATCGTAGGCGAGATTCTGGTCAAATTCCTTCCTGCTGCCAATAACCATCTGGCAGAGCTTCTGGAGGAAGAAGGTGCAGAAGCAGTCTGCCCTGACCTTATTGATTTTATCAGCTACTGTTTCTTCAACCAGAACTTCAAATCAGAGTACCTTGGCTTCAAAAAATCAAAAGCTGAAGTTGCCAACTGGGGCATCAAGGCAATTGACTGGCTCCGAAAAGCAGCCAATGAAGCACTGGAACAGAGCCGTCATTTTTCTCCTTCAGCAGACATCCGCGATCTTGCCAGAATGGCGGAACCGATTGTCTCTCCAGGCAACCAGACCGGAGAAGGCTGGTTCCTTACAGGAGAAATGCTGGAGCTGATCAGCGGCGGAGTACCGAATATCGTCTGCATCCAGCCATTTGGCTGCCTGCCAAACCATATCGTAGGCAAAGGTGTGATCAAGGAGATCCGCCGTACTCATCCTGGCGCCAATATCGTAGCCATTGACTACGATCCCGGAGCAAGTGAAGTAAACCAGCTGAACCGAATCAAGCTGATGCTGTCCACGGCAATGAAAAACATGGACAAGGCAAAATAAATTCTGATACAGACAAAGAATCCTGGCTGCAATCACTGCAGTCAGGATTCTTTGTTTATCCTTCCTCTATCATCACACATTTATCTCTTCCTGTATTTTTCGCCTGATAAAGAGCCTGGTCCGCATGAGAAATGTAGCTTTCCCACGGCAGCCCCTGTGCCGGACATCCTGAATAAATACCGACACTGACCGTAATTCTGCGGGAATCCTCATCGGAAAATCCGATCACAAGATCTCTGATCACCTGATTAAAAAGCTTTCCCTTCTCAAGGGCGGATTTTTTATCGATCCCGATTCCAATATAGAGAAATTCTTCTCCTCCATATCGGATCATATATTCGCTCTCCTGACCCAGTTCCTGCTCCAGACGCCATGCGACACGACGCAGACATTCATCTCCCTGCTGATGTCCATAGCTGTCATTATAACGTTTAAAATGATCTATATCGATCATCATAATCGTCATATATGAATTTTCCGTTACGCACTGCCGGTACAGTTCCTCTATATTTTCCTCGAGAAACCTGCGGTTTCTCAGTCTTGTAAGTGCATCTCTGGTTGCATGGTCAAGCAAAAGACGGTTTTGCTCCACGATCGTCTCCTGATCAAGATAACGCTGTCTTTCCAGGAAATACCGGTAAATACAGATAAATACAGCCATGGCTGTCATAATGATAATATTTACATAGCTTCCGTAATTATCAACAGGCTCTCTCTGAAGCACAGGAAGCATAACCAGCATCAGTATAAGAAGGCTCCCATATAATATCACCGTCTGCAATGGCGTAAAGTACACGATCACAGCTATGGTAAGCGCCGCAATAAGGTACACACTGATATTTTGGGATACTCTCTGATCGTAAATTGTAATACCAGCGCTCCACAGAAGCAGAAATACAGCAAAAATTTTCTGAAATAACAGCGCCTGTATCTCATGTGCTGCAGAATTCTTTTTTATATAGCGAATCAGGAAAATACCTGCCACAGTTGCCAGAAGAAGGATCAGATACATTGTAAAATATACACGACTGGCAGTTGTATGAAGTCTTCCCCCGGTATACAGCAGGGTATATCCGATATTATATATCTGTATTACCAAAATCATATACAAAAAATATCCATTATATTTCAGAATCCGCCTGGAGCAGAACTGGAGTGCTATCATTAAAGTAGAGTCGCAAAACTCACCAAATCTATGATATTATCAATGCATAGGAAGGTGAGAAAAA
>PPYE01002493.1_pt1 | contig 12063 bp, 9 predicted proteins | sample 1559881 | NCBI WGS metagenome assembly PPYE01 (sample SAMN08240022, study PRJNA423297) | Human gut metagenome, whole genome shotgun sequencing project.
GAGATGATGCCCACGGCGCCGATCGACAGGAACGGCAGGAACAGGCCATCATCACCCGAATACCAGGCGAGGCCGGTGCGCTGCTGCTTTTCGACGGCGGCGGCGAGGTCGCCGGTCGCGTCCTTGACGGCTTTGACATGCTCAAGCTCGGCAAGACGGTCATATGTTTCGACGCGGACTTTCAGCCCGGTACGGCCGGGCACGTCATATACGATGATCGGCCTCTCGGCCACGGAATCGACGGCCTTGTAATGGCCGACCACGCCGTCCTGACTGGGGCGCGAGTAGTACGGCATAACCACGAGCACCGCGTCGGCTCCCGCCTCCTGCGTCTGCTCGACCATGCGCACGGTGTGCGCGGTATCGTTCGATCCGGCACCGGAGATCACCGGGACGTCCACGACTTCCTTGACGGCCCTCACCAGCTCGACCTTCTCCTCCATGTGGGTCACGGGGGATTCGCCGGTCGTGCCGTTCACCACCAACCCGTCGGCGCCGTCGGCGACCAATTGCTTCGCCAGAGACTGCGCGGCCTCGAAATCAACCGTCCCATCTGCTTTCATGGGGGTGACCATTGCGGGGAGGATGCGTCCGAACGGAGCCGGGTTGAGAAGATGCATAGTACCGTCACTCATATCTCTTTACCGTACTTGGCAGCAAGGACGCATCGCCGTCACCCGTACATAATATGAACGCGTCCCGGACCTCCTTCATCCCACCAAAGTCCCATCCAGACCCCACCAAACGGGATCATCGCCGGATGGGGGATGCCAGGCCAACGCTTTACAGGTCGAGGAACTTGTCGAGGCCGACGGTCAGGCCGGCATGACCGCCGTCGGCGACCTTGCGCACGGCGAGCAGCACGCCAGGCATGAAGCTGATGCGGTCGAAGCTGTCGGCGCGGATGGTCAGTTGCTCGCCAGCATTGCCGAGCAATACCTCCTCATGCGCGTTGAGCCCGCGCAGACGCACGGCATGCACGTGCACGCCGTCGACGACCTGCCCGCGAGAGCCGCCATCCGTCTCGGTGGCGTCCGGCATGGCGCCGAGGCCGGCCGCCTTGCGCGCATCCGCGATGGCGCGGGCGGTGTGGATAGCGGTTCCGGAGGGCGCATCCACCTTGGTGGGATGATGCAGTTCGATGACCTCCGCGGACTCGAAGTACGGCGCGGCGACCTTGGCGAAATAATCGGCCAGCACGGCGGAAATCGCGAAGTTGGGCGCGATGAACACGGCCTGATCGCCACGGGGAGCCTCGGCGAGCGCCGCCGTGACCTTGGCGAGTCTCTCATCGGTCCAACCGGTGGTGCCGACCACCACGTCGACCCCCCGCTTCACAAGCGCGAGCACATTGTCGAGCGAAACGGACGGCACGGTGAACTCCACCACGACATCGGTGTTCTCCGGCGTGATCCGCATCAGGTCATCACCCGCGTCGAGTGCGAAGGCGAGCTGCATGTCCTGCGCGCCGTTCACCGCATCCACCACATGAGATCCCATGCGCCCTTTGGCGCCGACCACTGAAACCCTGACCATCACACGACCTTTCCGAGCGAAACCGTCCGTAACTTTTCCAAAATTCCCTACCAATATATAGGCATGCCGGCCCATGGTCCGGCCACCTGTCCGTAAGCTGGGTCACATCCCGGCTCCGACCGGTTCGGCGCACCGTTCCACAACGCACTGATACGGCTTCATAGATTTTGGCTCTGTTAGACCAAGGTTGACTTTTTGCCTTGCAGTGTGGTTACTGGGTAGCTACAATGATGGTAGGTATGAGAACGGGCAAGGTGGCGCGTATAGCCGATAGGGTCAGGAAGGAACTTGGCGAACTGACGCCACAGGAGCGCGATCTCGCCATCACCCGCGTGAACACGCTGCATGCGCGATTGGAGGCTTTCATGTTCGGCTTCCACGGCGTGTCAACGAAATACCTGCAAGCCTACCTGGACTGGTTCCAATGGCTCGTCGCGTTCATCGACGGATTCGGCGAAACCGACGATGATGGGCTGCTCGCCCGCCAGCTCGGCAAAGGCCTGTATCGCATCCGCCGCCGTGACTGCCAGCGCATGACACCACCGTACATGGATTATTGGCGGAAAGCCGCATGACACCGTGCATACGATGTACAGTCGGAACAACCGACAAGCATAGGAGGCGCATATGGCGAGCATACCCACCACGACCATGAGGATAGACCCGCAGCTCAAGGAGGAATCCAGCCGCGTGCTCGAAGACCTCGGGCTCACCCTCTCCGGCGCGGTCACGATCTTCCTGAAGGCCGTCGTCAGGGAACAGGGACTCCCGTTCGAGGTCAAAAAGGAAACGTCGAATGGCAGATAAGGTCATCCGCATCAAAGACCTCCGTCCTTAAGACGTGCGAGGATTCCGAGGTGACACCGTGAGTGCAGATGGGCTCGTGGTCGGAGGACAACTGGGACCGTATCATGGCCGACTACCAGTCGCGCCACGAACAGGCCATCGAGCAGCGCGACGAGGTGCTGTTCAAGGGACATGACCTGTTCAAGCTCCCCCAGCGCGAACTGCGCACGATACGTCCGCAGATGCAGTACATCTTCCAAGACCCGTACAGTGCGCTGAACCCGCAAACGACCATCGGGCGGTCCATCGGCGAGCCGTTGCTCGAACACCGGCTTGCCACGAAGGCGGACGTGAACGACAGGGTCGCGCAGATACTGGAGATCTGCGCAGGAGCGCGGGCGAGGGTGACGGCGTCGGCTCAGGTGCTCAGACCGGCGCGAGCCTGTACGAGCGCAGGCCGTATGCCAAGGCGATTGTTGACGGCACGGCGACGCGCTTCTGCGTCATCGCGTTCCACGGCGGGTACATGGCTGACGGACGTCAGCGCCGTTTTCGGGCGAGGAACCAGCCGAGCAGGGCGAGCGGCACCGCGCACAGGGTGACGATCCACGGAATCATCATGCTCATGTGCGGACTGGATGCGTCCAGCACGGCACCGGCGATGGTCGACCCGAACGAGGTGCCGACCGAGCCTGCGGTGGTCACCCACGACAGTCCTTCGGTGAGCGAGCGCGCGGGCACGATGTCCTTGACGATCAGGTTGCCGGTAGCGAACAGCGGGGAGACGCACAGGCCGGTCAGGATCTCCATGACGCCGAGGATCAGGAAATTGCCCATCACCATGCGGAACACCACATAGCCGACGGTGAGCAGCGTCAGGAACATGACCATATGCCGCCAGTGCGAGCCTTTCATCTCCCGGGAACCGAAGATGACCGCCCCGATGCAGGAGCCGACCGCGAACATGGCGAGCTGCAGGCCGAGGAACCGCTCCGCGCCGGCGGCCTTCATCGTGGCCGTCATGGACACGTCGAATGCGGTGAAGCTCATGTTGAACACCACGAACACGACCAGCAGCGGCAGAATGCCCCGGTACGTCAGTACATTGCGCGGCTTGGCGGAATAGGGCCGGTGCAGACGACGCAGCCGGAAACCGTTGTCTTCGGGGGAGGGCGTCGGTGCGGCATGGTCTCCGGCCGTCTGGAGTGCGGGAGCCGGCTGACCGGTGACGGCGTTCGACTGCGCGTCCGGTATTTCGGCGGCGACGACGTCAATCGGCTCCAACACGGGCGGGACGGTGTTCTTCAGCGAGAAGAACACCGCTCCCCCGATGCCGCAGGCCAGCGTGGGCACGAACAACTGCGACACCGGGTGCACCGAGGTGGCGAGGAACGCCGCCAGAATCGGGCCGAAGATGAATACGATCTCATCGATGGCCGCTTCCAGCGCATACGCGGTGTTGAGCAGCGACTCGTGCTGCGAACCGCGCAGCGCATACGCCCAGCGGGTGCGCACGAGGGCGCCGAACGAGAACTGGGTCAGCCCCATGCATATGGCCAGCGCGAACAGCACCGGGATGGGCACTCGGGCGAGCGCCGCCAGTGCGAACGCAAGCATCGCCACTATCTGCACGCCAAGCGCCACCGGTCCGACACGCCGCTGCCCGAACCGGTCGAACAGGCGCGCGTAGAACGGCGTGACCGCGGCGACGGCGAGGATGTACATGGCGCTCATCGACCCGGCGACCGTCCAGTTGTCGTACATGTGGTTGAGCGCGAGCACGATGCCCAGCGACATCATCGAGATCGGCAATCGGGCCACCGCTCCGGAGATGCAGAACGCCTTGGCGCCGGGAATGCGGAACAGTTGCGCGTACGGCGACTGCGATGCGACGGATCGGCTCTGCTGTTGAGCCCCGCTCATCGAGTGTTCTCCGGGGTTCCGGCGTAGATGAAGATGTCGTCCATGTCTGCGCCATCCTCGGGATGGTCCGCCGCGTATCGGGCGGCGATGCAGTTCAGCCCCTTGTGGTCGTAGAAGCTCACGTCGCAACTGGAGTCGGTGTGCAGGTAGAACCGGGCGACCTGGCAATTCGCGAAATAGTCCATCGCCTGCCGCCAGAGCGAACCGCCGACGCCGTGTCCGCGAGCGCTTTTCGCGACGAGGAACAGCTCGATCTCGCCGCGCGCGACGTCGTTGATGTCGATTTCGCGTTCCATGCGCAGTTCCATCTCATGCCATTGCTCGGTCTCGGACAGGGTTTTCGTGCCGAGCGTCGACCGGTTCAGTTCGCCGTTGATCGCGGCGAGTTCCTGCTTGGCTTGCGGGAAGGCCAATGGCTCGCCGGCGACGCGCGACAGTGTGACGCCCATGAAGCGGCCGTCGAGTTCGGCGATGATGGCGCGGGTGGTCGGTTCGAGGTAGTGCAGCACGAAGTGCCGGGATATCTGCATGGACACCGGCGTGCCGGCGGCCGCGCTGCACTGACCCCATGTGCGGTCGAACTCCCGGACGATGTCGTCCAGATCATTCCAACGCATGGGCCGGTAGGTCACCGATTGCGATGGTTTCATCTCCTCGGCGGGCACTGTTGCCGTTGCCGGCGTAGATGCGATTGTGACGCCCGGCACCTCCTCCGGCGTGACGTCAGGCACGACGTCAGACATGACGTCACGCTGTGGGTCCGTCCCGATCGGCGTGCTCTCCGAGAGGGTGCTCTCGTCATCGGCGGATGGCGTGGCATTGGTGATGGTGGCATTCATGACGGTGTTGTCGTGCGCAACCATGGTTCTGCTCCTTTGTGGTTGTTGCGTCCAGCACGTGTGCCCGCCCACACGGTGCGCCAAGGGTCGCGGCATCCCTCCCGGCATGACGGCTGCGGCGCGTTCCATCCGCAGCGTGTGCCGCCCCCTTGGCGGTCACCTAGTCATTGTCGGATCCTTCGGGAATGCCGGAGCTCAACTCGGCTAGGATCTCTTGTTCGGTTTTCGCGCGGGCGTGCAGCTCGCGCGCGCCTTCATCAGGCTCACTCAGATAGTAGAGGGTGGCGTCGATTCTGTCCAGCGGCACGTGCTCGATGTACGACAGCAGCAGCCGATACCAGTCGAGCTGCACGAGCTTGTGTTCGATGTCCTGCGGCTTGCGTGGCTTGCGCCCGGTCTTCCAGTCGACGATGGTGTATTGCTTCGTCGGATCGTTCGCGTCCAGTCCGCCGTGGAACACCGCATCGAGTTTGCCGTTGACGATGACGTCACCGAGCTGGGGAATCGACACGACGATCTGGCGTTCCGCCCACGCCGGGCGACGCTCCGACCACGTCGATTCGGCGAGTCGACGCTGCCATACGGTGAGCTGTCGTTCCTTCGCCGTCAGTGTGTCGGATTTCATTTCCAGTTCGGACAGATCGTGCAGCAGGGATTCGCGGGTCACCGGCTCGCGGCAGGTGCCGGCCGTACCGGTTTTGATGCTGCTGGAATCGTATGCGCCGATGCCGTCTGCATCTATTGATTGGCCGTCGCCGTAGGCGTTGATGAATTGTTCCGCCCATGCGTGGAACAGGGTGCCCGCCTCAGCGGCGGGGGATGCGACGCGCGGGATGGGCCGGATCAGGCCACGCCAATAGCCGCGTTCCTCGCGCTGGGTCATATGCCCCGCTCTCGCCTGCAACGCGGTGACGTTCTGCCGTCCGTGCTCCAGCAGGTGCTCCGCCTGACGGCGGACATAGCGGTCGATCTCGCGCTCGCCTCGGCCGAAGGACCATGGCATCAGATCGGGGTCTTCAACGAGCATTCGGGCGCGTGCCAGCAGGGAGTCCGGATCGTCGGCCACAAGCCCGGAATCGCCGGACAGCCCGCCGGTGAGCTTCGACAGGGTTTCCTCGGACAACTTGGCCGGCCATGTCGGGCCGCCGGCCTGTTCGCGTTCCTCCAATGGGGCGTTCCATGCCGCTCGGTCTTTTGCCGGGACGGTTCAGGTACTGGCTCGGGTCTCGATCCAGAATCGAATACTGGCTGTAGGTGAGCAGCGCGTCTTTCTTGGCCCGGGTCAGCGCCACATATGCGAGTCGCCGTTCGTCAGCCAGCAGACGTCGGCCATATTCCTCTTCCTGGGTGAGATACCAGCTGGACGGGTCGGCGACATCCATATCGTCTCCGATGTCCTTGCTGCGCAGGTCTCCGTAAAACTCGTCGTCGATGACTTCGACATCGTCCAGGGCACGCAGCGTTTCGACCGGGGCGTCATCCGGATTCGCGTCGTGCGGGAAACGTGGCAGGATACCGGCGTCGACGCGCACGGGCGCAGGTACCGCGGCCGGGTCGTCCGCCCATGAACGAACCGTCGCCTTGTATTCCGGGGGAGTCCACGATTCGCCGGCACCACCGCCGGGATGCTCCGCGTCCAGCTCGACATGCAAACCGCCCTGATTGCTGGGGAACACTCCTGATTGCATGGACACCACGGCGACGGCGTCCCATTCCAATCCCTTGGCCTGATGGATGGTCATCAGCACCACGTCCGCAGGAGTGTCGGGCACCGCCGCGGTATCCTCCTCTATCTGGCCAAGCGAGTCAACCCATGACATGAATCCACGTAAAGTCGGATTCACGCCTTCGACGATTTCCTGCGTATAGGTGTCGACCAGTGCGGCGACCGACTGCAGAGGCGAACGCGCCTGCGTGGGGTTCACCGGCTGGGAGGGGTTTTTGACCGCCTGGGCGACGATTGTGTCGATGTCGAGGTTCAAGGCCCGCACCGCGGCGTCAATCACTTCCTTCAGCGGGTGATTAGTCACGGCATGCACACGCTGCAGTACTTCGCCCGCCTGTATGATACGGCGTGATGTCGTCTCGTCGAATCCGCCGCGACGCGACAGCAGCGACGGCAGGTCATCCCGCATCATCATATCGATGAGGAACACCGCATGCGGCACTCGATCCCGGTATTGCTTAACGATGGCCTTCACCTGCGGGTCGGCGAACGTCGCGATGTCGGAGCCACCATCCGCTTCCGAAACGAGACCGGAATCAATGGACGTGGAGGCTATTGCCTCATCATGACCATCATCGGCACGAGCGCCATCGGAACCTGAACCTATGATGCCGGATTCGACCAGTGCACGGTAGCGGCATTGGCTGTCGAGATCTTCGGCCATGCCGGCGAGGCGGGTGAGCGATTCGGATCCCAAACCGAATCGCGGCGTAGCCAGCAGCCTCATCAACGACGCTGAATCGGTGTGGTCGGCGGCCGCATGCAGCAATGCGATCAGATCCTGGACCTCCGGCCTCTCCAGCAGCGCGGAGTAGCCGACGACCAACGTCGTCAGGCCCGCCCGTTCGAGTTCTTGGGCGAATTGCGCCATGTGCGTCTTGCCTCGGAACAGCACCGCCACATGCGGGGTATCGGAGGCGGCCGTGGCGGCGTCGTCCTTCCGGTACCGTGCGATGGCCTGTTTGGCGAAGCGTGCCACGGCATCGACTTCCTGGCCGAAGGTGGCAAATCCCAGCACGCCGATCGTACCTTCCGCGGCGTTGTCCATCGCGGACAGGTTCGCGACGTCCACTTCGCGCATCAGGGAGCTGCCGGCCCGCCGTGGCGGTATGCGCAGCGGCTCGGTGAGGTTGTTGGCGGCTCTGAGCACGATGCAGGTGTTGCGTCGCGTGACGCTGAGCGGGTATGGTTTCGCGTCGGAGGGCATGCCGAAGTCCTTTTGGAACATGCGGAACGCTCCGGGACTGGCACCACGCCACGCATAGATCGACTGGAACGGGTCTCCCACCGCGTTCACCGCGGATCGCGACAGCCCGACGCCATCCTTGGACCACCCTCCGGCGCTGCGCGCCGCCTCCCGCCAGCGGGAGGAAGACCTATCAGCATCGGCATCAGCCGACTGGGGGTGGAACAGGGTGGCGAGGAGCATCGCCTGCGTGGTGGAGGTGTCCTGGTATTCGTCAAGCAGCACATGCGTGTAACGGCGACGGTACCGCTCCCCGATGGAGGGGAATCGCGCGACGAGCTGGTAGGCGGCAATGGTGAAATCGCTGAATTCCGCCATGTTCTGAACCCGCTTTTCCTGCTCGTATTCCTCGACGAGCGTCAGCAGCGTCTCCCGACGCCGGGTCACGTCGCGCAGCTGTGCACACTTGTACACGCATATGTCACGAAGTTGCGCCCGGTATTCCTCCTGTTTGGCCGCGAAGGTCTCCTCCGTGTCCTTCTTGTTTTTTGTCGGAACCTTGGCCTTCGGCGCTTCGTCAGGAACCGGCGTATCGCCAATGGCGATATCGAGTTGCGCGAGGAATGCCTGGTCCCAAGCCCGCACACGGCCGATGGCCTCGTCCATCGTTGTTGTGCTGCCACCGATCATGGCGTTGCCTATGGCATGCGACAACCCCAGTACCCCATTCACCACGGTCTTGAACGCCCCGAGATCCTGCTCGAAGAGGATGTCCATGTGACGGCCGACCACGGTGGTCGCCAGCTGTATGGCACCGGCCTGGCTGAGCGGCTGCGTGTTCTGGTCGAAGCCGACAAGCAGGCCGTATTGCCGCACGATGGTCTGGAAGAACGCATCGTACGTCGACACCTCCGGCTTGAGGAACGCCCGGTTCGCAAAGCGCTCGTCTCCCCCGTCCGCCAGCACGGCGGCGGACACGCGCGACAGCAGTTCCGACGCGGCCTTGCGCGTGAATGTGAGGCCGAGGATGCGCTCGGCCGGCACGCCCTGTGCGATGAGGTTGATGATGCGGCGGGTCATCGTATAGGTCTTGCCGCTGCCCGCTCCGGCCACGACGAGCACGTCATCGCCGGTGGGCGCGTTGACGACTTTTGCCTGCTCGGGGCTGTCGGTAAATCGTGGTGCGTTCATGACTGCCTCGTTTCGAAGACGGTGTTGATTTCGCCGGCGCATGCCGGGCATGCCGCTTTCATGCGGCAATACTGGAGATGATCCGGTTTCGGCCTTGCCTGTATATGGGTCGACCGACTCGCCGCGGCGGCGTAGAACACTCTCGCGATCATGGAGAGCGACCATACGGCCTGCGTGCCGCGCATGCCGAGGAACTGTCGCCATGCCGCTGCGCTTACACCGGTCGGAGGCTCTTCAATCAAATCGGGAGCATCCGAAAGCTTATCGAGGGTCTTGTAGCGGTTCCGCGGCATGAACGATGACGTGTTCAGACTGCCGTCGGCGAACAGCGCCGGCTGGTACATTCCCTCCTGCGCGTTGCTGGTTCCGGATGTCGCGGGTGCATCCTTCTGTGCGACATGGAACAGACCACTTTGCGCGATGTCCGGCATGACTTGCAGCGCTTCGGCTCCGCGCGGCCCGTTTTCCGGGAATGCGAGTCCCAGTTGGTAGCAGACCAGCTGAAGATCGTTGAATATGGCCTTGGTCGAAGGCACCTTCCCGGTCTTGTAGTCGATCAGGCGAACGTGACGCTTCCCGTCGGGCATGATTCTGGTCTCCATACGGTCGATGCGCCCGGACAGACGCACGGTCAGCCGGTCGTTCATGGCTTCGGGCCACCCGCCAACCAGCGATCCCATGATGGCGGCGAGTTCATCGCGGCCGATCGGGTCGACGCCGTCCATCGCGTTATAGGCGGCAAGAATGTCGTCCAAGCTGAATACCGCAATGAACGAACGCTCGCATTGTGCGCTTTCCAATGTACCGATCTGGAAGTTCTTGACGTTGTTTACCGGGTATTCGTCGGTGTTGGACATGACGAAGTAGCTGGCGATGTGGCCCAGTACGTCATGCGCGGTATTGTCCTTGCGCGTCGCGTTGTATTGATCGGCCGGGTTGGTGTTGGCCGTCGGATCGTCGCGCAGCTCCTCATAGATGGCGATCATACGGTCCCGTACCGTGCTGACGCGTTCCGGAATCGGCAGGTCATCGCGCCAGTCCGCCGCGTCCAGGCCCTCGTTGCTGGCGGTTTCGGCGACGGCGTGGATCAGCGAGCCGAACGAGGTCGCCACACTGCCGGCGCGCGGACCAGTGAACCGGTTTTCCATCATCCAACAGACGGGACATCCCCAGATGCTGTCCACGGCGGATGGCGACAATGTTGCGATCCGCGGCACCGATGATTGGCCGGTTCCCTCCGCGGCCTTGTCCGGTTCCGGAGCCGCCGCCCGCGATCCCACCGTGCGGGAGCCGGAAGACGCATCCTCGACCTCGTCGAGGAACGGCCAACGCGTGATGTCAGCGGCTTCGACACCATTGTTTGCCAGCAGTCGCAGCGCATCCACGGCATCTTGAGATTCCTTGGAACCTCGTGGGTGTACGGCGAGCGCCACGCGGGCGGCGGCGACCAGGCCGCGAGGATCGGCGTCCAGACCTTGGAGCCGTCCGGCTTCACCGACCTGGGTATATTCCCGCCCTTCGGCCGACGCATGCCGTTCGCGGTTGAATCGTTCCGGTATGTATCCGTACAGGAAGTCAGACGGGGTCAGATCGTCGTTGTACACCGCACTTGCCGTGACCTGCTCCGATGCGCGGGTCAGCGCGACCAGCAGGCTTTTCTGCTCCGCATACAGCACGGATTCCAGTTTGTTGTCGCCATGCTCTCCGGAATCATCGGACAGTCCTCCATACAGCATGACATCAGCCAGATCCTCACCACCGAACATCGTGTTTCGGGCTGCCAGGTTCGGCCATATGCCTTGCTGGATGGCCGGAATCCACACCAACGGCCAGTGTCTCCCCGAGGAGCCCGCCGGCGTGGTCAGCGTCACGGCCTCGTCGATGGGGGCCACTTTGGCCAGGGAATCCGCTTCGATGCGCATCGCCCTCACCTGCGCGAAGAATTCGGGCAGATCCCGGCTTGCGGCCGAGCCGGATGCATAGTCGAACAGCCGCATGGCCGTATCCAGACGGTCGTTGGCGGCACGTCCGGCATCCGTGTTGTTCAGGGCGGGAATGCGGGTCTCCCCGCCCGCACACCTCCTGAACGGCGGCGAGCACGTCATCGGCGGTTATACCGGACGCGCCCTTCGTGCCCGCCCCGACAGCGGAACCGGCATCGTCGACAACGTCACCTGTACCGCCTAGACCGGCGACACCGCCATGCATCGCATGCGCGTCATCCGCGAATTCCAGCAACAGGTACATGGCATCGACGCCGAACTGGAGTTCGTCGCCTTGCGGTGCTTTGACATCGATGATCGTGTCGTCGGTGATGGTCTTCCGATCGCGCCCGGAGACGGCCCATTCGCGCCATTGCTCCCATCCGTGCATGAGCCTGCCCAAGGCATGCATTCGAGCGGTGTCACCAGCAATTCCAGCGTCCCCGGTCTTCCCCGCATCGTCGGCGGCACCGCCAGGCACATCGTCGGACGCATCCCCCTTGCATATGTCCTCGCACGTGACGATCTTGCCGAGTGATGCCAACGCGTTCATGGCGGCGTCCACCGGCTCCAGCCTGGCCGGGTATCCCTCATGATCCCGTCCGCCGCCGACGCTGACCAGCGGGCATCCCATCACCGCGGCAACCCGAGAGCGCACATACAGTGCGGTCTGCTGCAGATTCATGCCCAGCGCGGGCACCGTCTGGTTCCTGAGCATCGCCAATTCGAGCAGCGCGAACAATCCCTGCACGAACGGCTCGTCCTTCAACGGTCGTGTGACCGATGAATACCGTACAGGCACGCCGTCATGACGCAGCCGTTCGCCGATCGTGCGCACGGTGGCGTTGTCGTGCGCGATGACAGCCATGTCGTTCCAGTTGCGTCCTTCAAGGA
>PPYE01234832.1_pt1 | contig 12062 bp, 10 predicted proteins | sample 1559881 | NCBI WGS metagenome assembly PPYE01 (sample SAMN08240022, study PRJNA423297) | Human gut metagenome, whole genome shotgun sequencing project.
GGTATATCACTCAGGATCCGATTGGGCTGAAGGGGGGATGGAATTTTTATCAGTATCCGTTGAATCCAGTTACGAATACAGATCCTCTGGGGTTAGAAGTTTTTCCTAGACCATTCCCCTTGCCAATTCCATGGCCCAAAAGCCCTGCACAGCAGCAAGCAGATGATAATGCTGCAAAAGCATTGACAAAATGGTGGAACGATACAGCATCACAAAGAATATTTGACTCTCTAATATTGAATAATCCGGGACTAGCATTAGATATAACAATGATAGCTTCTCGTGGAAATGTTGCAGACACAGGGATAACTGATCGTGTCAATGACATAATAAATGACAGATTCTGGAGTGATGGGAAAAAACCCGACAGATGTGACGTACTTCAGGAACTAATTGATTGTGGTGATATTAGTGCTAAAGATGCAAAAAGCACACAGAAAGCCTGGAATTGTCGTCACTCCAGACAGTCAAACGATAAAAAAAGATAGCCCTTGTGGAGGTTCCTGCAATGTCAAATACATACCAGAAAAGAAAGGCAAGTAAAGAGTATGGTTTATATAATCAATGTAAGAAACTAAATGATGATGAATTATTTCGCTTACTTGATGATCACAATTCCTTGAAAAGGATTTCATCTGCCAGAGTATTACAGTTAAGAGGTGGGCAAGACGCTGTTAGATTGGCAATTGAGTTCTGCTCTGATAAAAATTATATCCGTAGAGATATCGGAGCATTTATACTCGGGCAAATAAAAATTTGCAAAAAATGCGAAGATAATGTTTTTAATATTTTGAACAATATGGCATTGAATGATAAGAGCGCTTGCGTTCGAGCTACGGCAATCGAGTCAACGGCTCAGCGATGCAAGAAAAACCCAATTTATTCACCTAAAATAGTAGAACAATCTCAAATTACTGCTTTTGATAAATCGACTAATGTCAGACGTGCTACAGCATTTGCTATTTCTGTTATCAATGATAAAGCAACAATTCCACTATTGATTAATCTGTTAAAAGATCCAAATGGAGATGTCAGAAACTGGGCCGCATTTGCAATAAATATCAATAAATATGATAATAGTGATATTAGGGATTGTTTTGTGGAGATGCTTCAGGATAAAAATGAGGAAGTCCGTATTGAAGCAATAATCGGACTTTCCTACAGAAAAGATAAAAGGGTTTTATCTGTTTTATGCGATGAGTTAAAAAAAAATACTGTTTATGATGATATCATTGAAGCTGCGGGTGAATTAGGTGATAAAACGCTACTTCCTGTTTTAGATACTATGTTGTACAAGTTTGATGACAATGAAATTATAACTTCCGCTATTGATAAGCTGAAGCGTTCATAGCGTGAGTTGCCTATGCACAGTGGGGGATTCCCGCCGGCACGGTGCAGATGCTCGACCGGCTGGAAAGTGAAATCCTGGCTGACCGGGTGAGTGAGGAAAGCCGCCGCTGGCTGGCATCGCCGGCCTGTATTACAACCGCCACCGCTATTATGACCCGCTGCTGGGGCGGTATATCACTCAGGATCCGATTGGACTGAAGGGGGGATGGAATTTTTATCAGTATCCGTTGAATCCGGTCATAAATGTAGATCCGCAAGGTTTGGTTGATATAAATTTATACCCCGAAAGTGATCTTATCCATTCTGTAGCTGATGAGATTAATATCCCAGGCGTTTTCACAATCGGGGGGCATGGTACCCCCACATCTATTGAATCCGCAACGCGCAGTATCATGACAGCTAAAGATCTAGCATATCTAATTAAATTTGATGGGAATTATAAAGATGGGATGACAGTTTGGTTATTTTCTTGTAATACAGGTAAAGGACAAAATTCATTTGCTAGCCAATTAGCTAAAGAGTTACATACAAATGTAATAGGACCTGACACGCTATGGACGTGGTGGGGGCGAGGAACTAATGGTAAGTTAAAAATGGATACAGTGCTAACAGCACCAACGAACCTTAATTCAAATAAGGATCTAATGGCTATAACAACAAAAGACCTTGGTAATTGGATAACATATGGGCCATCTGGGCACCCCATTTCTAATATGCAAGGTACGCCAGAAAAACCCAGTGATATAAGATAGGTTGTAGATGTATGAAAGCATGCTTGTTACTATTTTTTTATTTATTTGAATAGAGCTATTTATTGGATGGAATTCGCTGTAAATAACGGTAATATTGATGCAAAGAGCAAACTTCAAGAGCTCAAAAAGCTAAAGCGAATGGATAGAAGGAAGAATAAGGAGAATCCGTAAAAGCAATAGTTCATCAGACTGCCGCAGCAGTAGTATGATGATGAATCAGGGCTGTACTATAACTATTATCGGTAACATTAACCGCAGCAGGGGCGGTATAACACTCAGGCTCCGATTGGGCTGGAAGGTAGGTGGAATTTTTATCAGTATCCGTTGAACCCGATTTCTGGAATCGATCCCCTTGGGATTAGCCACCTGTTTATACAGCATAACTTTAGGTATGCTTTCGTGTGTTTCAGATATACCATGTGATGATAATTTTTATGATGTGCTTAGTATTCCAGTCGCTTCTGGTAATAATATGCAATGTAAAAATAATCCCCGTTGTACACATTTATAAATAGATGGCCAATACCTCAAGGCCTATGGAGTTGGAATGTTAATGACCCGGGAGCAAGCAATAGAAAACCTGACGGCATACGATTAGTACCGTCAGTTAATACAGGAACTTATAATCGCAATGGATTTTCAATACATAGTTGTTTAAACGCTTTTGGTCCGTCTTTAGGACCTCGATTCTGTTCCGAGGGTTGTATAACTGGTTTATCTAATGACATGCAAAAATTAAATGAGTTAATATTTTCAGAGCCAGATAGCACATTAACAGTTACGGACTAAAAAATATGGCAAGGTTATTAACAATTGTATTTTTTTCTCTATTTCTGCGAGTGCAGTTACTGCAAGACAATTTCAGAGAGAGTTAGATTTGGCAGACAAAGCAATATTATGGGCACTAATATCAGCCAGTACTAAAGAGGGACGAAAAGCGTGTTCACTAAGCTATTTTGCCTGTAAGGCCGCAGAGGCTGAACTCGGACTGGCATATATGGCTGCGAATGATAACAAGGAATTTCTCACATCCTTATCTAATATAATGAGGTACAAAATAGATGCTGGACTTTCCGAATCCTATACATGCTATTTATTAAGTAAGGGAAAGATCATAAGACCATATCTGAAAAATCTAAATCCACTCCAACTTGCCGCTGATTGCATTGAAACAGTAAATAAAATAAAAGATAAGAATAAAAAAATCATTGATATAAATTCAGTTAATATTTGTAGTGATGATAAAAATATAAAATTGAGAGTTAATAGTACTATTATGGCCATTGATAATTCTATAAAGTGCATCGATGAATGATAACTTAATTTTATTTAAAAATATATTAATAACTCACTCTCCAGGAGTTTTTTTAACTTAGTTTTATAATGAATACGATAATTAAAAGTGAAGAAGAAAATAGTTGTATACATATATTCCATGACCCTACATTGTGATCTATAGATTAAATATTTTTTAAATGTGACTGTCATCCTTCAGATAATAAAGCCATCATCGCAATAGATGGAAAAGCACTCCTGCTCTTTTTTGATTAGAGCCGTCGCAGGAGGAACAACTCATATCATCATTGCGATCTCGACGATGTATAGTCTCATCCTGCGGCAGAACAAGACGGATAAAAAATCCAATGAGAGCACACTCATCCAGAACTTATTAACATAATGAATATTAAAGAAAAATCATCGCAGCTAATGAAGTAATATGCAAAAATAATTAGTCCTTACAAGGAGCAAAGTTCCATAATCTCCCCCCTCCCCCTCAATGATCCAAATAAAGATAATGCATCCAGCTGGTCATTCTTAGCAGCACTTTCCGCATCACCGAAACATGGCTGAAATGGTCGGAGTAAACCGCCACCTGGGCGTAGATGCCGTCGGGTAAGGCATCGATATCATCGTTAGGGTCCAGTTCAATGGTTCCCAGCACACCGTCCGTGCCGGGCACGACCGTTAATGATTGCAATACCCCCTGCGCCTGATAAGAACCGCCTGGCACGACAGGTAAAATACTAGTCAGTTTGCCGTGAAACACCTGCCCAGGTAGCGCGTTAAACACCACTTCCGCATCATCGCCGGGTTTCAGACGTAACAGCGAGTTTTGCCGAAATTGGGCGACAATTTGCCGTTTTTGCTCGGGGATGAAGACCATCACCGGACGCAGCGGCAAGGCAGCTGCGTATGTACCTGGGCGGATCAGTACCTGAGTAACGTAGCCATTGCTCGGCGCGCGAATGACAGTCTGCTCAAGGTTATATTTTGCTTCAGTAAGTTGCGCTCTTAAGCTCACAATCTGCGATTGCTCGCCGTTAACCATACTGTCGAGCTGGCTCTGGATCTGCGCCTGCTCCGCCACCGAGCCTTTCACCAGCGCATCCTGCGCGAGGAAATTTTGCCGCGCATCGTCGATGTCACGTTCCGAGAACGGATTCACCGCCGCCTGGCTGCCTTTCAAGTAACGTTGATAATTTTTAAACAGACGGTCGCGCTCCGCTGAAACCTGGGTGGTGTTGGCCTGCGCTTCAGTGAGCTGCGCACGCAGCGTCTTTATATTATGCGTCGCCGTCATCAGGTCAGCCTGAAGTCTGTCAACTCGCGCCTGGTAACGAACCGGGTCGAGCTTAAAAAGCACCTCGCCCTTTTGAATAAGCTGATTATTCTTGTCAGTGACTTCAGTAACAATTCCCGTCACCTGTGGCGTGATAGGGATCGCTATCACTGCCTTTTGCGCGGTAAAAGTGTAAGGGTGGTTGTAGTTCATCAACAAAATCAAACCACTCACCAGAAACACGCCTCCCAGCGCCGCCGTCGCCAGCGTCCACTGATTTACCGGAATGCGGAAGATTTTAAAGACCGCCCACGCCAGCGCCACGTAAGTTAAAACAATCAATAGATCCATAATTAGATCTCCGGGAACGTGGAATAGTCAGTCTTTTTCTCGGCGGCGAGTTGATGCTCCAGCCGGGAAATTCGGTCAGAAAGTGAGGCGATTTCCGGGTCAGTCGCTTTCTCCTGCGACGCAACATGTGACTGCATACCCCAGCCACGCTCCGGTTGATAGAGCGTCGCCCAGATCCACAGAAACGGCCAGATAACATGCAGAGTAAACAGGCTCACCCAGCCCGCCGTATGAATAGCGTCGGCATGGGGGTGATTGCGCTTTTTGGCAATCAGATAAGGGATGTCATGTATCGCGATGATTCCATAAAAAATCACCAGAAAGACGAAGATCAGCACTCCCAACGCGAAATAGTTTAGAAACATATCTGCCTCGGATTCACGTTTATCAGTGTTGTTTTTGGGCTGGCAGCCAGAAGGGAGTCAGGCTGATATTTTGACAATAATCCGGGTTCGCGATTCTCGCCATAACACCAAAGAATAATTTTTAGAGGTGATGAGTTGCTTAGTTACATAACGATTGTATGACGAAGGCATAACATGCTGTAGATCACATCAGGTGAACGCCGTAAGAAAATATCTTGTGATTCAGATCACAAAGATTCAACAAACCATCAAAACAAAAATGTGACACTACTCACATTTAAATGCCATTTTTAGCGAAAATCGCCGCCTTGTTGCTTTTTTACACAAGCGTTTTGTGATGAACGTCACGTCAATTACCTCTCTACCCCCTATATTTATGTGATTGATATCACACAAAAGGCCGTCGACTGGACAGTTAACCGATTCAGTGCCAGATTTCGCAGTATCTACAAGGTCCGGCTACCTCTGCCGCCACATTAACAAAAAACCTCGGGCTTCCAGCCTGCGCGACAGCAAACATAAGAAGGGGTGTTTTTATGTCATCCGATATTAAGATCAAAGTGCAAAGCTTTGGTCGTTTCCTCAGCAACATGGTGATGCCAAATATCGGCGCGTTTATCGCGTGGGGTAAGGTCCGCTGGGCGGCTGGTGCATTAAGCACTTCGACCGCTGGGTAGACGGTAAGATCAAATCCGGTTTTGAGATGCTGGTGAATAACTTCTCCGCAGGCATCATCGGGATGATCCTCGCTATTCTGGCATTCCTCGGCATTGGCCCGATTGTTGAAGCCCTGTCCAAAATGCTGGCTGCGGGCGTTAACTTCATGGTTGTCCATGACATGCTGCCGCTGGCGTCTATCTTTGTTGAACCGGCGAAAATCCTGTTCCTCAACAACGCCATTAACCACGGTATCTTCTCGCCGCTGGGTATTCAGCAGTCCCATGAACTGGGTAAATCAATCTTCTTCCTGATTGAAGCTAACCCAGGTCCAGGTATGGGCGTGCTGCTGGCGTACATGTTCTTTGGTCGTGGTAGCGCTAAACAGTCTGCGGGCGGTGCGGCAATCATCCACTTCCTGGGGGGTATCCACGAAATCTACTTCCCGTATGTGCTGATGAATCCGCGTCTGATCCTCGCAGTCATCCTCGGCGGTATGACTGGCGTGTTCACGCTGACTATACTGGGCGGTGGTCTGGTTTCTCCGGCATCTCCGGGTTCTATCCTTGCTGTACTGGCGATGACACCAAAAGGTGCTTATTTCGCTAACATCGCGGGTGTGTGTGCGGCGATGGCTGTCTCCTTCGTTGTCTCTGCTATTTTGCTGAAAACCAGCAAAGTGAAAGAAGAAGATGATATTGAAGCAGCAACTCGTCGTATGCAGGACATGAAAGCTGAGTCTAAAGGCACATCTCCGCTGTCTGCGGGCGATGTGACTAACGACCTGAGCCACGTACGTAAAATCATCGTTGCCTGTGACGCCGGTATGGGTTCCAGTGCGATGGGCGCAGGCGTGCTGCGTAAGAAAATTCAGGATGCAGGTCTGTCACAGATTTCGGTCACTAACAGCGCGATCAACAACCTGCCGCCAGATGTGGACCTCGTCATCACTCACCGTGACCTGACCGAACGCGCTATGCGCCAGGTTCCGCAGGCGCAGCATATTTCGCTGACCAACTTCCTCGACAGCGGCCTGTACACCAGCCTAACCGAACGTCTGGTTGCTGCCCAGCGCCATACTGAAAACGAAGTGAAAGTGAAAGACAGTCTGAAAGACAGCTTTGACGATTCCAGTGCTAACCTGTTCAAACTGGGCGCGGAGAACATCTTCCTCGGTCGCAAAGCAGCAACCAAAGAAGAAGCGATTCGTTTTGCTGGCGAGCAGCTGGTGAAAGGCGGTTACGTTGAGCCGGAATACGTTCAGGCGATGCTGGATCGTGAAAAACTGACCCCGACTTATCTGGGTGAGTCTATCGCGGTGCCACACGGTACGGTTGAAGCGAAAGATCGCGTACTGAAAACGGGCGTGGTGTTCTGCCAGTACCCGGAAGGCGTGCGCTTCGGTGAAGAAGAAGATGACATTGCCCGTCTGGTGATTGGTATTGCAGCCCGTAACAACGAGCACATTCAGGTTATCACCAGCCTGACCAATGCACTGGATGATGAGTCCGTCATCGAGCGTCTGGCACACACCACCAGCGTGGATGAAGTGCTGGAACTGTTGGCAGGTCGTAAGTAATCCAATCCCACCCTCTCCACATGGAGAAGGTGGGGTTAATTGCCTGATGCGCTACGCTTATCAGGCCTACAGGATGCATCACGATTTGTTGAATTTGCACGTTCTTGTAGGCCGGATAAGGCGCTTACGCCGCATCCGGCGCTGCCCCTCTCCTCACGGAGAGGGTTTGGGTGAGGGAAAAGCCTCACCCCAGCCCTCTCGGGTAAAAACATTGATGAAGGTTAATACTATGAAAGCATTACATTTTGGCGCAGGTAATATCGGTCGTGGCTTTATCGGTAAACTGCTGGCAGACGCGGGTATCCAACTGACGTTTGCCGATGTCAATCAGGTGGTACTTGATGCCCTGAATGCCCGTCATAGCTATCAGGTTCATGTGGTTGGTGAAACCGAGCAGGTAGATACCGTTTCCGGCGTCGATGCTGTCAGCAGCATTGGTGATGATGTCGTTGATCTGATTGCTCAGGTCGATTTAGTCACTACCGCCGTTGGCCCGGTTGTGCTGGAACGTATTGCTCCGGCTATCGCCAAAGGGCTGGTGAAACGTAAAGAACAAGGTAATGAATCCCCGCTGAACATCATCGCCTGTGAAAACATGGTACGCGGTACCACGCAGCTGAAAGGTCATGTGATGAACGCCCTACCAGAAGACGCCAAAGCGTGGGTAGAAGAACACGTTGGCTTTGTCGATTCCGCCGTTGACCGCATCGTACCGCCTTCGGCTTCGGCAACTAACGATCCGCTGGAAGTGACGGTAGAAACTTTCAGCGAATGGATTGTCGATAAAACGCAGTTCAAAGGCGCACTGCCGAACATCCCAGGCATGGAGTTAACCGACAACCTGATGGCATTTGTCGAACGTAAACTCTTCACCCTGAACACGGGTCATGCTATAACCGCGTACCTCGGAAAACTGGCCGGTCATCAGACCATTCGTGACGCTATTCTCGACGAGAAAATCCGCGCGGTGGTAAAAGGTGCGATGGAAGAAAGTGGTGCGGTACTGATCAAGCGCTACGGCTTTGACGCAGACAAACATGCGGCGTACATCCAGAAAATCCTCGGTCGTTTTGAGAACCCGTATCTGAAAGATGATGTAGAGCGCGTAGGCCGTCAGCCGCTGCGTAAACTGAGTGCTGGCGACCGTCTGATCAAGCCACTGCTCGGTACGCTGGAATACAGCCTTCCGCACAAGAATCTGATTCAGGGGATTGCTGGTGCAATGCACTTCCGCAGTGAAGATGATCCGCAGGCTCAGGAACTGGCAGCACTGATCGCTGACAAAGGTCCGCAGGCGGCGCTGGCACAGATTTCCGGTCTTGATGCCAACAGCGAGGTTGTATCCGAGGCGGTAACCGCTTATAAAGCAATGCAATAATGGTGGACCAGGCGCAGGACACCCTGCGCCCGAATAACAGATTGTCAGATATGCAGGCAACAATGGAACAAACCCAGGCCTTTGAAAACCGTGTGCTTGAGCGTCTGAATGCTGGCAAAACCGTGCGAAGCTTTCTGATCACCGCCGTCGAGCTTTTGACCGAGGCGGTAAATCTTCTGGTGCTTCAGGTATTCCGCAAAGACGATTACGCGGTGAAGTATGCTGTAGAACCGTTACTCGACGGCGACGGTCCGCTGGGCGATCTTTCTGTGCGTTTAAAACTCATTTACGGGTTGGGCGTCATTAACCGCCAGGAATACGAAGATGCGGAGCTGCTGATGGCATTGCGTGAAGAACTAAATCACGACGGCAACGAGTACGCCTTTACCGACGACGAGATCCTTGGACCCTTTGGTGAACTGCACTGCGTGGCGGCGTTACCACCGCCGCCACAGTTTGAACCAGCAGACTCCAGTTTGTATGCAATGCAAATTCAGCGCTATCAACAGGCTGTGCGATCAACAATGGTCCTTTCACTGACTGAGCTGATTTCCAGAATCAGCTTAAAAAAAGCCTTTCAAAAGTAAGCAACGTCTGCTTACTGCCCCTCTACCTGCTTCGGCCGATAAAGCCGACGATAATACTCCAGACGTTGTAGATATAACGGCACGCTTTCATCGGGTATTCCGGACGGAATCGCGTTACGGGGAGGAAGTTTTTTCAGATACTCCCGGAACGCCTGGCTTGATGCCATGAAATCTACGGCTTTATCGATAAGAAGCGGAACGTTTTCACCTAATTTGCCCATGATGATATCTCCGTATTACCCCGCGCCGGGAATGCGCGGCCGCCAATTTTAGTTTAGGTTCCCGGTAAAGATGACATTAAGGAAAACGTGCTGAATCCTCAATAATCATCCGCTGCTGTTTATTATCTTTTTTCTATAGATTTCTTAATTAATCAACGAATTGCGTAGTTTTTGAGCATGTTAATGATTACGTTGCAGAACTATTACAATGTCATCAGTTGTGAACAAAGCACCTGGTCGCGCATACTAGGGGCTATAAATTTATCTTTATCAGAAGCCATCACATGAAAGAAGTCGAAAAAAACGAAATCAAACGTCTCAGCGATCGCCTGGACGCCATCCGCCACCAGCAGGCCGATCTGTCGCTGGTTGAAGCCGCAGACAAATATGCCGAGCTGGAAAAAGAGAAAGCCACGCTGGAAGCAGAAATTGCTCGCCTGCGTGAGGTTCATAGCCAAAAACTGAGTAAAGAAGCACAGAAGCTGATGAAGATGCCGTTTCAGCGCGCAATTACCAAAAAAGAGCAGGCTGATATGGGCAAGCTGAAGAAAAGTGTTCGCGGACTGGTGGTTGTGCACCCAATGACCGCACTGGGCCGTGAAATGGGCCTGGAAGAGATGACCGGGTTTTCAAAGACCGCGTTTTAAGCCCCTCAGACGACTGGTACGATCGTATCAACCCGCATCTGACTTGCGTTAGCTGGTCAATGCGGGGACTCTCCTGTCTACTCGCCTAATGACCAAACAATTCACTCCCTTTACTTCGATTTACCGCTGGTTGATATTCTGAAAATGCATCTTTACCGAAATAACCACCTATAAACAATAAAAATATATAGAAGATATCATTTATTAATTAACAAGCAGTTACGTCTCTTTTTTTCGGATTTAATTGTGAAATTTTAATCATCATATTCATACAATCAATTATCTGTAAAATTTTTCCCATACATGGTTTCTTTCATATTTGACATTTATTAATAATCATCATTAGAATCCACGAAAAATATTATATTCATACAAACACAGACATCTTTTGAAACTAATGATACATTTTTATGATGAATGCTTAAAACAATATTTAATCGACACACATCACTGTCATTAATGTAAAGCAACATAGATCACCAATAATACAATGGACAACTCTACCGGCATTGATCGCTGGTCGGAGGCAATAAGGATTTTCACATGAACTTGAAGAAGATTTTTTTCAGTGCTGTCACTGTTTCAGTTCTCTGCGCATTAACGGGATGTGACTACATTCAAGAAGGCAAGCCAGAAAGTAGTTTACTGAAACAAGAAGAAGAACATAACAATAAAATTGTGCTACTTGAAAAACAACAAGCACAGCTAAAGAGTCAACTCGAAACTATTCAAAAACAACAAACTGGCATAATAAACAGCACAAAGACTTTAACTCACGTAATTAAATCCGTTAAAGACCAACAAAATACTTTTATTTTTACCGAGTTTAACCCAGCAAAAACGAAGTATTTCATCCTGAACAACGGTTCGGTGGCTTTAGCGGGCCGAGTGTTATCCATTGACGCCACAGAGAATGGCAGTGTTATTCATATTTCACTGGTCAACTTATTAAGTATACCAATCTCAAACATTGGCTTTAATGCGACATGGGGTGGTGAAAAACCTGTCGATGCCAAAGAGTTTGCCCGGTGGCAACAATTACTTTTCAACACATCAATGACATCCACATTGAAATTATTACCAGGTCAATGGCAAGACATTAATTTGACACTGAAGGGTGTATCGCCAAATAACCTGGGATATCTGAAGTTAGCCATCAATATGGAAAATATTCAGTTTGACAATCTTCCCGCTGCTGATAATCGGCAGAAAAGAAGCAAAAAATAAATGCAATTAGTACGCTTATAACAAGGAATAGCGAGCATCATTAATGAACAAAATATTTAAAGTTATCTGGAACCCTGCCACAGGGAATTATACTGTTACCAGCGAAACGACAAAAAGCCGTGGCAAGAAATCTGGGCGCAGTAAGCTGTTAATTTCTGCGCTGGTTGCGGGTGGGTTGTTGTCATCGTTTGGGGCGCTGGCTGATAATTACGACGGTCAGGGCGTTGATTACGGCGATGGCTCAGCTAGTGACGGCTGGGTTGCTATCGGTAAAGGTGCAAAAGCAAATATTTTTTTAAACAACGCTGGTGTAGATTCAATTGGTCAACGCAACAGTTATGTGAAAACATGGGGTTGCGGAGGTTTTTTGAATGAGACGAACATTTAC
>PPYE01321131.1_pt1 | contig 12062 bp, 8 predicted proteins | sample 1559881 | NCBI WGS metagenome assembly PPYE01 (sample SAMN08240022, study PRJNA423297) | Human gut metagenome, whole genome shotgun sequencing project.
ATGATACGCTGTACAAATATATGTTATTAACCCGATGTATGTTGTGTTTTTTATTATATTAACGAAAATGAATAGAAGTTTAAATTACTCAATTATTTTCATAACTTGTTGATTTACAGTGATATTTTTTGTCTTTAATTTTATGGTGAATCTGAGAGACTTTATTAAACCGCATGTAATTGGTGGGATTTTTGCTTGTTGATTTTTTATTTCTTGCACCCCATTAATGTGTTAAATTATATTTATATAAGAAATGTGATTTAATATAAGATAATCCAAATGAAGTAGGAAATTTTTTACCGAATAACAATCTCATTTTTATTATCCTTTTTATCTGAAAACTTATGGCAATTTTCACCATATTCAATACATGCTCATTTTGTATTAAACTTCTCGTTGTAGTGGCTATCTTCAGTAAATTCGCATCCCGTTATATATTGGGGTATGTTTATCTATAAGAAACCGGTTAAATCGAGTATCGGCATATACTGATTTTCCAAAAGGTGTTGCTGTCAAGTATTTGAAAGTTCTTATTTAAATTGACTTTTGAAGTCCTTTTTTAGTATGTAGCATATTCTGATTTACTTTCTATTTCAAAAATTGATTTCTTTTAGCCAGTTCATTATACTTTCTTTAGATTCGCTGATATTATCACGAGGTGCTGTAAACGCTTTTATAATTATTGATTCAGATTGCAGCTTTTTGATTGTATCAACCGTATTGACAAGTCCGCTTCCACCACTGCTATTGAAAGGTATAATCGTTTTTCCGGCGAAGCTATACTCTTGCAGGAAGGAATAAACCGGCATGGGTAAGTCTCCACACCATGTGGGATAACCAAGGAATATGGTATCGTATTGATTTATATTCTCGATATGAGTCGCTAGCAAGGGTCTTGCTGATCTTTTCTGTTCTTCTACTGCTTGCGCTAATAAAGAATCGTGGGATACAGGATATTGTTCTGCTGTTTTTATGGCAAAGATATCACCGTTTGTTGCTTCCTGAATAACCTGTGCAATATATTGAGTACTTCCCATTAAAACTCCGTCTTTCATGAGCCTACTTGCACCGGAAGAAGCATCTGTTCCGTTTGCTTCGGGCATCGTAAAGTAAGTAATCAGGATATTACTACCTTTGTTTTGTTCATTTTCACAGTCTTCTGTCTCAGAGCATGCTATTATTGTACTGATTATTGCTAATGCAAATAACGGGATAAGGAAATATTTATTCATATATAAAAATAATTTGTTTAATACTATTTCAGGAATATGTGTTATCATATATTATCTCTTAGCGCTCATATCTACAAGCGATACAAATATACGACAATAAATAGTATGTTAAATTATTTTGTAGTATAAATGTTTAAGTTTGTTGAGTTATTACCATATAGCAATCAGATTCTTTTCATCATCTTTCCTGTATTGAAATCCAATAGCAATTTTCAATACATTCAGTGCGTGTTCGATACCATCTTTTATATGGAACTTTCCGTTGTAACGACTATCAACAATAAATTTATTATAATTCTGGATATCAATACCATAAATAACACGAAGCTTATTCAGAATGTCTTCAAACCGTTCATGTTCGAAGCTGATAACTCCTTCTTTCCATAAGAAATAGTCGTGGTGTGTTATAGAGTCAGTTATTAATGCATTGTTTTTTATATACACACGTTCTCCCGGAACAAGCCTTTTCTTTTCTTTATTATTCTTTGAAACAACCTCTATACTACCTTTTAATAAAGAAGTTTCAAAATAATTGAATTTATTGTAAGCTGAAACATTAAATTCTGTTCCCAATACATTTACATTGTAGAAATTGGTATTTACAATAAACTTATGTGTTTCATCTCTTGCAACGTTGAAATAGGCTTCCCCGTTAAGAAATACTTCTCTTTGCTCATTACTAAATTTGTTGGGGAAAGTAAGTGTGGTTTGCGCATTAAGCCATACTACCGTACCGTCAGCTAAAGTTAATTCGGCCCTTTGTCCTGCAGGTACAAATAATGTTTGCATAGTTGATTCCTCCTTTTCATTGCCTGCAAAATTTAAGAATAGGGTATAGGATATACCTATGGCTGCCAATACTACAGCAGCTATCTTGACGGCTTCTCTGAAAAGTTTTTTTATATTATGACTTTTAACGACAGTACTTTCTTGTTCATTCGTTTTCTCCAGGTTAGCTAAGGTTATATCGTATAAGGTTCGAAGTGCAATAAATTCTTTCATATTCTTCTGGTCTGCTTCCAACCAAAGTTGAACCATCTCTTTTTCTTCCTGTGATGCATATCCTGCTATATATTTTTTTAATAAGTCCGTTTTAATCATTCTGGTTTGGTTTATCTATATCTATTAATCGTTTCAAACGGCATAAAGCCTAGGTTAAATTATGATAATAAGAAAATAAAGAATGGCAAATAGTCTTTTAAGGTTATTCTCAGGGCATCCATAGCACGTTTTAAATGATATTCCACTCCTTTTACAGTCATCCTGAGTGCTTGTGCTATTTCCTCTCGGGATAAGCTTTGGAAACGACTCATCTCAAATGCTTTTCTTGTTTTTTCCGGTAGTTCGGCGAGTGTGTCGGATATAATTTGCTGAATTTCATTAGAATATATTTTTTCCGGATCGCATGCTTCTAAAGTTGATATACGTGTGTTTAATTCGCGAAGTCCCACATCAGACATTCGTGACAATGCTTCTTGTTTGACTATTTCGTGACGTAAATAGTCTATAGCTTTGTTCCTTACAATAGAGAACAGGAAAGTAACCGGATGTTGTATCTCATTCTTTTTCATGATTTCCCATAGGCTGATCAATGCTTCCGAAGAGATATCCTCAGCTGTAAAAGAATCATGGACATAAGATTTGGCAAACAGAAATGTCTTTCGGTAGTATTTTTTGTAGAAATCATTAAAATTAAAATCCCGGGATACTATCATTGTTTTCCATTAAGATTAGCTTAAGCAAAAATACAATAAGTAATTAGAATTCAAACTATAAAAAGAAAAAACCTCTGTCATGATGACAGAGATTTTTTGGATGGGTAACTCATTAAATAAGTCTTTCGTATATGGTATTTATCACTTTTACCTTATAACAAACATTATTGAAGAAATAGTTATTCTATCTTATCTTCGTCTGCTACTGCATCTTCCCATTTATCCCATTTGGGTGTTGCGGGATCATAACCATCGTAACCATAGTTTTGACTCAACTCTCCTCTACTATTAGCAGTGATGGATGCATTGTAAATAGGCCAATAAATATTTCTTTTATCCATTGTATAATTAGGAGTACTGTTTCCGGTTGCATCAATGTTGATAGGACCTTTGTTGTAGAGGCTATAATGATTGATACGTTGATACCAGTAACTTCCGCCCTCCGGGTCTGTACCGCTTTGCTTGTCAAAGTTATCCAGGCTGTAAGTATTTCCCCATTCATCAGGTTTACCGCTACGGGCAAGACATAAAGACACACGTGTTAATTCGACATTACGCCATTCTTCCCAATACAGTTCACGGGCACGTTCGTTCATAATATCACCGATAGTAACTGTACCTGTATAAAGTTCGGTACATTTTGCCCTCTTTCTCAATATATTCAAATCATCTTTAATAGTACCATCGTTTTCATTCATATAAAATTTAGCTTCAGCCCGGAGAAGATATGCTTCTGCCAGACGATAAAGATACCAATCAGCGTTACCACCATCTGTAGCCCCTCTATAACCGTCAGATCCACTTATATTAGCTTCATTCACCGGATCGTCCAGATAGAATTTATAATGAGGAACATCATACCAGCGACGAATAGTGTCGGTACATAATAAATTTCCTTCATCGTCAAAAAGAGTAATAGGATTTCCAAATTCAGAAGATGCCTTATTGTTGACACGATAATCTTCCATACGCATCCAGTTACCGGTCTCTGAGCTATGGCGAAGATCGGTCGCGTCCATTTTACCGTTAACTACCCATAAGCTATGAGTTGAAAAGTAGGTAGGACGATATGTAGCTATGCCACGTCCCAACGCCCGCATATAATCATATTTGGGATTATAATCCGGACTATTGCGCCTTATGTTTAACAATGCCTGTTTACCATCTTTGGTTTTTAGTCTGCTGTCAAAAAGGAATGGGTACAGGATACGCATCGTTTGCATTTTAACGAATGCTTCTTTTGCAGCACCGCGGTTAGGTATACCCATAATAACTTCTTTATTGGCGGCAATGAGTTTGTTCTCAGCACGATGCAGATCCCAGATTATATTGCGGGTAATAGGCCATGTTTCCGGTTCGCCACCATCATTAAATGTACCAAAGTTATCTGTCATAAGCGAATATCCCGAATTATTAATTATAATATCCAGTTGATCTTTGGCTTTTGCATATTCTCCCAGTGCCAGGTAGCATTTGGCGAGCAACATACGACAGCCTCCTTTATTTACTAAACCCACCACATTCATATCTTTTTGATCAGGTACCCATTGTACTGCATATTCCATATCTTTGGTGATCATTTCGAGGATGGCATCACGTTTTGTACTACGGTAGTTTAATTTGGGTGCATCTAAAACTTTTGTGATAAGGGGTACATCACCAAACTGGAATACTAAATTTAAATAGCGGAAAGCACGATGGAAGTATGCCCTTCCTCTGTAGATATTTTTACTGGTTTCGTCCAAATCCTCTACTCTATCCACATATTTAAGTATCGTATTAGCTTGCATAATCACATAATAGGTTTGATGCCAAAAATGCCAGATACTGTTTGTCCGGTCCAGGTTATTGTAATTTTTTCCATCGTCTCCAATATTTTCACTTGTCGGTGTAAGCATATTAGCGACATCACAAAGCATACTGCGTTTGTCGGTGGCACTGGCAACCATTAGATCAGAGAAAATATATTCTGTTCCCAGAACAAGCATTTCATTATGGTCAGTGGCATAGTACAATTTAATGTGACGGTCACAAAATGCTAATACTGCCTGCAGACCGGCTTCGGTGGTGAATGTACGTTCAGGGTCATAGAAAGATAAAGGATCCGGTTCCAGAAAATCATCAGAACATCCACCTAACAAGATGGCACTTCCCATAAATATAGTTAAGCATATACGACTTATTTTTTTTAGTATCTGTTTCATATTTTATTGCTATTAAAGGTTAAAAAGTTAAGTTCACTCCCAATGAATAAACACGTGTAGATAGTCCATTACCTTCTCCCGGGCGAGGATCGGTTTCAGGGTCACCATATTCCCAGTCTTTTGCCCATACGGCAACGTTACGTATGCTACCATAAACTTTAACACGATCTATCTCCCATTTTGAAGTCCACTTTTTAGGTAATGTGTATCCCACTGAAATATTTTCTAAACGAATAAATGAACGGCTGTAAGCTTTCTGAGCACTTTCTGCACCGGCAGGTCCTTTGGCTTCAATACGTCCGTATTTATTGCTGGGATTGTCCAGTGTCCAATACTCTTTCTTCGCCACATTTTGCATAGCGTAAGCCATACGCCCTCCATCGTCATCATTGTTAAGGTAGTAATTGGCTAACTTTTTATGCCCCATTTGAGAATAAATGTTGAATGAGAAGCTGAAGTCTTTCCATAATATAAATTCGTTGCGTAAAGACCAGTTGTAAGGTGCCACTGTTTGTCCCAGGAATTCTTTGTCATTATCGTTATAAACAGGTGTGACTGTTCCATCAGCATTCACTTTATCATCTGCAGTATAATTGTTAGCTACTTTAGGATCACCAGGCTTTTGTCCATGCCTTGCTGCTTCTTCCACTTCATCTTTTTGCCAGATTCCGGTTACGCGGTAATCCCAAATTGCACTGATAGGTTGCCCGATAAACCAACCATTTGATTTATCGTCCATTTCTTTTCTTTCTATCACATTTCCGTTTTCATCTAAAGTAGTTTGGTATTGATTATATAAATGTTTTATCGTATTCTTATTGTATGAAAAGCCGAATGTAGTAAACCATTGAAAGTCTTTCTTATCAATATTAAGCGAAGTGATTGAAATATCAATACCACGATTGTTTACCTGCCCCAGATTAGTAGTAATATTTGCAAATCCTGTAAATTCCGGCAAGCGTTGGAGCATGATCATGTCGTGAGTCTTCATATCATAAAACTCGATACTTCCTGATATACGGTCATTAAGGAAACCGAAGTCGAGAGCATAGTTCCATGACTCTGTCTTTTCCCATTGCAATTTTGGATTTGCCATTCGCTCAGCCATTAAATAACGTAATAGTTGTAATTGTCCGCTACTGTTGAGGTATCCATGCATGAAACTTCCTCCATCGGAAAGGTTGGAAAGTGCCAGATAGGGATTTTCCAATGCTCTGTTACCATTTTTACCGTAAGATATACGCAGCTTACCGGTACTCATAATATCATTCCATTTAAAGAAATCTTCGTTTGTAAACGCCCAGGCTACTGCCACCGACGGAAAACTTGCGTGAGGATTGGATGAACCGAATGCTGAATATCCGTCACGGCGGATAGACGTAGTAAGCATATATCGGTTGTCATAAGAATAGAATAAACGGGCCAATAATGCATCTGCTGTTTCATGGTCGTCTTCAGAGTTGTAACTACTGTTTTCCTTAGCACCGTTTTTTGTATTGTGAAATCCTAAAGCGTCTGATGGTAAAATATTACGGGCTTCAATGCGGTCTTTCCAGGATTGCCGTTCTTCTGCTTCCTGAACGAGTGTAAGGATTATGTGATGATTATCCTTAAAGGTATAATCCCAATTGATCGTATTGTTGAGCGACCAGTCAAAACGTTTTTTCTGCTCACGATTTACACCGCGTTCTGCAGGATTAGAACCCGGTAGTTCTCTTGACATAAAGTAACGGTCATAAAAAAACTCATAACGGGGTGAGGCATTGAACGTATAAGTAATATTAAATGGCAATTTTACTCTTGCATGCAATATACTGTTGAGCACGGTATAGCCTTTTTCCAATTCCAGATATTTCTTTTGGAACTGATAATTATAGCCTCTTTGACTATATTCGGAACTTAATGGATAGTGTACAGGATCTCCATTTTCGTCAGCAAAATCGGCATAAGGGCTGTTACGCAATTGTTCATCCATATTTATGCCTACTTCACCATCCGAGCGATCCTGAAAGTTTACATTGGCACCAACTTCCAACCAATCGGTTATTGTAGCGTTTATTTTCATATTAGCGCGTATCGATTGGTATTCATCACTTATTTTTGCACCTTGGTTCTTTAGGTAACCTAAAGAAAAGTAATAGTTTACTTTCTCCCCTGCACCGCTTATACTGGCATTGTAGTCTTGGTTGAAGCCTGTTCTGTAAGTGTGATCTGCCCAATCAACAGTTTTGCCGGCAAGGAAATTAGCAAGTGCATTGCCTTGAAATCCTAGCCGTCTGGCCCAAATGCTTTGATCGGATTCATCATTTTCGTTTTTAGTATACCCCCGCCAGGCATCAAGAGATATGTTTGAAGGTAATTGATCAGGGCGTGTAAAGTATTCGGGTCTATCGGTGTAAACACCGGATTGATATGCTTCATAATTTCCGGTTTCCGGATTTACACCATAAGTATTCTTTGCATACCATTCCTGACGGTGTTTTAAATAGTCATCTAGACCGAATCTTTCGCGTACATTGTATTTTTGCGTCCAGCCAACCGTAGCATTAACGTTTATAACGGGCTTACCCTGTTTCCCTTTTTTAGTAGTAATGATGATTACTCCGTTTGCCGCCTTTGCCCCATAAATAGATGCTGCCGAGGCATCTCTCAGGATATCGATCTGGCCAATATCATCAGGGTTGATTTCTGAGAGTTCTCCATAAAATATCATTCCGTCAAGAATAAGTAGAGGATTGTTGTGATCTCCTTTCTCATATACAGAACGTTGTCCGCGTAATTGAATTTTGGATTCACCTTTAGCCGAAGGGTCATAGGTTACTTGTAAACCCGGTGTACCCCGTAAAATATCCTGAACAGTTTTGGGGCTTTCGTTTGCAATATTTTCAGGACGTATTTGAACGACAGAACCGGTTAAGTCCTTTTTCTTCATGGTACCGTATCCGATTACAACAACTTCGTCCAATGCTTTTGCATTTTCCGCCAGCTTTACATTGACAACTGTTTGTGTACCCACTGTTACTTCCTGAGATATGTATCCGATAAAAGAAATTACCAATACTGCATCTGAAGGCACATCCAGTGAAAAATCTCCGTTAACATCGGTAATAGTTCCTGAAGTAGTTCCTTTTATTATAATATTGGCTCCAATAACAGGATCTCCGTAGTTATCTATTACATTTCCGGAGATTTTCCGGGTATTTTGTTGTTTACTGTTTTTTACTAAAACAATATTATTTCCTTCCATTACATATGTAATGCCACTGTTTCTGAGGAGTTGAGATAATACTTCTGATATCTCCTGATCTTTTGCTTTTACTGATACTTCACGGTTCAGGTCTAAATCTTCTTTGTTATACACAAAAAAGAAATCGGTTTTATCTTCTATTTCCCGTAAAATTTCATTCAGGGTAGCTTTTTTTTCCTCTATTGTCACTTTCTGTGAATAAGCATTGTTTGCATACAAGCTGAGGCTGCTTACGAAGAGGAGTACGAATAGAATCTTCATTTTTAATAATGTGTTTTTTAATAGCAGATGATTAGTGTTTCTTGGTTTACTGTATAAAACATTTTTCATACTTTTGTATTGAATTTAAAGTTGATACTTAGAGAATTTGCAAAAGAGGTCTGGTATTGACTTAGAATAGCCGGAGAGTGGTTGCAACACTTTCCGGTTTTTTCTTTAAATATCTATACTATATCATAGGCAGAATGTTTTAAGGGTTAACAATGGTGTTCTTATCTCATATATATTCCTATTAAAAACTCACTTTTTAAAATTTATCTTTATGTTTTGTTATAGTTGGTACGTTTTAAAGAAAGCTATGCCTAGGTTAAAATTTGTTTATTTAGGTTAATATTGGGCTAATTGATTTTTAATTTACGAAAGTATAGATATGTTTATATCCAACTTATTTTTTCTAATAGGCAACTGCATAACTATAAATACACGATAAATAACTATCCTTAGCATAAGAGAGAACAGTCTAGCGCTTGCTAATTTAGTTATTTGAGATGGGAACTCAGTCCTTTAAGATTATCCGGATGGTGGATGAAATAACTTGTCTTTTTTCGGTAAGTATAAGATATAAATGGTTTATTTTCAGTATATGTTATTAATAGAATGCATCTTATTTCTTTTATTTAATCTTTTAAACTAAATAAGTAAATTATCATAATCAGTTTATATAATATATTTATTTCTCTTTCTATTATAATAAAGAGGATTAGCAATGGGAAAGAGGCGAGAAATCTAACGTTCAAACGTTTTTTCTGCTTTGGAGTAAAATATAAATATATAAGGAAATGCGTAAGGGGAGTTTACTCGCCGCAGTTCTATGAGTTAAGTGTGAGAAGCTGTAAGAACTTAAAAGGAAGAAAAATGAAAAATACATTTTCTTGTGCTGTATTGCTGAGAATCTTGTCTATACCTAGAGATACATCTTCTATGATTAGAAATTACTAAGAAAGCATGAATATATTTTACCCCCCAAACTTCAAGGCTTAACATCTTCAGGATGATTGACAGCAAGAACCATTATAAGAGTTTCATTATTATGGAAAGTACTAGCTTAGATAAGATAGTCAGTTTTTCCGGTACATTTTCGTTTGATGTGCATAAATACATGTTTGTTGTACTTGACAATATAACCGTCCATCGCAATCACAAAATATGAGAGTTGAGATTTCTCTGAGAGAAAAGAGGATTTCTCCTTTTTTATTTACCTATTTATTCGTACAAAGGATATTATTTTTTGAAAAGGTTGCCACATTTGATTACTTTTTTATTAATAGGCAAAAGTTGGTGTCAAGGTATTAAAAAGGCTAACTAAATCCTTTCCTTGGTAATAATAAGAAGACCGATATTTGTCATATATAATGGCAAGCATCAATTCTTCACGCATATAGTTAAGATACTCAAATAAAGTGGAACGTGATATTTCTAGTTTCTTAGCAAATTCTTCGGGAGACCCAGTACTTTCATGTTTGATTAAATAATCCATATAAATTACTTTTTTCAAATTGATGTGTTTCATAATTGTTGATATTTATAGGTTTATTTGTTTTGTAAATTCTCTTATCAAATATTTAATAGATTTTTTAGTTAGCATTATTCTTGTTATCTTTTGTTGGAAAGCTACAGATATTGCAACATAGGTTGTTTTTATTTTGATTTAAAATTACAATATTATAATCAGGAAATTATGGACTGGTAATAGACATAATATAGACAAATGAAGAGATGTAATGGGCTATATATTAGTATATTATCGTTTTTTCTAAAAGTTAGATATGGACAATTGGAGACTGTAAACTAAATACAGTGTCAGCAAAAGGTTAATATGGGTCTTTATTAGGTGAGGATTATGTATTATCCTTTTGGTAGGAAATATATTAAATGCTGAATTGGAAGGATGGATGGGCATTTAAATGAAAATAAGTATTATTTAGATAATCTCTTTAATAACAACATATCTAAACAGATTCAAATTTCTTTAAAAAATAACCTTTTCTATATGCGTGACCGTTATTAGCATTTATCCCACTTTATAAAAAACGAATGATGATTTAAACTGAAAATATGGTTGGTATTATCATTAGTTTATATACTCTAGGTAAAAGTATTATATAAACCAGTGATTGGATGACCAGCAATCGAGTATCAATCGAAATTTTCCACTCGGTTTTACCAAAGGATATATCTTGATGTTCTCTTTTAAGTGTTTATATTTTATTGTTATAAAGTTTTAGTAAGATAGTTAGTAAAAAAATATCCATTTATTTATATATAAAGAATCCCAAAGTTAATTTATGCTACTAATACACAATAAGAATATCACTGCTAATTTAGAAAATTTATTAAAATAAAGGGACTTTCTCAATAACTTAGCATTGAAAAACTTGTTTATGATTGATATAAAAGGTTTTATAGGTGTTAAGAAATATATGAGTATTATCTAAATTCAATAAATACATATTTAAGAACTCTCTGTGCTATAAAATAAGTATCACTTTATATTATCTACGTTACTACCTGTTACAAACTTAACGATGGAAAGATTAAATGTAAAGGTCATGTGTAAAAAAACAAATGGATAGAATGTAGTTCCTGTTTATTATAGAATAGTAAAAAAGTTAAATGCAAAATATTTTTGTTCAGTCCGGAATTACTGGATTGGGCAAGTTTACATTTGCCATATATTTTAGAAATTATTTAAGTATTAATTAAAAACAATGATTATGAAAACAAATGTAGAAAAAGATTTGGTAGAATCCGTAGTAAAAGCTATTGAAGAAGATGCCATAGATGAAAGAGAAATGGAATCCACTGAAGGTGGTGGTAATTATAATTGTGGTTGTACGGTTCGCCCTATAGAAGAGCTGAAATAGCAATTTATGTCTACGGGCAATTTTATATATATGATTTTAAATAATTAAAAAAAGAATGATTATGAAAACAAATGTAGAAAAAGATTTGGTAGAATCTGTAGTAAAAGCTATTGAAGAAGATGCCATAGATGAAAAAGAAATGGAATCCACTGAAGGTGGTGGTAATTATAATTGTGGTTGTACGGTTCGTCCTATAGAAAATCTGTAGTTATAATTTATATCTAAAGGTAATCTTTACACTTGTAATTTAAAAAGTAATGATTATGAAAACAAGTACAGAAAAAGATTTGACTGAATTTGTAGTTAAAGCTATTCAAGAAAATACTATGACTGGAAATGAAATTCATAATCACATACCAAATCTTGTATAAGATTTAAGATAAAAAATATCAATGTAAAAGAATATGTATCAAAAGTAGAGTTTGTTGTTTGTGTTAGTTTATCTAATTTCTTGTTTGTAAAGTTGGAAATTCTAAATCGATTCTACTCTTAACTTTTGATACATCTTTCTTGTTATTCCT
>PPYE01257576.1_pt1 | contig 12061 bp, 8 predicted proteins | sample 1559881 | NCBI WGS metagenome assembly PPYE01 (sample SAMN08240022, study PRJNA423297) | Human gut metagenome, whole genome shotgun sequencing project.
GGCGAAAACCTCGATGTGCTTATCGGCAATCGTCCCCTGAAGGTCGAGCCCGCCGACGACGCCTCCGACGAGGAGAAAGCCGCCGCAAAGGAGCCGGTAAAGGCTTTCGCCCTTAAGCTGCTGGAAGAAAAGTACGGCATTACCGAAGAAGACTTCCTTTCCGCCGAAATCGAGGTAGTGCCTGCAGGCCGCGCCCGCGAATTGGGCTTCGACCGCAGTATGGTTATCGGCTACGGCCAGGACGACCGCGTGTGCGCCTACACTTCGCTCGAGGCTCAGCTGGCAATCGAAACGCCGAAGAAAACCGCCGTTACGGTGCTGGTTGACAAGGAAGAAATCGGCAGCGTTGGCGCAACAGGCATGGGCTCTCTGTTCTTCGAGAACACCATCGCAGAAATTGCTGCACGCACCGGGCTGGAAAGCCCCTTGGCGCTGCGCCGTGTTTTGGCCGCATCGCGCATGCTTTCCTCCGACGTGTCCGCTGGCTTCGACCCTGCGTATGCTTCGGTGTTCGAAACGAAGAACGCTGCATACCTTGGTAAGGGCCTGGTGTTCAACAAGTACACGGGAGCGCGCGGAAAAAGCGGCTCCAACGATGCGCGTGCCGAATACGTGGCATACGTACGCCGCGTGATGGACGACGCCGAGGTTTCCTTCCAGACCGCCGAACTTGGCAAGGTTGACGCGGGCGGCGGCGGAACCATCGCCTACATTCCCGCAAAGTACGGCATGGACGTCATCGATTCCGGCGTTGCCGTGCTTTCGATGCACGCTCCGTGGGAAGTTACCTCCAAGGCCGATATCTTCGAGGCGTATCGCGGATACCGTGCCTTCCTCGAGGCTTAGAGCAAGAATGTGAGGCATCCCTTTGCGGAGTGCCTTCGGCATTGAAGCAAGGGATTCAAAGGGGCTGGGTTTTTATCCAGCTGGAGAGCTCGAAAATGAGCCGTAAAACCTAAGATTTTCAGCATTTACGTGTGCACCAAGTGACAAAAAGGAGCCTCGCTCCTTTTTGTCACTTTTTTGTCGCGCACGTGTCTATAATGAATTAACCTCGCGGAAACCCTCCGGGCACGAAAGGGAACCGGCAAGGAGCGGGGGATCGGGAAATGAGACTCAATTCAAGGAGCGCTACATGGCACATTATTTCGACGAACCCTCTCGTACTTTCAATGAGTACCTGCTTGTACCGGGTTACTCTTCTTCGGAGTGCATCCCCGAAAAGGTTGACCTTTCCACTCCGCTTGTACGATACAAGAAGGGTGAAGAGCCTGCTCTGAAGCTTTCTATCCCCATGGTTTCCGCAATCATGCAGGCCGTTTCCGACGATGGCATGGCTGTAGCTTTGGCTCAGCAGGGCGGCGTTTCTTTCATCTACGGTTCTCAGTCCATCGAAGACCAGGCTGCAATGGTTCGCCGCGTAAAGGACCACAAGGCCGGTTTCGTACGTAGCGATTCCAACCTTACCCCCAACGCAACGCTTCGCGATGTTGTTGCACTGAAGGAAAAGAGCGGCCATACCACCATGCCCGTTACCGAAAACGGTCAGGGCCAGGGCAAGCTGCTGGGCATTGTTACCGGCCGCGACTATCGCCTTTCCCGCATGGATCTCGACACGCCCGTATCTGAGTTCATGACCCCCCGTGAAAAGCTCATCGTTGGCACCGCAAGCACCACGCTGAAGGAAGCCAACGACATTATTTGGGACAACAAGCTGAACTCGCTGCCCATCGTTGACGACAACGACAACCTTATGTACATGGTATTCCGCAAGGACTACGAGCAGCACAAGTCCAATCCGCACGAACTGCTCGACGCTCACAAGCGTTACATCGTTGGTGCTGGTATCAACACGCGTGATTTCGCAGAGCGCGTTCCTGCTCTGATTGAAGCTGGCGCAGATGTTCTGTGCATCGACTCTTCTGAAGGTTTCTCCGAGTGGCAGTCCCGCACCATTGCATGGATTCGCGCTCACTACGGCGATTCCGTAAAGGTTGGCGCTGGTAACGTAGTAGACACTGAGGGCTTCCGTTTCCTGGCTGAAGCTGGCGCTGACTTCATCAAGGTTGGCATCGGCGGCGGTTCCATCTGCATTACGCGTGAAACCAAGGGCATCGGCCGTGGCCAGGCAACCGCGCTTATCGAGGTTGCAAAGGCTCGTGACGAATACTTCCGCGAAACGGGTGTGTATGTTCCCGTTTGCTCCGATGGCGGTACGGTATACGATCATCACATCACCCTGGCACTTGCCATGGGTGCCGACTTCATCATGCTGGGTCGCTACTTCGCTCGTTTTGACGAGGCTCCCAACAACAAGGTTGTGGTAAACGGCCAGCACATGAAGGAATACTGGGGCGAAGGTTCCAGCCGTGCACGCAACTGGCAGCGCTATGACCTGGGCGGCAGCAAGAAGGGCATGACTTTCGAAGAGGGTGTAGATTCCTACGTTCCCTACGCTGGCCCCTTGAAGGACAACGTGGATCTTACGCTTTCCAAGGTTCGTTCCACTATGTGCAACTGCGGCGCGCTCACCATTCCCGAGCTGCAGGACAAGGCAAAGCTTACGGTTATCAGCTCCACTTCCATCGTCGAGGGCGGCGCGCACGATGTTCTGCTGAAGGACAAGACTCCTTTCGTTAGCAACACGCGCTAGAGTTTATACGGCGCAAACGAAAACGTTTCGTTTGGCTCATCATTTACGGCTCTTCATAAAATCTCCCCGTTTCGCTCTGTGCGAATAGGGGAGATTTTTTATATTTGAACTGGCATAACGGTGTTCACAGGTAAAACGTGTTCCAATCCGAGAAAGCGGACGATTAGGTCAAAACTGACGGGTACGCTAAACTTCTTGCTATGGCTATACGAGTACATAAAGCGCTTACCGCGGTTCCCGTTAGCTTGGCATTGGCTCTTTCTATGGCCTTGCCAGCAACTGGCGCTGTGCGCGAAGCGCACGCAGACGAGCTTTCCGACGCCCAGGCAGTACTGTCCCAGGCTTCGGCTGAGCTTGATTCCCTTAATAAAGAATACGATGCCCTGCAGGCACAGTTGAGTGGTCTTGATTCTCAAATCAACGAAACCACCCAGAAGGTGCAGGACGCTCAGCAGAAGATGCTCGATGGTCGCGAAACACTTTCCGACAGCATTCTTTCCCAGTACAAGGGAGATGGTTCCCTTTCGCTGGTGAACATCGTCCTTTCTTCGGAAGATATCTCAGAGTTCACGAAGAACCTGACGTACTACTCTTCCATTCAAGAAGACCAGGCGCAGAAGGTTGCCGAACAAGAGCAGCTGCGCGATACGTTTTCTTCGGCTCTCGGTGAGCTCGACACCCAGCGCGACGAGCAGCAGAAGCTGATCGGCGAGGCTGAGCAGAAGAAGAGCCAGGCTGAAAAGGTGGTGTCTGACGCTTCCGCTAAGGTTTCCTCCATCAAGGAAGAACAGGCCCAGGCTCAGCTGGCGGCCCTGCAAGCACAGGCAGCGGAAATGCAGAAGAAAGAAGAGGCCAAGCAGCAAGCTGTCTCGAATGCATCGCAGCCCAATTCCAATTGGAATACCAATACCGACCGCAACCCGTCGGCTAATACCAATTCTTCCAGCAACAGCAACAATTCCTCGAATTCCAATTCCGGTAGCGTAAGCGCTGGTTGGAGGACGGGCGTTGCTTCTGCTTATGGCGGCAGCAGCGACGCAAGCACCCCGAATCCGGGAACCACGGCAACGGGTGCAATTTGCAACGATTCCTCCATGGGCGTTGCTGTTCCCATGTCCTGGCCGAATTACCGCTCATACCTTGGGCGTGCTGTCGAAATCAAATATGGTGGTAAGACGGTAATTGCTACCGTCAACGACTGCGGTTCCATGGGCGGCGGCTCGCGCGCGCTCGACTTGCAGCCGGGTGTCTTCAAGGCTTTCGGGTTCAGCACCTGCCAAGCCTGGGGCGTCCGCACCGTAAGCTACCGCTTCCTGTAAGTGGGAACATAAGGCGCATCATTTTTCCGCTTGCGCCATAGGGCAATAACAGGGCCTCGTTTGCGAATTTTGAACTACTTCCCAGTTCATCCATCGCGAACGAGGTCCTTTTCGTTGGGGAAATGAGGACAGGTGCCAGACTCCCGTCTGGCGAGCCGGGTTTCGTTTGCAAAGCAGTTTGTGCGCGAGGCTTCGGCTCTAGTTGCTATAGCGCAAAGCGGAAATCCGGTACCTATTCCCATCTTCCTAGCAACCGCTTAGAGGAAATTGTGCGCGGAAACACAGGCGCAACGCCAACACGATATAATGTCAAACCGTACGTATATTCAGTGCTCGAGGGTTCGTTTACTTGAATCAACGGGTTCTGCGCGCATGAAGTATCGGAAAAGGATTATGCCTCATGAAAGAATACAATCCTCACGAGATTGAGCCTCGTTGGCAAAAGGTGTGGGCCGAAACAGGCGCACATAAGGCAACGGAGGATACCAGCAAGCCGAAGCGCTATGTGCTCGAGATGTTCCCGTACCCTTCGGGCGACATCCACATGGGCCATGTTCGCAATTACACCATCGGCGACGTAACGGCTCGCTATTACGCTATGCGCGGTTACGACGTGCTGCATCCAATGGGCTGGGATGCGTTTGGTCTGCCTGCAGAAAACGCAGCTATCAAGCACAACTCCCATCCTGCTAAGTGGACGTACGCCAACATCGAAACGCAGAAGGCCAGTTTCAAGCGCATGGGCTTTTCCTACGACTGGGATCGCACCGTTGTTGCCTGCGACCCTGAGTACTATCGCTGGGGTCAGTGGATCTTCCTGCAGATGTACAAGCGCGGTTTGGTAGAACGCCGCAATAGCCCTGTCAACTGGTGCCCCAACTGCAAAACGGTTTTGGCAAACGAGCAGGTAACCGAAGGCGAATGCTGGCGTTGCCATGGTGCCGTTGAAAAGCGCGATCTTACCCAGTGGTACTACAAAATCACCGACTACGCCCAGGAGCTGCTGGACGATCTTGACCAGCTGGAAGGCTGGCCTGAACCTGTTAAGCAGATGCAGGCAAACTGGATCGGTCGTTCTGAAGGTGCCGAAGTTGATTTCGAGCTGATTCCTGCCGAAGGCAAGGACGACGGCCAGACCATCACAGTATTCACCACGCGCCCCGACACCCTGTTCGGCTGCAGCTTCTTCTTGCTGGCTCCCGAAAGCCCGCTGGTGCACGACCTGGTATGCGGTACCGAATACGAAGCCGAGGTCATGGCCCTGGTCGAGGGCGCTGCCAAGGTAAGTGCTGTGGAGCGCGCCCAGGGCGACCGCGAAAAGCATGGTGCCTTCACCGGCCGCTACGTTATCAATCCCGTTAACGGCGAAAAGGTTCCCGTATGGGTTGCCGACTACATCGTTGCCGATTACGGCACCGGTGCCGTAATGGCGGTTCCCTGCGGCGACCAGCGAGACTTCGAGTTTGCTCGCAAGTACGACTTGCCCATCATTCCCATTATCTTGGGCGAAGATGATCCGCTGTATCCCGAGCTCAACGGCGTGCAGGAACGCAAGGTTACCACCGTCGATTGGGAAAAATCCTACGAGGCCGAAGGTGTGCTGGTTCAGTCCGGCAAGTACACCGGCATGGTGGGCGGCAAGCATTCTCCTGCTGTCGACGCTATCATCGGTGACCTGGAGGCTCAAGGTAAGGGCAAGAAGTCGGTTCAGTTCCGTTTGCGCGACTGGCTCATTTCCCGTCAGCGCTATTGGGGTAATCCTATCCCGATTGTTTACTGTGATGACTGCGGCATCGTGCCCGTTCCCGAGGACCAGCTGCCTGTTACGCTGCCCAAGGACATCGATTTGGCTGCTGGCGAAACGCTTGCAACGCATGAGCAGTTCGCTCAGTGCACGTGCCCGAAGTGCGGTAAGCCTGCGCGTCGCGAAACCGACACCATGGACACCTTCACGTGCTCCAGCTGGTACTACATGCGCTATACCGATCCGCACAACACCGAGCTGCCTTTCTCTCCCGACCGCGTAAACCGTTGGATGCCAGTCGACCAGTATATTGGCGGTATTGAGCACGCTATCCTGCATCTGCTGTATAGCCGCTTCTTCACGAAGGTACTGCGTGATATGGGTATGCTTAACTTCGACGAGCCCTTCACGAACCTATTGTGCCAGGGCATGGTTCTCGATGAAAACGGCGAGGTAATGTCGAAGTCGAAGGGCAACGTTATTAGCCCCGAAGACATGATCGCTGGATACGGCGCCGATGCAGTGCGTGCTTATATTCTGTTCATGGCTCCGCCTGACAAGGAGCTGCAGTGGAATGAAGATGGCCTGGCTGGCATGTACAAGTTCCTGAATCGTGCTTGGCGTATGGTGAACGATCTTGCAGGGAAGGCCGGGGAGGAAACCTCCTTCCAAGCTGGCGCGAAGGCGGAAGAAGCAAAGAAGGCTCATGATGAGCTTCTGCGCGAGCGCCATCGCGTGGTTGGTAAGGTCATCGACGACTTCGCTCGCAACAATTTCAATACGGCTATTGCAGCCATCATGGAATTGGTAAATGCTACAGGCGATTACCTGCGCAAAAACTCTGCCGAAGATCGTGCCGCCAACGCCGAGCTTGTTGCCTTCGATAAGGAAATTGCTGAGGTTATCGTGAAGCTGTTGGCTCCGATGGCTCCCCATTGGGCCGAAGAGCTGTGGCAGGATGTTTTGGACAACGAAACTTCTGTGCACAAGGAAGCTTGGCCTGAGTTCGACCCGAATGCCGCTAAGGCTTCCGAGGTTGAGCTGGCAGTGCAGGTTAACGGCAAGGTGAAGGCCAAGATCACCGTTGCTTCCGATGCTGCGGAAGACGCCATTCGCGAAACGGCCTTGGAGGCCATCGCTGGCGCAACCGCTGGTAAGGACATCAAGAAGGTTATTGTTATTCCGGGCCGCCTGGTCAATGTGGTAGCAAAATAGCCAGAATGTGCTTTTAGGGGCCAGATCTGCTTGTGAACTGCCTCCCATTTCTTGGAAGCGAGAAATGGGAGGCTTTCTTATGTGTGCGGATTTCAGAGTGAAGTGCGAGGTCGAGGTGAGAGGGCTGACAGCCCTCTTTCTTTATGCCGCATACCGAAGGCACGCCGTATCTCCAGTTCCTCGCAGGGGGCATCTGCGAAAAGCCCTGGGCAATATTGTCGAGAGCGCTGTCTTGCCGTATCCCCGTTTTTCCGTGCGGGGGCAAAGCATCGCGGTATTCACCACGCGTCCCGACGACCCACGGCAGCCCCGATCCTTCGTGTGGGAAGAGAGGGGCAGAAGAGCAGGCCGCGTACGAACAAAACGCGCGGACAACGTGGAGGTTCCGAAACTCTTACGTACGTTTGCTATGATCGAAACCTATGGGAACTAAACGAAAAAAAGGATGCCTCCGCCGCTTAATCGAAGCCGTTATCGGCTTCGTGCTGTTTGTTGCGCTTGTTGTGGTGGGCGTTCCTCTGGGGATCAATGCTTGGGTTTGCGCAAGCACGCGCCCTGCTTTTGAATCTCAGGCTCAAGCGGCTGCCAATGCGGATGCCTTCGAAGCCGATGCCATTGTGGTGTTGGGTGCAGGCATCAACTGGGACGGCAGCCCCTCGGCTGTTTTGAAAGATCGTCTTGATGTGGCCGATAACCTATACAACGCTGGGGTTGCCCCGAAAATCATCATGAGTGGCGACAATAGCGACTCTTCGTACAACGAGGTCATGGCCATGGCGAAGTACGCAAAGGCCAACGGGATTCCCGCCGAAGATATTTTCTGTGATCATGCGGGCCTTTCCACATACGACAGTATGTACCGCTTGAAGAATGTATTCAACGTGCAGCGCTGCGTTATCGTTACGCAGGAGTACCATTTGTATCGTGCTGTATACGATGCGCGCGGTTTTGGTATCGACGCACGTGGTGTTGCAAGCGATCTGAGCGACTACTCCAATAAGGATTCTTACGAGCAAAGGGAATTCTTTGCGCGCATCAAAGATTTCTTCGGCATCATCACCAAGATGGAGCCGCAAACGAAGAGCGAGCCGGTTTCCCTCAACCAATCGGGGACCGTTACCCAATGGTGGTAGAAAGGGGCAGCAATGCCGAAAATCGTTATTGTTGACACCGACTTCGAAAACAACGACTTTGAAGTGCGTATGGCGAAGGATGCAGGTGTTGACATTGCCCTGTTCAACGAGCGTGAGCCCGAAGCTATCATCCGCAATGCTGCCGATGCCGATGGTGTGGTTACTTCCTATGGTAAGTTTCCGCCCAAGGTGTTTGAGGCACTTCCGAATCTGCGCGTGGTAAGCCGAACGGGCATCGGATACGACGATATCGATGTGCCTGCGGCAACGAAGAACGGCACTGCGGTATGCGTAGTGCCTGGTTATGGTACTGAAGTGGTGTCCGACCACGCTATTACGTTGGCGCTTTGCGTGCTGCGTCGCTTGAACGAAACTGATACCGATATGCGCGCCGGCATTTGGGACTACACGCGCCATCGTCCGTATGGCCAGGTGTTCGGTCGCGTATTTGGCGTGGTGGGAATGGGCGAAATCGGTCGTGCTACTGCACGCAAGGCTGCTGGCCTGGGTTTCAGGGTGGTGTGTTGTTCGCGCTCTCTTATCCCGGGCCGCCGCACGCCCGAAGGCTACGACATCCTGGAGTACGAAGAGCTACTGAAGTGCGCCGATGTGATTAGCTTTCATACAGCTCTCACTCCCGACACCCATCATCTGCTTGATGCCCGCTGCATTTCTCTCATGAAGGATAGCGCGGTAGTGGTGAACACTTCACGCGGCGCGGTTATCGACACGCTTGCTTTGGCGGAAGCTCTCCAGGCGGATAAACTGTGGGGCGCTGGCATTGACGTGTTCGAAGGCGAGCCAGTCGATCCAGGTCATCCGCTGATGAAAGCTCCTCATACGGTGCTCAGTCCGCATGTGGCGTATTGGTCTGAGGAATCGGGCATCGAGCTGCGTACGCGTGCCATGCAGGCCGCAATCGATGTGGTTACGGGCGTGTGTCCGAAGGACTGCCTGAATCCTGAGGCCCTGTAAAGGGCGGAGCCTCGCTCGCTTGTTTTGTCTTGCGCTTGCCGCGCTGTCCCACACCTCGGACTTTGTCCTGAAGGTTGGCAACTGCGGTCCTGCCAGCGGCAACTGCAATCCAATTCGCGGCGCGGCAATTGCGATCCTGCCTGCGACGCGGTCTTATGCGCTGGTAGCTGCATCGTGGCCGGGCTGTTTCTTGCCCCGTCTTCTCCTCATCCCGTCCAGGGCGGGTGCTTTCATTCTCGTCAAAACGAAGGAGCTGAATATGCTTGTTGGCGTGATTTCGGATATTCATGGCCATTTGAGCGAGCAGGCCTACGATGCCTTGCAGCCGTGTGACATGATTCTGTGTGCGGGTGACGTTGAGCGTCCGACTATTCTTATGGAGCTTGACGCCATCGCCCCAACGGTTGCGGTGCTGGGCAATTGCGATTCCAGTCTGCGGGGGATGGATATTCCCTTCACGGCGTCTCCCCGTATTGGTGGGGTGCGCTTTTTCATGACGCATCGCCCCGAAGATATTGGCACCGTTGCCGAAGATGTGCGTGTGGTGGTGCATGGCCACACTCACATTCCCCGCGAAGAGCTTATCGACGGGGTCCTGTATTTGAACCCGGGAAGCGCTAGCAAGCCGCGTGGTGGCAGTAAGCGGGGCATTGCCCGTCTTGCTATCGACTCGGGTAAGGTTGCAGGCGTCGAATTTGTGACGTGGGAATAGACGGGGCGGCCCGCCTGCGTGGTTGGGAAAGCGGCAAAAATAGGCGAAATAGCTAAAAGAGGCACGCTTGAAAAATGGCAAGTTGACCCAGAGGGACTTGCCCGTTAGAATACATACTTGCATTTTATGCATGTGCGCCGTTAGCTCAGCTGGTAGAGCAGGGGACTTTTAATCCCAAGGCCGCGGGTTCGATTCCCTCACGGCGCACCACTTCGCAACTAAGGCCCGCCGTACGGCGGGCCTTTTGCATTCAGTGGACGTCACTTTTGTTTTGGGCAATAGGATAGCTTTTGCCTATACCCCCTCTTGCCCATATCCCCTCATTCGCGGGTTTTGGCCCGTTGTAGCCGCAGGGGCTCTGCACGTTTTTTGTGCGATCCGCCCTGTAGGGGCGATTCGCCCTTTGTTGGATCTGCCCTATTGCGGCAATCGATCCACCGAAAAACAAAAATCCCACCATTTTGCAACTTTTTTGCGATTAGGGACTCTTTTCTGCTCCCCTAAAGCGGAAATAGGCTGCCGCACAGCCGATTATCTGCGCTTTTGCACCGCAATCTGCGATCTGGGGAGCCTGCAACAATCCCTAATCGCAAAAAAGTTGCAATCCGAGCCGTTTTTCTGTTTTCAGTCTTCTCGCAAAGGGTTCAGGGTGGTATCGGGGATGGCGTGGCCCAAGTTCGGCGGTGCAGGATGATCCAGGTGCGGCCTAAGTCTGACGTTGCGGGATGACTCTGCGATGGTCTGGGCGCGGTGCTGCGGGATGATGCCGAGGGAAGCGACCCTTCGGGCGAATGCCTACCATAGCAACCGAAGGATCCCCCAATATCGTGGTGGTAATGAACGAATCGTTTTCCGATCTTACCACCTACTTGGAGGGCTACGAAACAAGCACCGATCCAATGCCCTACGTGCGTTCGCTCATGAATCGCGGCGACGTGGTTTCGGGCACCTGCGTCGTTTCCTCGGATATGGGCACGGGTACAGCCAATTCCGAATTCGAGTTCCTAACGGGCGATTCCATGGCCTATTTCAAGGGGAATACCCCGTATGTTCAGTTTATTGACGCAGAAACGCCCAGCCTGGCGTCGTTGCTTGCTGGCCGCGGTTACAGCACCATGGCCATGCATGCTTATGAACGCGCTGGATACAACCGCGTGAAGGTGTACGACCGCCTTGGTTTCGAAACATACAAGGGCATAGAAGATTTCGACGTGGATCTGGATTATGCTCGCGGCTACCCGACCGACGAGGCGAACTACCGTCAGCTCATCTCATACTTCGAAACGGTAGACGAACCCACGGTTGTGCTTTTCTTCGGCGACCATGAGCCGCGCCTTTCCAATGAATTTTACTCAAGCTGGTTTACCGACGAGAACGAGCTCGACCTGGAAACCACGGCTCAACTTCATAAAACTCCCTTCTTCATATGGGGCAACTGCAATTTGAACACCGAGTCGATCCAGAAGGGTTCGGTGGTTTCGCTAAACTATCTTTCTACGGTTTTGTTCCAGACGGCAGGGGTGCAGCTTTCGCCATACCAGGAATACTTGGCGGATCTTCGCATGGAGCACCCCGTAATTACGGCTCGATACTTCACTACCGCATTCGGCGACAAGGTTGGCACGGCGCCTTCGGCGTTCACCGATTCGATCCGTGAGTATCAGTGGCTTCAATACAACTGCGTATTTGATCGAGCCCATCGCATTCCAGGGTTCTATTCATAGGAAAGCGGGCGTCAGTATATATGGTGGCCTTGTGATGGTGCCTTGCAAAGAGAATGGGTGTTTTGCTAAAATCTCCATTTGCATTTGACTACCTATTTGCTTAAAGGAGCTACCTTGGCTAAAGAAGATGCAATTGAACTGGAGGGCACCGTACTCGAGGCTCTTCCAAACGCTATGTTTAAGGTAGAGCTTGAAAACGGTCACACCATCCTTGCCCATATTTCAGGCAAGATGCGTATGCACTACATCAAGATCCTCCCTGGCGACAAGGTTCAGGTTGAACTCTCTGTATACGATCTCGATCGCGGTCGTATCACCTATCGCTACAAGTAAGTAGCAAGCTAGCGTACCTCACAGGGTGAAGTGCGCTTTTGTCGTTTGCGAACCCGCGGCGCAAACGCATCCTAGTGGGGAAGGGGAAACCCAAGGCCGCCCCATGAAGCGGAAATGAAACAAACTATCGCCTGCGGCTGGGCGTGGTAGATAAAAGAGAAACACATTACCGAAAGGAAATTGAAATGAAGGTACGTCCTTCGGTCAAGAAAATGTGCGACAAGTGCAAGATCATTCGACGCCATGGCAAGGT
>PPYE01435264.1_pt1 | contig 12061 bp, 10 predicted proteins | sample 1559881 | NCBI WGS metagenome assembly PPYE01 (sample SAMN08240022, study PRJNA423297) | Human gut metagenome, whole genome shotgun sequencing project.
TTGGCCTCCGACACGCCGCTGCGGCGGCAGTACGCGGCTGTTGCCCCTTTTGCAGCGTGTCGAGTTTCTCGACACGCTGATTCCCTGGCTCTGTCGGGGAGTTTTTATTTTGGCGCGAGCAGGGCAGAGAACATCCAAACTGTGCCGGGGCGTTTTTGACGCACATTCTGTACAGAGGTAAGTATACAGATTGTATAGTTATAAATAATTTGTGAAAATTAGCAGTCAAGCCTTGACATTGCTAAAAACGGTGGTATACTAAAGACGAACCTTGAGAGAGGGGCAAACCTCCAAAGGGTTCCCAGCAAAAATGCCCGCCCTTTCCCCAAAACGGCGGACAGGTGACAACAGGAAGCCGGCCCCCGTGGCCGGCACAAGCGAATGGAGGTATGACCTATGTTGCCTAGCATTTTTGGTGAAAGTTTGTTTGATGATATGTTTGAAGACATGATGACCCCGTTCTACAGCGCCAACAGCGCGCTGTACGGCAAGCATGGCCGCAATTTGATGAAGGCTGATATCCGCGAGACGGACAATGCCTATGAGTTGGATATCGACCTGCCCGGCTTCAAGAAGGACGAAGTCAACCTGAAACTGGATCAAGGCTACCTGACCATCAGCGCCTCGAAGGGGCTGGACAAGGACGACAAGGACAAGGATGGCCGGTACATCCGCCGCGAGCGGTATGCCGGCGCCTGCAGCCGCAGCTTCTATGTCGGCGACGCTGTCACCCCGCAGGACATCGGCGCAAAGTTTGAGGACGGTATCCTGAAGATCCACCTGCCCAAGGCCGCTCCGCAGCTCCCCGAACAGCCCGGTCGCATTATGATCGAATAAGCGGAAGCCTGGCGCTGCCTGCACGGTGCCAGGAATATGTAAAAGCCCGGCCCCCTGCCTTAACAAGCAGGGGGCCGGGTTTTGTGCGTGGTGGGCAGAGCGCGTCCGAGCTTCACTCAATTAAAGCGACTGAGGCAAAAAACAGCGCCGCCGCGCTGCCCCTTATGGGGCGCGCGGCGGCGTGTTCCGTTTGGGAGGACGGGATTACAGCTCAGCGAAATACTTGATGGTGCGGACCATCTGGCTGGTGTAGCTGTTCTCGTTGTCGTACCAGGAGACGACCTGAACCTGATAGGTGTCGTCGTCGATCTTGGTGACCATCGTCTGGGTGGCGTCAAACAGGCTGCCGTAACGCATGCCGATGACGTCGGAGGAGACGATCTGCTCGTCGTTGTAGCCGAAGCTCTCAGAAGCGGCGGCCTTCATAGCGGCGTTGATGCTGTCCTTGGTGACATCCTTGCCCTTGACAACGGCGACCAGAATGGTGGTGGAGCCGGTGGGAACGGGCACACGCTGGGCGGAGCCGATCAGCTTGCCGTTCAGCTCGGGGATGACCAGGCCGATGGCCTTGGCAGCGCCGGTGGAGTTGGGAACGATGTTCTGCGCGCCGGCGCGGGCACGGCGCAGGTCACCCTTGCGCTGCGGGCCGTCCAGGATCATCTGGTCGCCGGTGTAAGCATGAACAGTGGTCATGATGCCGGACACGATGGGATACGCCTTGTTCAGGGTATCGGCCATCGGGGCCAGGCAGTTGGTGGTGCAGGAAGCCGCGGAGATAACCTGGTCTTCCTTGGTCAGGGTCTTTTCGTTGACGCTGTAGACGATGGTCTTCAGGTCATTGCCGGCCGGGGCAGAGATGACGACCTTCTTGGCGCCAGCAGCGATGTGAGCCATGCTCTTCTCTTTGCTGGTGTAGAAGCCGGTGCACTCCAGCACGACATCGATGCCCAGCTCGCCCCAGGGGCAATCCTTGGCATCCTTGATGGCGTAGATCTTGATCTCCTTGCCGTCGACGATGATGGAGTCGTCGGTGGAGTCAACGGTGTGCTTGTTCTCGCCGATGTGGCCCAGGAAAGAACCCTGCGCGGTATCGTACTTCAGCAGGTGAGCAAGCATCTTGGGGCTGGTCAGGTCGTTGATGGCAACGACTTCATAGCCCTCCGCCTCGAACATCTGACGGAAAGCCAGACGGCCGATGCGGCCAAAACCATTGATAGCAACTTTGACAGCCATAATAAAATCCTCCCAAGATTTTAGTATTTGGGGCAAGCGCCCCACCAGTAGACGGCATACGCCATTTACCCGGTATGCTTCTATTGTACTCGATTCCGCTCGAAACTGCAAGAGTGTTGTTATTATTTTAACACCGAATTTAAAAAGATTTTCGTAAAAGCGCGTTCCGAACCCGCTCATTTTTGGCGAAGGGCCGGTTTTAGCCGTCCGGCGCGGCGGCCCAGGGCCCCAAAAACTGGTACAGCACCGAATACCGGTCCAACAGCAGCGCGGCAGCCGGCGCGGCAGCCGGCGCGCAGCCAGTCAAACCCGGCAGCCGGACCGCAGCCGTGAACACCGCCCCCGCGCCGAATACCGCGGTACCGCCGCCCTCCTGTGCAAGCCTGGCCCAAAGCGCCTGCGTTTCGGGCGCGGGCGCGCCGCCCTGGAACCACAGCAGCACACCGCCGGGGCGGGTTTCGGCCCGCAGCACGCCGCGCGCGCCGGGCAGCGCCAGCACCCCGCGCAGCGCGGCACAGATTGCCGCTGTCAGCAGATTGGCGCGTACAGCCAGGCAGGGGGCTTCGTCCCATGCGGCATAAAACCAGCCGGGCCGCCGCCGTGCGGCGGCCCGGGCGGCTTCACACACGGCGCTCAGCACGCCGTCCAGGTCGGTGCGGCCGGCCGCACCGGGGCGCAGCAGCTCGGCCACCGTCAGCCGGCGCAGCGCAGACCAAACGGGCCCGGGCGCAAGCCCTGCGGACTGGCGCCGGGCAGCGGTTTCGGCCAACGCTGCGCGCAGAGGGTTTTCCAGCATAACATCCTCCTTCTGCCAGGTGTGCTGTGCAGCCCGGCACATACTTTAGTCTATGCACAAAAGCCGGCCGACGCGGTGGAAAATAATGGGGGACGAAAATAAGAAAAGAAGAAAACCGGCGCCCCCGGCAAGCGCCGCCATGCCCGGGGACGCCTGTCTCTGTGCGCGCCGCAGCGCGCACAACACCGTTTTTCTTCTTTCTTGTTTTGGTTTGCAGTTTCGCACAAACGCCGTCCGGGAGCCTATCACAGGTGCAGGCTCGGCCCTTCCGGTGCCTCGGGCGTTTTGAGGTTAAACGGGCTGTCGGTTTCGGTCAGACCGTCGGCGCGCAGCATCCGCTCCATCACGTCGATATCGGTCGAAAGGTCGAGCGCATCAGATTCAAACAGTTTGTCGAGCTGGTTCTCGAAGGCTGTCACAAGCGTGTCCATCGCATCCTCAATCCGACGTTTGGATTCGCGGATGTTTTCGCCCTCCACACCTTGGGCTTCCATTTCGGCATAGGCTTCAAGCAGTTTGACGACGGTCGGCAGGTAATAGTCAAGGAACTTGCGCATCTGGGGGCGTTTGTCCGGGTCAGATTTGGCCTGGGCAAAGATCTTTTCGGTCACCGCTTCCAGCCGGGCAATTTTCTGGCTCATTTCTTCGTCCCGGATTGATCCGCGCAGCGCATGCAGACGGGCCAGCGTCTGCGCGTGCGGATCGGCCGGTTCGGATGTTTCGGCCTTTGCCTTGGCTTTGCGCTTCGGCTTGGGCTCGGGCTTCGGAGGGTCCCCGCGCACAACCAGGCAGCGGGTGCGCATATCAAGGTAGGCTTCGTCCCCAAAAACGCCCTTGTCAATGCAGTCTTCTAGATAGCGGCAGCATTTGTCATAACTGCAGGGGATCGCGCCGGCAATATCCTTGATGTACATGTAATCGTCATCCCCGACGATGTTATCAATCTTTTTGCGCATCCGGCGCCCTGTCTTGAGCAGGTGCGCGCCGATGCACATGCCGCCGCCGGCCAGCAGCGGGATCAGCCCGGCCACAACATCTTCGATATAGAGGTAGCCATACTCCCACCCGCCGTAGAAGATCATATCGCTGAGCCCGGAGACAGTGGCCAGCAGGCCCAGCGCCCCGACGGCCGCGCCGACAAGGAACAGCACCCGTTCGCCGCGGTCATCCTGCTTTTCAGGGGGCTTGGTTTGTTTTTTGGCCTGGTCGGCCGGCTGCGCCACGTAGGCAGGCTGGTTTGGGGATTGCGGCGCGCGCCGCTGCAGCCAGGCAGCCCGCGCCTGGTTTTGCAGCCGGCGGGCGCTGTTCCAGCTCAGCTGGCCGCTGCGCAGCAGCGAATTCAGCACAATCATCCCGATGGCCACCGGCCACATGGTCAGGCAAAAGCACAGAATGATCAACCACATCGGGAACTGGAACGGCGCGTCGCCGCGGCGGTATTCGTCCTGCTGCGGGTTGCGGTGCGACGATTTGTTCCGGTCTTGGTCATCCCAGTAGGGGTTGGGCATGGGGGTCACTCCTTTGCGGGAAATACAACAGTTCAGGGAAGGTCTTGAAGCAGTGATTTGACGCTGTCGTCCAGGTAATAGGTGCTGCCGGCCTGGTAGGGGTTGTCCCTGTCATAAGGCACATGGGTGCACAGGTAGCTGACCCAGGCGTTGTAGCCCGCCACCGTCAGGTGAATGCCGTCCGGCTGGGCATAATCGGGCTGCAGAGCCCCAGCGTCATCCGCCAGTGCGCTGGCGACATCCAGATACAGGCAGCCTTTCTCGTTGCAAAGTTCGCGGATGGCCGCGTTGATCGTTGCCAGATGGTCGGCGCTCAGGCCGGGGGCGCTTTCCAGCGCTTCGGGCCGCGCCGGCAAAACCGACTGGATATACAGCTGGGTGTTCGGCAGGATCGCTTTGAGCTCGCCAAGCATCTGGCCGTAATAGGCAAGGAAGCCTTCGTCGTTGGTGCCGCCGACCAGCGCGTTGGTGCCCACCATCACATACAGTTTGGCGGGCTGCATTTCGGCCAGGCGGTCAAACGGGACTTCCTCCTCGCCGTCGGCGTTGGTGACAACGGTGCGGTTCACAAAGGTGTTGGGGGAAACGCCCTCATAGGCCAGGACCTGTGCGCCGCCGAGGTTGATATCATAATCCAGGTAACCGACGGTCAGCGAATCGCCGAGGAAAGCGGCGTCGGCAAACCATTCGGTTGTCACCCGGCCGCATTCAGGAACCAGCGCATCAGAGGCGGGCAGCGCGGTATAGGTGCGGGCGTCATCCTGGCGCTGCGGGCCCACAGTACCCCAGTCCACAGCCTGGGCCTCGCCCGAACTGCCGCCCGCATAGGGCAGCGGCGCAACCAGCCGGGTGGCCAGCGCGGCGCTTTCACCGGTGGCCTGTGCGGAGGTCCTGGGGGGACAGCCAGCCTTCTTCGAGATGGTCGGGGGCTTCGGCCGGCCGGGAACCCGTGCGCCGCGGCTCCGCATAGGGAGGGTGCGACGGATGGGGTGTATGTGGTGTTTGCCGGGAACGGCGGGGCGGGTCAACGGGCGGCGGGGTAACCCCGCGCCGCACGCCGCCTTCAGCGCCGGGGGCGCGCACCTTGCGCGCGCCGCGCTGGGGCGATTGGCGGTAGCCGCCGTAGCCTCCTTCCTTGTTGGGCATGGTGTCCCTCCTTTGCAACAGTATTTATCATGAAGCGATGCGGAATGGTATAATGGCGCATCCGAAGACGGCTGCCGGGCTGGCGAAGCCAGAACGGCGAGCCGTTGCGCAAAAGCAGTATAATAGTTGCGTTGCGACTAGTCGCGTTGCGGCTATTATACCACAAACCGCCCCCGGCTAAAAGGGGGCGGTCTTAAGAATTCGGCCAATATGCGTGTATCTGCGCGCGGTTTTGAAACGGCGGCCGAAAGTGTTCCGTCTATCCTTCAAAAGCGGGCCGCAGGCGCATTTCGTATATCAATTTCCTGCCGTGTGCCGAAACTTTCTTATTTCTTGTAATAGTTAATCAGGCAGCCGTCTGCCAGGATCTGGCGTTCGGCATCGGTCAAAGCGCCCAGGCGCAGCGTGATCGGCTTGGGCTGCCAGCCGTCCTCACCCGGGACCACGGCCCAGGCGGGGATCTCGTCCGCCTTGCCAAGCAGTGCGGCCCGCACACCGGGGATAAAGACGTACCCGCCCAGCGGCAGCGCATCGGGCTCGGTGGTCAGGAACGGCAGCATGCCCCAGTTGATGCAGTTGGAGCGGTAGCGCTTGGTTGCATATTCCAGCGCGAAATTTGCCGCGCCGCCCAGCACCCGCTGGCAGGAAGCCGCCTGCTCCCGCGCCGAACCGTCGCCCGGCTTGTTGGCAAAGATTGCCGAACCGATGTTCGCGGCGGCCGGGTCGGCCTGCACGCCGACCGCGGCCAGCGCGGTGTAAACCTCGCGGGTTTCGGCGTCGGGTGTGCCGGCGCGGCGGGCTGCGTCCTGCGCCTGCACCGCCTTGGCCCGGCCGACATAACCGGGGTCCTTGCGGGAGAGGGTGAACTCAGCCAGGCGCAGCGGGTTCGACCGGTAGGACGAAGTCTCGCCCGAGGGGATCAGCTCATCGGTCGTTGTGACCGGGTCGGTGATGTGGCTGACAACCCGCAGCAGCAGGTCGTCGCTGAGCGCCGGCTGCTCAGGCCAGTCCTTGATGTTCGGGCCGAAGCGCAGCGGGTGATCGGGCTCGGGGCGGCCCCAGCCGTCATAGACCCGCTTTTCGTAGATGCCGGCGTCATAGTGGTAGGGCGGGGCGACGAAATCTTCGGTCACAACCTCGCTTGCAGCGGTCAGAACGCCGCCGTTGGCCGCCGTCGCCGCAATGCTGCGCGCGTCCATAAGCGCCACGCCGGAAATCTGGCCTTCGCCGGGCTTCGAACCTTCGCGGTTGGGGAAATTGCGGGTTGTGTGGCGGATGCTGAACTCACCGTTGGCAGGGGTATCGCCCGCGCCGAAGCATGGCCCGCAGAAGCTCTCGCGGAAGATGCCGCCCGCCGCAACAATATCGGCCACCGCGCCGTTCTTGACAAGCTCCAGGTAGGTCGGCATGCTGTCAGGGTAGGCGCTGAACTTGAATTCGCCGTTGCCGCAGTTTTTGCCGCGCAGGATGCTTGCCACCGCGCACAGGCTTTCATAGGTGCCGCCGCTGCAGCCGGCCACAATGCCCTGGTCCACATGGATTTTGCCGTCGGGGCCGATCTTGCTCACAAGGTCCATCTGCACCTTGCCTGAAAGCTGCTCGTTCGCGCGGTCCTGTGCTTCTTTCAGGATGGTATAGGGGTCCTCCTGCAAAGCGCGGATCGGGTACGCGTAACTCGGGTGCATCGGCAGCGCAATCATGCACTCCACGCTCGAAAGATCGAGCTCGATGCAGCCGTCATAGTAGGCGACATCGGCCGGGGCCAGCGGCTTGTAATCGCCGGCGCGGCCGTGGATCGCAAGATATTCCTCGGTAACGGCGTCGGTCTGCCAGATGCTCGACCAGCAGGTTGTCTCGGTCGTCATGCAGTCGATCATGTTGCGGCAGTCGGCCGAAAGATTCGCGACGCCAGGGCCGATGAACTCCATGACCTTGTTCTTGACATAGCCGTTCGCGTAGGTCGCCGCAACGAGCGAGAGCGCTACGTCGTGCGGGCCGACGCCGGGTTTCAGCTTGCCGGTCAGATAGACCGCGACAACGCCGGGGCGGGCCATATCATAGGTGCGGCCGACCAGCTGCTTGGCCAGCTCGCCGCCGCCTTCGCCAACCGCCAGCGTGCCCAGCGCGCCGTAACGGGTATGGCTGTCCGAACCCAGGATCATCCTGCCGCAGCCGGCCATCCGCTCACGGTTGTAGCTGTGGATAACGGCCAGGCAGGGCGGCACATAGATGCCGCCGTACTTGTGCGCGGCCGAAAGCGCGAACTGGTGGTCATCCTCGTTGATGGTACCGCCCACCGCGCACAGGCTGTTGTGGCAGTTGGTCAGCACATAGGGCAGGGGAAACTTCTCCATACCCGAAGCGCGGGCTGTCTGGATGATGCCGACATAGGTGATGTCATGGCTGGTCATCGAATCAAACTTGAGCTGCAGGTTGTCCATATCGGGCGAAGTGTTGTGGGCCTGCAGAATGCCGTAGGCGATGGTGCCGGTACGGGCGCTTTCCGCCGTGACGCCGGCAGGTGCGGTTTCACACAGCTGGCCGCCAACCAGATAGACGCCGGAAGAATGCAGTTTCATACAATAAAGGGCCTCCCTTCCATTTCTGCCCCATGCAACGGCGCGGCCATGCCGGCAAGCAGGCCGCAGAACAACGGCGGCGCCCGCCGCCCAATGCCCCGCGAATCCGGGCGGGGCGCATGGGGGATAGCTTCTATTTTTGAGTATACCGGTTTCCCGCAGGCTTGTCAACGTAAACAAATAATGCGCAGCTGCATTTTGCTGGTCGGAAACTTTATTAAGTAAAGCTGATCCGAAGCATAAATTGCTTAAGTTAAGGGAAGGGGTTGACGAATCCGGCTTGATCCGATAAAATTATACCAAACGCCGTGCGGGCCGCCCGCCGCCGTATAGACTGTACAGGGAGGGGAACATAATGTATTATCCTGATGTGCCTGCCTTGGAGCCGGAGGAAATCCAGCTGCTCTGCCGTGAATACCTGGCGCACAATGCGCACCTTGACCCCAAAGAAGCCGACCGTTTGGGGGTCAAGCGGGGGCTGCGCAACCCGGATGGCACCGGTGTGCTGGCCGGCATCACCAACGTATCCAGCGTTATCGGGTATGAAAAACAGCCCGACGGCACCGTTGCGCCGATCCCCGGGCGGCTTGTCTACCGCGGCATCGATATCGACACCCTTGTTGCGCAGGCCGACGCCCATGACCGCTTTCTGTTTGAGGAGGTGGTCTGGCTGCTGCTCTTCGGCAGTTTGCCGACCAAGGATCAGTATGCCCGGTTCTGCAAGCTGCTTGAAAACCACCGCGAGCTGCCGCGCGGCTTTGCCGATGATATGATCCTCAACTCCCCCTCGCCGAACATCATGAACAAGATGGCCCGCAGCGTGCTGGCCATGTACAGCTATGATGAGCATGCCGAAGACAGTTCCCTGCCCAATATCCTGCGCCAGAGCATCAACCTGATCGCCGAATTGCCGACCATGATGGTCAATGCTTACCAGATCAAGCGCCGGGTCTATGACCGGGACAGCATGTATTTCCACCTGCCTACCCCGGGCCAGAGCACGGCCGAGCACATCCTTTCGACCTACCGTGCCAACCAGAAATACACCCATGAGGAAGCCCGCCTGCTCGACCTCTGCCTGCTTGTCCACGCCGACCACGGCGGCGGCAACTGTTCTACCTTTACCTGCCGCGTGCTCTCAAGCTCGGGCACCGATACTTATGCCGCGATCTCGGCGGCGATCGGCGCGCTCAAAGGCCCCAAGCACGGCGGCGCGAACCTCAAGGTCATGCGCCAGCTTGACTATATTCTGGAAAATGTCGAAAACCCGCAGGATGAAGGCGAACTGCGCGCCCTGCTGGCCCGGATTGTCCGCAAGGAGGCCGGCGACGGAAGCGGGCTGATCTACGGCATGGGCCACGCTGTGTATACCCTGAGTGACCCGCGCGCCCAGATCCTCAAAACCCACGCCAAGCGGCTGGCTTATGAGAAGGGGTACGATGAAGAGTACGAAACCCTCTGCGCGATCGAGCGGCTTGCCCCCGGCGTGCTGGCCGAAGCCCATCCCGGCCGCAAGAAGGTCTGCGCGAACGTCGATCTGTTCAGCGGGCTGATTTACCGGATGCTCGGCATCAGCGAAGACCTTTACACCCCGCTTTTCGCCATTGCCCGTGTGCCCGGCTGGTGCGCCCACCGGGTTGAGGAGGTCGAGTTCGCCAACCGCATCATCCGCCCCGCCTACCAGTATGTGGGCAAACCGCAAACCTATATGCCGCTGGAGGAGCGGGGATGAGGAGTTTCTTTCAAGAGTTCAGAGTTTAGAGCTGAGAGTTTAGATAAGGTACGCGCCTGCGGCGCGGGTTTGGAAAGGATGCCGGAAGGTTCCGGGCAATCCCCCAAGCCCGCGCCGCAGGCGCGTTTGGTCGACGGTGTTTCCCGCCATGCGTAGGGGTCGGATTCATCCGGCCCGTGGGCGTTTGCGTCACCGTATGCCCTGGCCGAATGCACCCATCCACCCCTGCATCGAACCCCTTCTTTACACAACAAACAAAAATCCGCAGAAACTCTGTAACATCCCTGCGTTTTCTGCGACCTATATAGCGAAACAAGACGAGAGGAGGGGCGGCCATGCTGGGGGTGGAGGAGCTTTACCACCGATACCGCGACGATGTCTACCGCTATCTCTGCAGCCTGACCCGCGACCCGGGCTGGGCCGAGGATCTGCTCAGCGAGACCTTCCTCTGCGCGATCCAGAAGGCCGATACCTTCCGCGGCGAAGGCGGCGAAAAGACCTGGCTGTTCGGCATTGCGCGCAACCTCTGGCTGCAGGGGCTGCGCAGGCGCCGGCCCACCGTCAGCTATGACGATCTGCTCGGGCTGTATGTCGAGGACACGGTCGGCGCGGCGCTGGACACCCGCCAGCTGGCCGACCGGCTGCGCGCTTTGCTTGCCGCGCTGCCCGCGCGGGACCGCGAGATTGTGCAGCTGCGGGCCGAGGGGCTTTCGTATGCCGAGATCGCGGCCCGGTGCGGTATCCGCGCCGGGTCGGCCCGGGTCATGGAATACCGCGCCCGCCAATGGCTGCGGCAGGCGCTGCGAGAGGAGGAATACCTGTGAACGAACCCGAAACCACCCGCCCGGCCGCCGCGGAACCCGCCGCGCCCGAAGCCCTGCCCGACCTGCCCTGCGAGGTCTGCCGCGACTTGATCCCGCTCGTGCAGGACGGCGCGGCCAGCCCGCGCAGCGTCCAGCTGGTGGGCCGGCACATTGAGCACTGCGAAAGCTGCCGCGCCTTCTGGCAGGCCGACGCGCCGCCCCCCGCGCCGGACGACGGCAGGGTTCTGGCCCGCATCCACCGGCGGCTGCGGCTTGTGCAGATCGCCGCGCTGGCCGCCGGCACGCTGGTGGGGCTGTGGCTGACGAGTTTTGGCTACGCCATGCAGTGGAACGTTGTTGTGATGCCGGCTGTCGGCGCGCTCGGCGCACTGATGCTGCGACGGCGGTGGTACCTGGTGCCGGTCGGCGTCGGCATTGCGGCCTTTTTCTGGCACGCGGCGCTCGAAAATGCCTTCAACTACCCGCAGGTGGTCGGTATGGCGCTGTATGGGGCGATGTATGCCGGTCTCTGCCTGCTGGGGGCGATGGCTGCCAAACTGTTTTTGTACGCTTTCGGAAAGGAGAACCAAGATGACCCGCAACCCTGACCTCTCGCAGCCTGCGGCCAAACCCCGCACGCGGGGCAAACGTATTCTGGCCGCCGTGGGCGGCTGCCTGATTCTCTGTGTGCTGGCCGCGCTGCTTATTGGCTATTACGGAAGCTCCGTCACCCAGGCGATTTCGGCCCATCGGGCGGTGCGCTATGCGGAGGAAGCCCACCCCGGCTATGTTTACACGATCGAGAAGGTCGAAAGCGAGCCGGGCTTCATCGACGATGTTTTCCTGCAAGCGGAGGGCAGTCTCGACAATCATTTCATCGTGACCTACAACCTCGGCCGTCTGATGGGGGATTCCTATGACAATCAGGTCGCGAACGGCGGTAACACCTGGAATCGAATTTCGGATCGGCTGTGGGCCGATACCAAAGCTGCGCTGGCCGAAGCCGGTCTGACAGAAGCGCAGGTCAGCCTTTGGCATGACTACATCATGCTGGACGGCGTCGAACAGGCGGTGCCGGCCGAAGGCCGACCGGCGTTGACCGTCGATATGCCCTACGACCCCGCCAACCTGCCGCCGGTCGCGCTGCTGCTCGATGTCAACTGCGACGCGATCACCAACGAAACGCCCGCCGAAGCCGAAGCGTACCTGCAGCAGGCCCGCGAAGCCGCGCAGGCCGCCGGCCTGGATTTCGCGGCCTACGCCGTCACGATGCGGGGCGCGGAGGGGGAGCATTACACCACTGAGCTTGCTCTTTGAGCTTTTGGAATTCAAAGTTTAGATAGGGAAGGCGCCTGCGGCGCGGGTTTGGAAAGGATGCCGGAAGGTTCCGGGCAATCCCCCAAGCCCGCGCCGCAGGCGCGTTTGGT
>PPYE01344881.1_pt1 | contig 12060 bp, 29 predicted proteins | sample 1559881 | NCBI WGS metagenome assembly PPYE01 (sample SAMN08240022, study PRJNA423297) | Human gut metagenome, whole genome shotgun sequencing project.
CAAAGCGAAGTCTTTGAATCTGAAACTTAATTCAGAAAAGAAATATGAACCAGCAGCCTAAATATCGTATTTACGCAACGCTTCTTGATGCCTTTGGGGAATATCTGAATAGTGATGTGATTTGGGATAAATATTGGGGGTGGTCAGAAAATCCGCCCCATACTCCCGAAGAATTTCACGAACAACAGTTTCAAGAACTGATAGACCGGATTAACCGCAAGCCATTCGATAGCGAAGCGGCAGACAAGGGAACAGCCTTTAATGAATTAGTGGATGCTCTGATTGAAAAGAGAAAGCCTAATGATATGGATGTAGAAAGGAATGCAGAAAACACTTGCTACACGGTAATTTACAAGAATCGTACATTTACTTTCCCTATTTCTCTTTGTTGTGAATTTGCAGACTATTTCAAAGGCGCATTAACACAGCAGAGAGTAGAAGCAATCCTACCGACCGCATACGGCAATGTTTTGGTTTATGGGGTAATTGACGAACTGATGCCTACCAGCGTTCACGACATCAAAACAACCGGCAGTTACACTGTAGGGAAATTCAAAGACCACCATCAACATTTGATTTATCCTTACGCTTTGATGCAGAACGGTTCGGATGTACGGACATTTGAGTACAACATTGTAGAGTTCAACAAAGGCGGTTATGTGGTAGATACCTATACAGAAACATACGTTTTCAATCCTGAACGTGATATGACCGCTTTAATCGGGGTGATGTTGTTACTGTATTATTTGTCTTACAGGGACGTTCTTGGACGAATCAGGATGGAGAGCTTAAACGTATGGCGTCTATTCGATGCTATAAAATAGAAGGGCGTGGGGGTGTATCACAATCCCCACAAACAGCACCAACACAACCACCACAGCCGACTTATCATCAACCGCAGGATTTTCCGCCTCCGGTTGATGCGAATGGTAATGCAAAGGATGATTTGCCTTTTTAGCGTATGATTTTCGATTTGAAGAATGAATATCAAATACCCAAGTTCAAAGAGTATGTAAACAAGCTGTTTAGTGAACGTGCGGTGGTGGAAGTGAAAAAGAAACTTCCTAACCGCACGCTTGCCCAAAACAGCTACTTACATCTTCTTTTAGGATATTTCGGTAGTGAGTACGGTTGTAGCCTTGACGAAGCCAAAATTGACTTCTATAAGAGAACTTGCAACCGTGATTTGTTTGAACGCAAAACGATCAACAAGAAAGGTGAAGAAGTAACTTATTTACGCAGTTCGGCAGAACTGACAACAGGGGAAATGACTTTATCTATTGAGCGTTTTCGTAATTGGAGCACGGCACAGGCAGATATTTATCTACCGGCTGCTAATGAACATCAAATGTTGGTATATGCCCAGCAAGAAATTGAACGTAACAAAGAATTTATTTAATCATTTTATTTTATGGACAAATTTTTAGGTCAAGAAATCCCCGAAAAGGATAGATGGCAGTTCTTACAGGACAATGCCGATGCAGTGGAAGAGATTGGCTATACTCATCGCTTTACACCGGATGAGTTGGCTCAAAAGAAAGAATCTCTTGCTGAAACCTCAATTCAAATTAATGATATTGAGATAGAGAAAAAAGAAGCAATGGAAGCATTTAAGGCAGAGCTAAAGCCTTTGAATGAAAGGAAACAGGAACTTCTTGAAAATATAAAGAAAGGCTCTGAATATGTTGAAAATGAAGAGTGTGTGAAAATTCTCTATCATGAAGAAAAGATGGCCGGGTATTACAACAAACTGGGTGAGCTGGTTTATTCCCGTCCTATCATGCCGCAGGAAATGCAAAGAACTATTTTTAATATTAACCGTAAAACAGGAACAGAATCATGAGCGAAAACAAATTAAACGTGGTTGTACCGAAAGATTATAATGGTACGCCTATTGAAGTAGTATTGAGAGAGGGAACAGCCCCCGAACAACTGGAGATAAAAGAGCCGGAAAGGGTTATGATAGACGGGACGATTGATGCGCCTTACAGATGGTTAGAGAAACGTATTGATTTAATCAACCAAAAGTCGTCCAATATTATCGTGAATCGTGACAAGATGGGGATGATTTTAACGATTAACGAAACAAATTATTACCAAGATGTCATCACCGGAGTACTTCAGCCGTCCAAAGAGATGGTAGAGTTCGGCATTAATACCGATAAGAAATGGGAACCTATCAAATTATCGCAGTTTTTGAAGATGCACCGAGCTTTCTTTACTGACAAGTCGCAAAACATGATGCTTGTTTCTACTTTGAAAAACTTCAAAGCAAAGGTAAACCAAGACATCGAACGCAGTAAGGAGGAAAATGGTAGTAAGGTGGATAACTACTCACAGGTGGTTGATTCCAACCTTCCAAAATCTTTCAAACTAAACATCCCTCTTTTCAAAGGTTTTGCCTGTGAAGAGATAGAAATCGAAATTTACGCTGATGTGGACGGTCGGGATGTTTCTTTATCTCTTGTGTCTGCCGGTGCGAATGAGGCCATCGAGGAATACAAAAATAAAGTCATTGATGAACAGTTGGATGCTATCAGACAAATTGCACCGGACATCGTAATCATCGAAGTATAACTTTGTTAACCTGCCTGCCTGTCTGTGAAGATTGGCGGGCGAACATGGTGGTATGGCGAAATAGGTAGACGCTGACAACTCTTAGTAGACTTGGTTACGATGTTATGAAAACTGGGCATCATTGTAAAACGAACCAATCCAGTGTTACACGGAAGATGTAGAAGATTGCCAAGCATTGCAGGTTCGAATCCTGCTGCCACCACAAACTAAAATTATAAACAATGCCGTATTACATTAAACGAACCAAAGCTAAGAAAAAAGACAAGCCTTTACCTCTGTTTGATAAAGCAGGGGTAACAGTAAAGAAAAAGCCGGATTTGAAAGCTAAACTCGACAAGGAGTTTTCCCTTTTCATCCGGCTTCGTGATTGTATGCCGAACGGATATTTTCGCTGTATCAGTTGCGGACAGATAAAGCCGTTTACACAAGCAGACTGCGGGCACTATTTCAGTCGTACACATTTGGCAACACGGTTTGATGAGAATAATTGCCATGCCGAATGCCGGCACTGCAACAGGTTCAAAGCCGATCATTTGGAAGGCTATCGGGTGAATCTGATAGCCAAAATCGGGCAACAGAAATTTGACTTGCTGAAAGTGAAAGCTGATGGTACTTCCAAAATGACTGATTTTGAGTACGAACAGCTAATCAAGTATTACAAAGCACTTAATAAGAAGTTACGAAAGGAGAAAGGGTTATGAATGATTTGGAAGCAGGAACATTTGTCATGATGGTCAAGAATAATGATGGTTCATTCTCTCCGGTTGGATTAAGTAAGAAACAGGCTTATATAATCCGGACATTTCTTTCCAAACTTAGTGAGGATTCCCCTTTTATCATTAAATCAGAAGATAGATATGTACAAACTACGTGATTACCAACAGAAAGCCTCTGATGCTGCCGTTTCTTTCTTCAATAACAGGGCGAAGAAGACGAATGCTATCATGGTTCTGCCTACGGGGAGTGGAAAGAGCCTTATCATAGCGGATATAGCCGCAAGGCTTGACGGTCATACATTGGTTTTTCAGCCCTCAAAAGAAATTTTAGAGCAAAACTTCAAAAAACTCTGCTCATACGGCATTCTTGATTGCAGTATCTATTCAGCATCCTTTAACTCAAAGGAGATAAGCCGGATAACATTTGCCACCATCGGCAGTGATGGGCTACTTGGCAAAGCTAAACTATTATCCAATGAATCCTTCAGGATGGAATGAACTTAACCTGAAAGTAAATACCACCGGTGCCGACTATACGGATAAGTCAGTTCAAAGAGAATATGAACGGATAGACTTCTACGGTTATCTCGTCCATATTGTCCAAAGACTGATGAATCCCAAAGCAGGTGGTAAGAGAAAAGGCATTTTAGTATTTACTCGGTTCTTGAAAGAAGCAGAACGGTTAACGATGTCAATACCTGGTTGCGCTATTGTATCCGGTGATACTCCAAAAGCAACTCGTGAAATGATTCTCCAACATTTCAAAACTGGGGAAATACCAGTAGTGGCGAATGTCGGGGTATTGACTACGGGTTTTGATTATCCGGAACTTGACACTGTTGTTATGGCACGTCCTACGATGTCACTTGCTATGTGGTATCAGATAGTCGGTCGGGCTATTCGCCCCCACCCTTCCAAAGAATGTGGCTGGATTGTAGATTTATGCGGTAACATCAAACGTTTTGGCGAAGTCTCTGATTTACGGTTGTTTGATAGCGGTAATGGTAAATGGGTAGTTTGCTCTAAAGGAAGACAATTAACAAACGTGAGATTCTAACTATGGACGAAGGATTTTTGAGGCTAAGCCGCAGGTTTTTCTCGAATGAAATGTGGAAGGTAGCCCGTGAGTTTTCGGAGTGCGAAGCGTGGCTTGACTTGATTCAGTCAGCACGATTTGAGGCAACCGACAAGGCGTACAGCGAACTCATCGGAGGTCGGGAAATCTCTTATTCAAGAGGTCAATATCCAGCATCTATATCGTTTTTGATGAAGCGTTGGCAATGGTCTGAAAAGAAAGTGCGCTATTTTCTTGCCAAACTGAAAAAGAGAGGCATGATAACGACTTGTAACAAACAAGGCATGACTGTGATAACTTTATGCAAGTATGATGAATACAACCCCTACAAGGGCATACCCAAGGGCATAGACAAGGACATAGATAACAATAAAGAAATCAGAGAGTTAAATAATGCTTTGGGCGAATTAAGGGCGGAGTTAAGGGCAGTTGTTGAAAAAATGGGGCAAGCTAAGGGCGATAATAAGAAGAAAGATGAAGAAGATAATACTAAAGAATCTCCTTACGGAGATAAGAAAAACGCGGCTAAAGCCGCTACTCTCTCTCGAAAAGAATCTTTTTATCAATCTCTTGTACCTTTTGTCGGTAAGTATCAAAAGGAAATGATTCGCTCCTTCTTTGATTATTGGTCTGAACTGAACAAATCAGAAACTAAAATGCGCTATGAACTTGAAAAGACCTGGGAACTTCCTAAAAGGTTGGCAACATGGGCAAATCGGGAAAAAATACCGGCCAAGCCAACTACTGATATTGGTGTGGTTCTCAAAGATAACTCTCCTGACAAATACGATTCGCCACAGGAAAGAAAATGGGAGGAAAGATGGAACAAATAGACTTTAAAAAAACAATCGACAATCTTAGGAAGACTGGATTTAACCCTGTTCCCAATCTTGTGAACATAGCGATACCAGATGCAAAGAATATCCTTTGGCAAGGGTTGAACTATTTCACGGGAAATGCCGAATGGCTACCGGAATACGATGAAATAGCCACATGGCTTTCTGGGAATAACGGGCGTGGACTTTTATGCCATGGCAATTGTGGACGAGGGAAATCACTTATATGCTGGAAGATTATCCCTTTGCTTCTCAATCACTATTGCCGGAAGATTGTAGCATGTTATGATGCACAACAGATGAATGCTGATATAGACGCTGTGAAGGCAAAGCATATCATCTATATTGATGATGTCGGCACAGAGAATCTTAGCGTGAAATTCGGAGAAAAAAGACTTGCCTTCTGTGAAATTGTTGATGAAGCGGAAAAGCGAGGAAAACTCTTGATATTGACCACTAATCTATCACTTGATGAAATCTCCCAAAAGTATGGGGAACGTACTATGGATAGATTGGTTTCCATTACTACACGAGTGAAATTCATAGGAAAAAGTTTAAGAAAATGAATGTTACAATATGCTGGACTACCAAAGAATGGAAAGTCATAGAAAAGATACGAAAGAAATTCGGCATATCATCTTATATGAGTGTCAACAGAGAAACACCTTGTAATATCAAGGAAGAAGATATGGAACTCCTTAGAGAGACAGAAAAACGTGGATTTATCCAAATAAGAAATAAATAAAATCATGTTAGTAGGAACAACAAATCTTAATACGACTCTCAACTTAACCTATGTGTTGACAGATGTCGTAGAAACCCTTCTCTATGATTTGAGAAGCGAAATGGGAAAGCAAGGCTATGAATTACGCCACGATGCGAAACGCAATTTCAACACAGCAATAGCCGCGATCCGGAAATTGAAACAAGATGTGGATAAAACACAGTTCTCCACACAGGAAAACTTCGGAAACGACTCCGATTGTCTTCTGGCTTTCATCCGGCTGTTGGTAGACCGCTGCGGTGACGATGACAAAAAGATGTTCGCATTTTATAATTACATCAAACGTCACCCTTCACAACTTGGACTCGATCTATCAGATGAAAAAAGTACGTTTGCTCATATTTTCGAAAGTAACGAGAAGCTGGATTAGTTATGAGAATACTCCTAAACATCCTCCTTCTCCTAGTAGTGAACATCTTATTTTACCTGGTGGTATATGCGATAGCGGACCACTTGATGGATACAATTAATTAAAATATTTTCAATGAATACAACCTTTGAGAAATCGGTTAATACCACCGATGAATGGTACACGCCAAAAGAAATTATAGACGCATTGGGAAAGTTCGATTTAGATCCATGCGCTCCGGTTAACCCACTTTGGCAAACAGCAGAAATCATGTACAACAAGAACCATGACGGATTAACTAAAGATTGGGTAGGTCGTGTTTGGCTAAATCCTCCTTATTCCCGTCCGCTTATTGAACGTTTCGTTAAACGTCTGGCAGAGCATGGAAACGGAATCGCATTACTTTTCAATCGTTGCGATTCAAAGATGTTTCAAGATGTCATCTTTGAAAAAGCAACAGCTATGAAATTTCTACGGAACCGGATTCGCTTCTTTCGACCGGATGGGACTCGTGGAGATTCGCCCGGTTGCGGAAGTATCCTAATCGCTTTCGGTGAAGATAATGCCGATATATTAAGAACTTGCGATATCGCAGGTAAGTATGTACGAATCAATTAGAGTAAAACCTTGCAAGTTCTTGAAGAATTATCAAGGATTTGCGTAAAACAGAGTAGTATGAAACAGAAATTAGAAGCAGCAGCAAGAGAAAATATCTTGTTTAATCACAGAACTGTTGATAGAACTTTGTCGGGCAAATATCTAGCACAATTTGGAGAAATGAATTTCATTCAAGGTGCAGAATGGCATGCAAAGCAATCCCCGTGGATAAGTGTAGAAGATAGGTTGCCGAAAGAAAGCGGATGGGTATTTGTGGCAGGCGGTCGCAATCCATATCGTGCTTTATTCTATTGTGCAGGACTATTTTATTCAGATGTAACATTGGGTACTTTTGATAGCGGAGTCACACATTGGATGCCAATACCATCTTTCGATGAAATACTGGAAGCCAACAGAGATGTACTAGAACGGATTAAAGAGAAAGGAGACTAATATGTATGTAGCAAGAGACAAAGACGGTGATTTATACCTTTATAAGAAGCAACCCGTGAAGTATTCGGGAAGTTGGCAATTATGTAGTGACAATCCCCATGATTTCTATAAGCTAGACTCTTCTTTATTCCCCGAAGTAAAATGGGAAGATGAAGAGCCGACAGAAGTTGAATTGGTAAAGAAGGAGGAATAAAATGGAAGATAAACTTATAACGATAAACACTTTGAATATATTATTGCAAAAAGGCTTTAACTATTATCATTTCCCAACACAATCATTAGCCCAGAAATGGCTTCGTGAAACAAATAACCTACATATTTCCATCATTAGAAACGCTTGCGGTTATGGCTATGATATATGCAAAGCTGACAATGGAACTCATATAACCGATGGGATATTTAAAGGTACTAATGATGGCGGTCAGTGGGACACCTATGAAGAAGCATTGGAAGCTGGAATACAAAAAGCAATTGAACTAATATAAAATACAAAATTATGAAACCATTTGATTTTGAAAAAGCAAAAGCAGGCGCACCTGTATGTACAAGAGAAGGATTTAAAGCTAGAATTATATGTTTTGATGCAGATAACGATAGATTCCCTATTGTTGCTCTACTTAAAGGAGATAATGGCAAAGAATATCCCGTTTCTTTTACTAAAGAAGGACGATTTTCTGATGGGGAAGCAGACTCCTCAAAAGATTTATTCATGGTGGGAGAAAAGAAAGAAGGATGGATAAATATATATGAAGCATCGAAAGAAAGATGTATTGGAGCGGTTTACAACTCAAAAGAAACAGCCATGCGTATGAAAGTTAACGAAAAAGATATTACATGCATAACTACAGTTAGAGTAGAATGGGAGGAATAATCATGAAAAAAATAATGTTCAACGATAAATTTGGTTTAACCCAAGCCGTATTGGAAGGTCGGAAGACTATGACGAGAAGAATAATCAAATATCCAAGAACTTTTAGGGGAGAATGGGTCGCAGGATTCAATATACACAGAAGTCCTTCTGATAAAAAGATAGTTGGCTTTCCTTGTATGTACGATGCAGATGAAAGAGAGTTTGATATGGGCGAGATATTGCCGAAATATAAACTTGGTGAAGTCGTTGCCATTGCGCAAAGCTACGAAAGCATCTATAATGAGAAAGGGCTTGAAACTATGGATATGCTTGTTTCGGGGCTTAAAAACCATAAAGGATGGCAAAATAAACTTTTTGTCGCCGCAGGCGAGATGATTCACCACATCCGCATTACCGACATCAAGGTTGAGCGTTTACAAGATATATCGGACGAGGATTGCTTTAAGGAAGGAATATACGCTAGCAATTCGCATGAAATAGGGTATGGCATACCCTGGGTATATGAGTTCGCAAAAAGTAAAATGGCTTATTATACACCTCGTGAGGCATTTGCCGCTTTGATAGACAAAGTATCCGGCAAAGGCACATGGGAAAGTAATCCGTTTGTATTTGCTTACGAATTTGTGTTAGTTGACTAAGGGAGGAATAGTTATGAAAGATCATCAATTTGAAGAAATAGTATTTTGGTTATCGCTGATTGCTTGTTTGTTGGCTTATCATTCGGGTATAGGATGGTTAGTTGGCATTATAGCGGTAATAAGTGTAATGAACTGTATTTCTGCGATTGTAACAGCCTGGAAATATACAAGGAGTGAACTAAAGAAAAAATACCTAATAGTCCGAACTATAAAAAGATGGTTTTGTCGTCATGGATGGATGTTGGTAAGAAAGGATTGCGTATGTTCCATGGATGAAAGTCACTGGTATAAAGTTTCAACTTATCAGTGCATAAAATGTGGAAAGATAAAAGCAGTTAAGCCTGATTGCGTAAAAAAGAGAAAAAAGGAGGAATAGCCATGCCAATAAGCGAAATTGCGGAATTAATACTTAAAATCGCATTATTCATCCTAAATGCTACAACTGTTGCCATCATTGTAATTTTGATAGGCAAATGGCACAGACGCATGGAGGTCAAGCTGAATGACATCAAAAGTTATATTCAGCACGTAACGGATCGTAACGACATCGTATACATCAATCAGCTTGAAGAGATAAGAAGAATACTTATAAAAGCCGAACGTTACGAAGATGCAGCTAAGATAAGCAAGTGTATTGAAGATGAATACAGTAATCTTAAAAGAAAAATGGAAGACAGAGAACAAATGATTGATCCTTTAAAATAGAAAGGGAGAATCTGCCAGCACGACCAAGCATTGATTCTCCCAAATCTTACACGATTATGATGCAAATATACTATTTACTTTTTAAATAATCGTGTTATGAAGCTGGATTTTAATAAAATAATTCGTCTTAAAAAGATTCGTATCGAAAAATCAGAACTTTCAGAGGAAGAAAATATCTTAACTTCCCCGATTTTGAAAGATAAAAGCCTTATCCATGAAATCTACAAAATATTCGTTGAGGTACTGAATGAGAGGGGATGTCCACCGAATATTGACAGTGTGACCCAGCGGAAAAAATTTATCTTCATCATCTTGTACTTGTTTTCTCCAAGCTCGCTTGCCGGTGGAAAAATGACAGCCGGATTACGTGAAGAAATGTCAAGAGTATTGGGGGTTCAGTCCAAGAGTACAATTTCCGACAATTGTACTGATGTCGTGTTTCTGTACCAGAATTATGGGGATTTCAGTGGAGATATAGAATATCTTTACACCGAAATCGTAAATCGGTTAAAATTTAAAGGGCTAATCAATTAATATGCCGGAGCACTTAACTCCGGCTTTTTAATTTACTTTTTTGGTCTTCTTGGTCCAGTACCATTAACTTCGGTTATTTTACCTCCATTTCCGTGTGAAGGAATAGATTTTGGGGTACTCGGTTTTGGGGTACTCGGTTTTGGGGTGTTTGTTTTTGCCATAATATTATAATTTTGAAATTAAGAAAAATCCTATTTTATAAAAACCGATACACATAGTTATAACCTTAGCAGAAAATAAAATCCATGTAAGATAATTAATTCCTGTAGGCTCGTCAACCTCTATTTTGTCATCATTTTTATTCCTCTTTCGCTTTGTGGTATAATAAATAGCCCATGCTATAGATGAATACACATATTGTATCACATCAATAGCTAACGAAATCACTAGCCATACAGCTGGCTCATATAATTCACTTGGTATTATTGTTTCATTTCCAGTTTTGTTGAAAATCCATATAATACCAAATCCTGCGAAGCATAATTGGCGATTAATGTCACTTAGCTTTCCTGTTAAATCTTCATACGTTTTTCTTATCTCTGATAGCTTCAACATAAATTTATCCTTTCTTTTTACGTTCTAACTCCCCTTTTCTGATTATGCAAACAGCATTCTCATAGGGGGCTTCTGTTTTTTGCCAGTAGTTCAGAAGTGACTGTCGGGCAATTCCGAGTTCTTGACTTGAAAATACATCATAGATGGCAGCAGGTGAAGCAAAATACCTATGCTTACCAGTTGCTTTCATTTCTACGTGTATAACTCTTCTTTTATCTTCCTTTTCCATGATGCAAATATACTCATATAATTATTATACGTTACACAAAATAATATATTTATAATTTATTAACTACATAAATAGTATTATTTGTAACACAATATACTATCTTTGCATCATCAAAAACGAAGTAATAACAATTAAAATATAAAGATTATGGCAACAAAAATGAGTGATAAGGTAAAAGGTGAATTGATTACTAGAATCATGGTTGAAATGAAATCAGCCGCTTTATCGCAAAACCAGCCTTTTGATGAGGGTGTTTTCTTCGACCTCATATTTATGAGCGATAAAGAGTTACTGAAAGTTTCAAAACTTTGCGGTATTAAATAATAATAGCAATTAAAAGATATACGATTATGACAACAAAGAAGATCATAAAAGAAGTAAGTTACAAAGGTCACACAATAACAATGTTTGAAGATGGCTTTCATCAAGAATTTGTAATCATAGACAATGATGAAGCAAAGCTGTATGATAGCATTGCAGATGCAAAGAGAGTTATTAGAGGCGAGCAACCTTATTACGAAATAAACTAAGCTTAACCAGCAGGGCGAAAGCCCTGCGTAACACAGAAGATTATGAAAAGCAAAAATACTTGGTTTGTATACATACAAGAGATAGTTGGCAACAAAGAGTGTCTAATAGCATCAAATCTCACGCAGATTGAGGCGCAAGAATTATGCGATGAGTATCGCAGAACCCTTGAAAGAAACAGCCCGAATGAATATGCCTCTTATGGCGAGATTAATCATGACGCTTACATTGCGAAAAGATTGGGTTTGGTTTAATCCGGTAGCCTTCGGGCTACCACAATACACACGATTATGGCAACATCAGTAATTAAACAAAAAACAATAGAAAAGTTCATCATGTTAGAATTTGTACAAGGCAACTTAAATACAAAAGAGCAAGTAAGCTGTATGCTTATTCTGATCCAAAAGAAGTTGGATATGTCAGTAGAGCAAGCGAGTGACTTTATGAGAAATGCAATTGGTATTAACGCTTAAATATACGATTATGACAAAACAAGAACTTGAAAACAACATGACTAAGGTAGCAGGCATACCGGTTGAAATAACAGTCAGAGGCAAGCGCTCTTTTACTTTCTCTTTTGAGGGTAAGAATGAAACAGCAGCAAAGAAGATAC
>PPYE01275949.1_pt1 | contig 12059 bp, 11 predicted proteins | sample 1559881 | NCBI WGS metagenome assembly PPYE01 (sample SAMN08240022, study PRJNA423297) | Human gut metagenome, whole genome shotgun sequencing project.
AGGATGGCAGGAAGGACCTGCGACTGGTAGCCGATCATGTGGACCTGGGCAAAGCCAAAGTCCCAGGTGTATTTCGCCCAGTCGGCCGCCGTTGCGCTCGGGACGCTATAGGCGTTCATGAGCTGGCCTGAGACGAGCGTGAGGCCAAGCACGATGCCGAGCATCGGTGTGCCGCCCATCTTCTTAGTGATGGACCAGCAGATGCCGACCGGGATGCCGAGGTGGAACACCGCCTCGCCGATGAGCCACAGGAAGCTGTAGACGCCCGTCCAGAACTGGGAGAGGCTGGCAAGGGTCTGGGTGCCGTCAGGCCCGAAGTAGGGCATGTCGCCCAGGACGTTGCGGAAACCGAGGATGAGGCCGCCAGTGACGATGGCGGGGATGAGGGGTGCGAAGACCTCGGCGATGGCACCCATAGCCTTCTGGAGAGGGTTCTGGTTGCCGACTGCGGCAGCCTTGACATCGGCCTTGGAGGCCTCGCTTACACCGGAGACGGCGACAAAATCGTCGTAGAAGTCAGCCACATCGTTGCCGATGATGACCTGGAACTGCCCCGCCTGGGTGAAGCTGCCCTTGGCCGACTTGAGCGCCTCGATTGCGGGCACGTCCGCCTTGCTAGGGTCTGCCAGTGCGAAGCGCATACGAGTCATGCAGTGTGTGACCGCCACGATGTTGTCACGCCCGCCGACAAGCCTCAGAAGCTCTGTCGCGTCTTCCCTGTACTTTCCCATGTCCCCTCCGCTTGTCTGGGGCTTGCGCCCTTCTCTCCGAAACCCTATTTGAATAGGTTTCTTCTATGAAGAAGATACGCCTAACCTATTTGAATAGGTATGGAAAATAATGCCTGTCGACAAGCGGTAGATTCTCGATCGCAAACGGTGTCGAGCTATCAGAACTCGCGGGAGGGGCTTACGTGCCCTGCTTTGGGGTTTGCACGAAAGTTCGACGTAGCTCCGGGGCGATGAGCGTTTTGTCTGAAGTGGGTGGGAAGAACAAATGTCCAGTTACTACCATTACCATTTATGTAAACCTATTTAGATAGGAGCTATTGCCATGAAGGCGATCTTCGATCGGATTTACAACGATCTTCTCGAGCAAATCGAAACTGGTAAGTATCCCTACCAGTCCTTTCTTCCTTCCGAATCGGAACTCGCAAAGGATTACACGTGCTCGCACAATACCGTGCGCCGCGCCATTAGGCTGCTCGCACAGGGCGGCTATGTTCAGCCCATCAACGGTAAGGGCGTCCGTGTGATTTGGCTCCCCGTTGAGCGAGAAGCCTTTAAAATCGGTGGCATCGAGACTTTCAAAGAGGCCGCAAGGCGCAGCAGTCTGCACGCGATAACCAAGGTCCTCTCGATTGAGCATGCATCCGTAACCGAGTCCTTCGCATGCGAGAGTGGTTTTCCCGTGGGGAGCGATGTTACGCACGTAGAGCGCGTGCGCTACATCGACGGACACGCGGCGATTCTCGACCGCAACTGGTACCTGACTGAACTCGTGCCCAACCTCACGCCCGCAATCGCTGAAGACTCAATCTACGCTTATGTTGAGGGGACCCTTGGGATGCGCGTAACCACCAGCAGGCGTACATTCACCGCCGAGAAGGCACTCAAGGCGGACCGAGAGGCAATCGACCTTGACGGTTACGACTTTGTGGCCGTGGTTACCAACCACACCTTTAACGACGACGGCATCATGTTCGAGTACACACAGTCACGGCACCATCCCAAGCACTTCTCGTTCACAACCGTAGCGCTGCGCGACCAGCTTTAAAGATCGGGCTGGAGGCAGGCTACCGCTACGCCGCCGGTCAAGGGCGCAGCCTTGTCACCGCAAATAGCAAGTTAGAAGCAGAAGAGCCCGGTGCTTGATGCACCGGGCTCCCAAACGGTTGGTGGAGGTGCGGAGAATCGAACTCCGGTCCGAAGCACGTCCCTGACAGGTGTCTCCAGGCTCAGCTGCCAGTTAGGTCTCGGAGGCCGCGCACCCGGTAGCCCGCGCTTGGCCTCCCAGCCGGTTTGGTCTTAGCGCGCGGCATACCGACCACATCCGCGCGAGCATCTCCCTAGAATGACGCCGCCCCAAGAGCGGGAGAAACCCCCGGTTTGACGCGCTGGTTAGTTAAGACTAAGCAGCGAGAGCCAGCTGAGGCTCGTAAGAAGAGTTGTCGTCAATTCAATTTGACGGTTCCCCTGTTTTACGTGGCGAGGAGACCACGGCCTGCTGCCCATCTCAGACGCACCCCGTCGAAACCAGTCACCCCCAGAGATGGAACGGGGACGCTGCCACCATACGCGTTATCAAAGAACGGCGGCGCTCGGCCGCAACGCTTAGTTTACCCAAAAAGGAGGTAGCGTGGTACGGGGACAGCACCCAGAACCGCAGACTCCATCAGGTCGCAGCGGATTACCGTCACCGGAAGGGCCACAAGGGGTATCCCCATGCCCAAAGCCATCGTTCCAGCGTCATTTCGACGCTGGAAGGCTCGTTTTCCCCCTCTCTGCCGCAGCCGCAGCGGCGACGCGCTCACGCGCACGCTTCTCACGATCATGGAACATCACAAAGAACGCAACCAGGAGCAACGCGGGGCTCACGAGGATCGCCTTCAGTCCCAACGCCCCTATGACACGGCTACCCGCAATCGCGCCGATGGCAAAGCAGATAATTACGCCGTAGTAAAGCAGGCACCCCTCGAGGTAGCCGCGGTCCCTCTCGTGCAGATAGTCAACGAGCTTCTGGGTGCCGCTACGCAAATTGCCAATGCACATGGTTGTGGCAAAGCCGTTTCCGTGAAGCTTCCTAAACGCCTGGACCTGAATGCCGCAACCCAGCGAGGTAAGGCTATTCGCAATAAGGTTAAAGTCATCGGGGATGAACGAGACGACAACGAGAAGAACCACCTCGACAATAAGGGCTGTCTGGCGCCAATGCAGGTGACGCTCCTTTGAGAAGATCTTGAGGGAGTGCGCGAGGGCAATTCCAACAGCGAATGCCACCACAGGCACGGCGTAGTGAAGTGCGCGGTTAACGTCACCGTCGGCGAGGTTCACACCAAAGAGCAGGATATTGCCGGTTTGCGCGTTTGCAAAAACCTTCCCACGCGCAAGGTACGAGTACGCGTCCATGAGGCCGCCAGAGAATGCGAGAATCGCCGCCAGCTCAATTGATTCCGATGTCTGCTTAGCGCGCTTCATCTGCCAGGCCCTCCCAGCCGTGCGGGGCGTCCGCCACTACCACACGCCCCATCGGCCGCGCGCCGCAACGTCAGCCCCAAGTCGCCACGGCCCCGCCATTGTAGCGCAGGGCTAATACTCCTGAGGCTCAATGAACCTCTCGACCACTTCTGCAAGGACACCATCATCGCAGCTTGAATGGGCGGTGTAGCCCGCAAGGCCGTCGATCCCATCGGTCGCGTTGGAGACGGCAACCCCCATGCCGGCAGCCTCAATCATGGGCAGATCGTTCAGGGAATCACCCACCGCGATGGTCTCCGCTATGTCAACGCCGACAATACGCGCAAGGGAACGCAGACCACGGCCTTTGTCCACGCCCTCCGGGATGTACTCCAGGTATCTGCCGGACGAGAACGTATACGCGGTCCCCGGCACCTCGCCAATTTGCTCTGCCATCTTGTGGAGAAACGCGAGGTCGTGTCGGACAAAGAGAATTTTTGCTAGAGGCACGTCCCGCAGGAAGTCGATTGAGACACCATCGAACTCCTGATAGGCCATGTGACCATCAAGGTAACGCCTGTCGTCGTCCGGCAGGTTGGCCGCCCACACCGTGCCATCGCACTGGTAAATGTGAACGCCAACGTCGGAGGCCTTGCCCCGTTCGAAGAGGTCATGCACGGTATCGAAGGGAAGCGAGCTGCTCTCAATCGGGCAAGGATCGCCCGCGCGGTTGATGGTGCCGCCGTTGAACGAGATCACGTAGGTGCCGTCGAGTAGGTCGGCGGGTGCAGAAGAGAAGCTCTTGAGTATCGAGGAATACGGCCTCCCCGATGCGGGCACGAAGAGTACCCCCAGCTCCCGCATACGCCTGATTGCGTCGACGTTTGCCTTGGGAATGCTATGGTCGTGCGCGAGGAAGGTCTCGTCCATATCACTCGCAACCAGCTTATACATGTACCCCCCTGACCAGCGGCAACCCACGCCTACATGCGTCGCTCACCTTGGAAAACCTGCAAACAATACGGGGCGGGCGGCACCGCACACACGGCACCGGCCCACCCCATTGATACGAGGAAAACTCCCCAGTGGCAGCCTCAGCTACTCCTCAACGAGCTCAAACATGTCGGGGCCAACGCCACAGACGGGGCAGACGTAGTCCTCAGGAAGCTCGGGGGTGTCAACGGTAACCTCGTAGCCGCAAACAGTGCAGCGGAAGGTGTAGGTCTTCTTCTCGTCAGCCATGGTGGTTCCTCTCTCTTGAGCACTCACGAACTTGCAAAAATGATACTTACGAGCTTACATCAACCGTGGCGCACCACGGGTGGAACGCTAATCAATCTTTGTAAAGTTCTCGGGGCCAACGCCACAGACGGGGCAGCGGAAGTCCGCCGGAAGCTCCTCGTCGGTGGTCTCGTACACGTACCCGCAGATGTTGCAACGGAAGTGATGCTTGGGCGCCGAGACGGGCACCACGGGCTTGGTTGGATCCTCGCCCTCAATGTAGGAGGACGCATTGGGCGGTGTCTTGCCCTTGAGGACGCTGTGATAGTACGCGTAGGTCATGGGCTCCTCATCCGAGATGCGCTCGGCGTCAGAGACCTCGCCGATGAACATGATGTGGGTGCCCAGGTCAACGGTGTTCACAACCGCGCAGCAGACCATGGCACAGGCGTGCTCGGTCGTGTAGGGGTCAAAGAGCAGTGAGGTCTTGGTGGGAATTCCCTCGAACTTGTCGGCATCGGCAGAGCTCTTGAAGCCAAAGCGACCAATGAATGGCATGTCAGCCGTCTTGGAGACCACCGTAAGGGTGAAGTGCTCGGCCTCCTCCACCACCTGAGTGGTGTGGTTCTCCTTGTTGAGCGTGACCGCCACCTGGAGCGGGTTGCTCGTCACCTGTAACGCGGTGTTGATGAGACACGCGCCGACATTCTCTCCGTCGTTGGCGGACACCACGTAGAGCCCATACGAGAAACTGAACAGCGCCTTTGCGTCCATGAGTCTCCTCTCCTAGACCATGCGTCCCATAATATCGCCGAGAGGCGCGAGCTAGCGGCTCCTCTCCTTGAGCGCACGCTGAATCTCGCGGTCGGTATCACGACGAGCCATGTCATCGCGCTTGTCATAGAGCTTCTTGCCGCGGCAGAGCCCAATGCAGAGCTTCACGCGATTGTGCTCGTCGAAGTAGAGCTCGAGCGGGATGAGGGCCATGCCCTTGGTGCGAAGCTTGCCATCGAGATAGTCAATCTGATGGCGGTGGAGAAGAAGCCGGCGCTTCCTGTCCGGATCCACGTTCCACACTCCACCGTTCGAGTAGGGATGGATGTGGACGCCATGCAGCCACACCTCCCCGCCGCGAATGAGGCAGAAGGCATCGGTTATCTGCGAGGCGCGCTCGCGCAGGCTCTTTACCTCGGTGCCGGTTAGCTCGACCCCGGCCTCGAAGGTCTCGTCCACAAAGTACTCGTGGCGGGCCGAGCGGTTGCGCGCAATGGTCTTCTTCTCTCGCTTAGTTGGCTTGGGCATCGCCCGCACCCCCGTTGTCCTGCGCCTCGCTCGCATCGCCTTCTGCCGCGGCCCCATCTGCGGCGGCCTCCTGTGCCATCTCGGCGTCAGTGTCACGGATGAGCTGCAGGAGCGTCATGGCCGCCGGCTCGCCCACGAGGTCGCGGGCGCGCAGCGTGAGGTTGGTGGCCACGTCGCGCTCGCCTGCGGCGGCAGCATCCTCCGCGCACATGAGAAGGCAAATCGCAACCTCGGCGTTTGCGCCGTCGGGCAGACCCTCCTCAGCGAGAAGGTCCGCGGTCTCCTTGTCTGTAACTCCATCCGGGTCACGTTCGGTACCCGCCGCCTGATCGAGCGCGGCCTTGAGGGCCGAGTCCTCCACCTCCAGGCGCCGTGCCGCCCGAAGTGCCGCCGCCGCAGTACGCGGCTTGCCCTGGGCCTCGAAGTAGCCGGCAAAGTTGAGGAAGGCGCGCGCGAGGTGGCGCGCATCGCTCGCGCGCTCGAAGCAGCTGTACGTGAGGGCAAGATACTCCTGCATGTCTCCGTTGGTGCGGTAGAGATCGGCCAGGTCAAGACGGGAGCCGCAGTTCATGGGGTCCCAGCGCACCGCCTGCTTGAGCGCCTCGACACCGGCGTTGTAGTCACCCGTGCGCACGCATGCAAGCGCAAGATCCGCATAGAGGCGATCCAGCGGCTCGCCCACGTCGTGCAGGGTACGGGGGTCGCGCTCCACGCGTCGATAGCACAGGCGCTCGAAGATCGTGGGGAAGCTAAACCACTGATCGCTCTCGGTAGCGGCACAGTTGCGGTCCACGTACTCCTCGGCATCCTCGGCGAGACGCGCGAGCAGCTCTCGCGCGGCATCGTCCTGCCCCTGGAGAATGAGGCCCTCTGCCTGCTCAAGGCTGTCCGTCAACGTGCTCTGGCTCTGCTCCTGATCCATGTCCCTCTCCCCTGCCCCCCCTTGGGGCCAAATGTACGCGCGAGACGTGCGGTGTGCACTGCTCGTTAGTCTTCCCATTATCGCGCGGCGTCACGCGCGTCCGCGAGGGCGAAGTCGATCCTTCCGCGCGGGATGTCCGTCTCGGTAACCACAACTCGCACGCGTGTGCCCAGGCCCCACACACGCCCAGACTCCTCGCCGGTGAGAGTCATGCGGTCCTCGTCGTACTCGAGCCACTCGCCGCCAAGAGCGCGTGCTGGCAACAACCCCTCCGCACATGTGTCGTCGAGCATCACAAAGAGCCCAAAGCGTTCGCACCCGCATACCACGCCCGAGAAGACCTCGCCCACGCGATCTGCATAGAGTTCGGCCATCTTGACGTGCTGAGAAGCCCTTGCGGCACCGTCTGCGGCACGCTCCATCTGCGAGCAGGTGGCACAGAGCTGTGGAAGCTGGGCGCCGATCTGCTCCTGCTCCCTGCTGCCAAGAGTGCCGGCGAGAAGGGCCTTGAGCGCACGGTGCACCAGCTCATCCGGATAGCGCCTGATGGGCGAGGTGAAGTGGCAATATGCTTGCGCTCCCAGCGCGTAGTGGCCCTGGTTGGTTGGCAGGTAGATCGCGCGCTTCTGCGCACGGAGGAGAAGCGCGCTGGCAAGGTACTCTCCCGTGGTCCCGCGAGCGGCGTCGAGCACGGCGTTGATTGCGGCGGGCTCCCCGGCAATGAGGGCCTCGCGCTGCGCGTTTTCCTCGATGAGGCCCAACTCCATGAGGGGACGCACGGTTGCGCGGAGGTCATCCGGGGATGGCCGCTCGTGCACACGGTATGCGCAGGGCACCTCGTGATCCGCGAGCATGCGGGCAACGGACTCGTTGGCGAGAAGCATCGCCTCCTCTACCAGGCCAGTCGCACGCGTACGCGAGCGCACGGTCACCCCCGTGGGATGCCCCTCCTCGTCAAGCGTGACCTTTGGTTCCACGGTATCGAAGTCAATTGCCCCCCGCTTCTGGCGAATGCGCTCGCGAAGGGCGCGGATGGAGTCGAGCGTGCGCAGCGCCTCCTCCAGGAGGTGGGCCTCCGCGAGGTCCTCGTGCAGGGCCGCGGCATCCGCGTGACCGGCGAGCAGCGCGCCGACGGTGTCGTAGTCGAGCCGCGCTGTTGAGCGTATTGCCGAGGCCATCGCCTCGGCGGAGACGAGATTGCCCGAGACATCAAGCTCCATGCGGACGCTCATCGCCAGGCGGTCCTCCCCGGGCCTGAGTGAGCACACGTCGTTGCATAGGCGTTCGGGAAGCATGGGCAGTACGCGGTCGACCAGATAGGCTGAGCAGGTCCGACGCTTGGCCTCGTTGTCGATGGGGGTATCCCAACCAACGTAGTGCGTGACGTCGGCGATGTGGACCCACAGTTCAAAGCCACCATTCTCCAAGTGCGTGGCGAAGACCGCGTCATCAAAGTCTCGGGCATCCGTGGGATCGATGGTCATGCAGCGAAGGGAGCGCAGGTCGCGGCGGGCGCGGTCATGTTTGAGCGCCCCCTCAACCTCCGCGTGGATGCCCTCCGCCTGCGCAAGCGCCGACGGTGGGAACTCCGTTGCAAGGCCATAGGAGGCGATGACCGACTCAACGTTGAGGTCAAGTTCGTCTGGTGAGCCAACACGGCGCTCGATGGTCACCACCGCAGCGCTGTTGCGCGTGGGGTACTCCGTAATGCGAGCGACAACCACGTCCCCTTCCCCTAAGCCAAGGCGGGCGGGAGAGTCATCCTCGGGCACCACGAAAAAGTCGCGACCCAAGCGGGCGTCAAGTGGTACCACCGCACCGAGGGGTCCTGATGGCTCGAAGCGACCGAGGAAGGTTGTCTGGGCGCGGGTAATAATCCCCTGCACCAGGGCCACCTTCTCTCCTCCGCGTGCGGGAAAGACCGAGACCGTGACCTCGTCGCCGTTCATAGCCTCTCGTAGACCGCGACGAGCAACACGAAAGCTGCCCTCGGGCGTCTCGACTGTAGCCAGGCCCGGCCTTGAGACATGCAGCGTTCCCGTGAGCGTGGGAGAGCGCCGGATGGCAGCCTTCCCGCCCCCGCGCCGATGATTGCCGCCGCAGCGACCGCCTGGGCGTCTTCTGCCCATGTGCCCTCCTTGAGAAAACGGGGCGGCGCAAACAAACCGCGCCGCCCCTTCTGCCAACAAGCCTTTACTCCGTCACGCTAGACCTTAAGGTAGCGCCTCATGGCGATAGCGGAGCTGAAGAGGCCGATAAGCACACCCAGCACCAGAAGGCCGCCATAGGTGAGGTAGAGCGCCTGAGGCGACACGTAGAACGAGAGGAACTTAAGACTGTTCTCCAGCTTGGGCATCACGTAGCTCATGCCGGCGGCAAGCGCGATGATAGCGAGACCGGCGCCAATAAGAGACTCTAGCGTGCCTTCCATGATGAAAGGCCCGCGTATGAAGCCGTTCGATGCACCAACCAAGCGCATGATGGCAATCTCCCTGCGGCGGGCGGTGATAGCGAGGCGAATGGTGTTGTTGATGAACACAAACGCCACGAAGATCAGGAGCACCACAAGCACGATTGCGGCAACGCGCACGATGTTGGTAACCGAGAAGAGCTTCTCGACGGTATCGCGACCGTACTGAACGTCACTCGATGGATTGTCGGGCGTATCGCAGATCGACTTGAAGGTCTCGTCGGCGATGAGCTTCTCTGCCGTACCCTCAACCTGCTGCGGGTCGGTGAGCTTGATCACGAGCGAGGCCGGAATGGGGTTCTGCCCATCGAGCGCGGCAACGGCATCGGAGGCGTTTCTCTGCGACATCGACGTGCGGTACTGCTCAAGGTTCTCGTCCTTGCTGCGGTGCGTAACGGACTCCACGTTGTCCCAGCCCTCAATCTCGGATTGGAGCTGCTGGACTGCCGTCTGGTCCGCGTCATCAGCCAGGAATGCCTGGATGGTGACCTTGTCCTCAACGCTGCCCACCATGTTGCCGAGCACGTTGGAGGCAAGAACAAACGCACCGATGATAAAAAGCGAAAGGAAGATGGTCACAATTGCGCCGAGTACCGTCGACCAATTCCTGCGGAAGTGGTGGCCGGCCTCGCGAAGCGAGTAGGTGAAGTTAGAGGGCACCATAGTAGCCGTAGCCTCCCCTCTCCTGGTCACGGACAACGTGGCCAGCCTCCAGCGCGATAACGCGCTTGCGCATGGAGTCGACCATCTCGCGGTCGTGGGTCGCCATGACCACGGTTGTTCCCTCACGGTTAATGCGGTCGAGCAGCTTCATGATGCCCAGCGAGATGGCGGGGTCGAGGTTGCCCGTAGGCTCGTCGCAGATGAGCAGCGGCGGACGGTTGACCATAGCCCTTGCCACGGAGACGCGCTGCTGCTCGCCACCGGAGAGCTGGTCAGGATAGTTATCCTGCTTCTCGGCAAGGCCAACGAGACGAAGCACCTCGGGAACCTGCACGTTGATAACAGCGCGCGGCTTGCCGATGCACTCGAGCGCGAAGGCGACGTTCTCGTAGACCGTCTTGTCCGGCAGGAGCTTGAAGTCCTGGTACACGGTGCCAATCTGGCGACGGAGGTAGGGGACCTTCTTGTTCTTGAGCTTGGTAAGATCCTGGCCAGCAACAAGCACCTGGCCGGAGGTTGCACGACGCTCGCAGGTAATGAGACGCAGAAGCGACGACTTGCCCGAACCGGAGTGACCCACGACAAAGACGAACTCGCCAGGGTAGATATCCAAGCTTACGTTCTCCAGAGCTGGTTTGTTGGGCTGAGCCGGATAGATAAGGGTCACGTTCTTGAACGAGATGGTGGGAACGCCGGCATGCGGCGCCATCGGCGCGTCGTTACCCGCCAAGGATGCAAAGACGCTGGCATAGGGGTGCTGCTCGCTCGTAGACTCGGCTGAGTCGGACGCAGTGACAACGTGAACCGCCTCGGGCGCATCTTCGGGGGCGGCGAGTGTCTGCGCATCGTCGTTGTTGTCGACGGGCTCGATGTCTGGAATGTTGCTAACGGTGTGCTCGACTGGGGGCGCAAGCTTCATGCCATCCTCGCCCGACCCCTGTCGCTCTGTGCTGCGAAAGTGGTTGGCCACGAAAGCTCCTTCTTCTTGCATAGCAGATGCAGATACATTCGCAATGATACCAAGGGCCAGCACAACAGCGTGCGAGCAGCTCTACACAAACAGAGAACGCGCAGATGGAAGCCACAAGAAGGCCACAGGCGCGGCAAATAACAGGTGCGTGCGACGGCTGTTGCACCGTCGCACGCACCTGGATGAGTGCTACCTAACTTGTGACTAAGCGCGGACAAACTCCTCAACCTGACGGGCAATACCTGCTCCGTCAAGGCCAAAGTGCTCGAGAAGCACGTCACCGGGAGCAGAGGTACCAAAGCTCCTCATGCCCACAAGGCGCATAGGTATAGGACGCTTCTCGGCGAGAAGCGCCGCCACGGCAGAGCCCATGCCCGTATCGACCATGTGCTCCTCAACCGTCACAACGCGCCCCGTTTTCTCTGCAGAGGCAAGAATGACGTCCTCCGCGAGGGGCTTCACCGAGAACACGTCGATGAGCTCGGCGGCAATGCCGTTCTGCGCCAAAATGTCAGTCGCGGCGAGCGACTGGGCCACCTCGACGCCACAGGCGAGGATGGTGACGTCTGTTCCCTCGCGTAGCACGCCGGCATATGGAAGGCCGCCGACAAACGACTCGTCGTAGACCTCGGGCACCTTGTGACGGCCCATGCGAACGTAGACAGGACCCGGCGTGTTCGCGGCAATGCGAATGGCGGCCTTTGACGCCCTGTAGTCGGCCGGCACCAGGACACGCATGTTGGGAAGCGCCCGCATCATGCCAATGTCCTCGAGCATCTCGTGCGTTGCACCGTCCTCGCCCACTGTAATGCCGGCGTGGGTGGGGCACACCTTCACGTTGAGGTTGGAGTCGCAGACGGTGTTTCGAATCTGGTCGTAGCAGCGGCCAACGCCAAACACGGCAAACGATGCGGTAAACGGAATGCGACCCGTAAGAGCGAGGCCGGAGGCCACACCAATCATGTCCTGCTCGGCAATGCCCACGTCCACAAAGCGGTCGGGATACGCCTTCTGCAGCTTGTTGGTGGTGGTCGAGCCGGCAAGGTCGGCGTCGACCGCACATACGTTCAAGCCTTCGTTGGCCAGCTCGACGAGCGTCTCGCCAAAGGCTTCGCGTGTTGCCCTCTTACCCATGGCTAGGCCTCCTTCTCGATCTGGGCGCGCTCCGCATCGAGGTCGGCCAGCGCAAGTGCGGTCTCCTCTTCGTTTGGAGCTTTGCCGTGCCAACCCGCCTCGCTTTCCATGAACGAGACGCCCTTGCCCTTGACGGTGTCGCACACAATAGCCGTAGGCGCTGCCGAGAACGCAAGCGCCTCCTCAACCGCAGCATGCAAA